>OGLH01000463.1_pt1 | contig 13272 bp, 9 predicted proteins | sample 1572791 | NCBI WGS metagenome assembly OGLH01 (sample SAMEA2581913, study PRJEB24529) | metagenome | biome: Human gut stool | place: China | collected 2011
CCGCCGGAGGCGCCGCCCGCGCGCACGGAAAGTCCCGCGCCGACGCCGACGAACAGCGCGCCGACCACGGCGGCGAGCAGCGGCATTTCGGTCAGCTGCGGCCAGAGCGGCGGGAACAGCTCGTAGAGCTTGTAGGGCAGCGAGAAGCCCACGGTCGCGATGAGCGAGTAGGCAATGAAGCCGCGGCCCAGCAGCCGCCAGCCCCAGCCGTAGCACAGCAGGTTCAGCACAAAGCCGGAGACAGCGGGGGAGAGGCAGAACCAATGGTCGAGCAGCAGCGTCGCGCCGAGCACGCCGCCCTCGGTGATGCCGGAGACGGAGTGGACGTGGTAGAGACCAAAGGCCAGAAAGGCGCTGGAGAAAAACGCCATGCAGCAGCGCCAGCGCTCCAGGCCGCGCACGGTGGCGCGGCACTCGTTCCAGAGGCCGCGCAGGGAGGGGGAAGACAAGCTAAAACCTCGCGATCTGTTGTGGATTTGGCGGCTCAGGCGGTTGTTTCACGCACAAAGCCTTCGGGGTAAACGGTGAAGTCGTACACCGTGCCGTCCTCGGGAACGGCGAGCGAGCCGTCCCGCAGGCTGAGGAAGGGCTGGTAGATGACGGCTGTGCTGTCCGCGGCGGTGACGGTGACCTGCGTGTTCGGCATGATGTCGCTCTCGTTGGCGATGAGATACACCGGCGCAGCGCCGCCGCCGTGATAGAGAAGCTCGCCGGCCTCGGGCAGCTCCGCGCCCTCGTTGAGCCAGCCGTATTCGTTCACGGCGACGTCCGCATTTTCATCGGCGGGGACGATGCAGTAGATGTCCCAGCCGCCGGGGGCGACGACCTGCTCCGCGGGGATCTCCCGCAGGAAGGGATAGGCGGTGAGACAGTCCGCGCCCTCGAGCAGGGCGGTCAGGTCGGTATCCGTCTCGCCGTTGGTCGAGCCGAGGTAGGCACAGCCGAGCACCGCGCCCGCGGCGCGGATGGTCTCGCGCAGGTCGGCGAGCGACTGCTCCGCCTCGCTCGGCGCGGGAGAGTCGGGGGTGTCGGGCTGCTCAACCGGCGGCTGCACGGAGGGGTCCTCCGCCGGCTTTTTCCCGCCGCAGGCGGTGAGGGTGAGCAGCAGCAGCGCGCTGAGCAGCGCGCAAAGGATTCGTTTCATGGGAGATGTTTTCCTTTCGGGGATTTAGAATTTTCCGCCGGAGTGCGAGAAGCCGCCGGAGTTGACGGTCGTGCCGCCGGAGAAGCTCGGGCCGCTGTCGTGGTCGTCGGACTCCGTCTTGATGGGCGTGCGCACTTCGGTGGTGTGGGTGAAGCGGTCCTCGCGCGCGGTGATCTCGGCGCCGCCGGAGACGGTGTAGCGCGCGGCCTCGGTCGCGCGGCGCACGCTCTTGAGCTGACGCTTATAGACCGCGCAGACGATGAACGCCACGATCAGGCCGAGGGGCAGACCGAACCGGAAGGCCATGAGGGCGGCAAAGAAAAGCTTATCCCCAAAGCTCAGCGGTTCATATTCCTCCTCGGTTTCGTCGGACGGCTCCACGTCGATGGGGGCGCCGTTGGCGTTGGCCTCGAGGTAGCGGCCGCACGCGGCGATGTAGTCCGCGAAGCCGCCGTACCAGTCGTCCTCACGGAAATTGTCGAGGAACTCGTCCTGCATGATGTACTTGCCGTAGTCGGTGAAGGCGGCGTTGGCGGTGTCGCCGTGGGCGAGCATCTGGAAATCGCGCTCGGCCATGCTCAGCGCGAGCATGATGCCGTTGCTGTCGTAAGAGGCGGCAAGCCCGAGCGCATCCCATGCGTATTCGGTGAAGGCGGCCATGCCGGTCTCACCGGTCTCCGTGACCGCGTCGGGGTCAATGTAGTCCGCCATGTCGTCGACGGTCACGACGTACACGCCGCAGCCGTACTGGTCGGCGACCGCCATCGCCGACGCGGTGAGCGTATCGTACTCCTCCTGGGTGAGCAGGGCCGCGTCGTCGTAGACGTACACGCCGCTGCTGTCTGCCGCGGCGGACACGCTCAGCGACAGCGCGAGGACGAGGGCGAAGAGCAGGGAAGCATATTTCTTCATTATCATGCCACCTCCTTACAGGCTCAGGAGCAGTCCGGCAGCCATCACGCCCAGCATACAAAGACCGGTGATGGCGGCGAAATGCTTCCAGTACAGTCCCTTGTCGAGCGGCAGGTCGCCGACGAGCTTGCCGGTCTGGCCGTTCATGGCGAAGAGAAAGCTCTTGCCGTTCCACTTCGTGCTCAGCAGCCACACGGGCATGAGCGCATAGTGGACCTTGCCGCGGTGGAGCGTGACGTTTTGGCTTTCGACCGTGCAGGAGGTGTAGTCGCCGCGGGCGTCCTGCTCCATCAGCTCCACGGCGCTCGTTTCGCAGCGGCTGTCCGCGCGATCGGCGCAGTCCTGCACGGAAACGTCGTATTTGTCGGCGAGGAAGCCGGGCAGATACGCCGTGGAAAAGGGCTTGAGCTCCTTGTAGTCGAAGGGCTCGATGGCGTCCATGTGGTCGTCAGGCATCTTGCTCGAGGCGTCCACCGGCACGCGCTCGAACCGCACCGTGCCCGCGCGGCGCACGTCGTAATGGTTCGTGACGGTCACGTTTTCACGGGCGGTGGAGTAGCCGCTCACCTTGGTGCCGTGGCAGCGGACATCGACCTCCGCGCTGCCGTCGTAGAGCCAGAAGGGGACGTAGACGCCCTTGACCTCCTCGATGTGGTTCTCATTGGAGAACGCCCTCGGCAGCAGCTTCTTGCCACCGTAGTGCTTTTTGAGCGCCGCGACCGCGGCGGCCTTATCCAGCTTGAAGGGCAGCACATAGTCGGGCTTGAGCGCGCCGCTGAACTGCCCGGGCACGATGGTGTTGTTGCCGCAGTAGGGGCAGGAGGTCGCGCTGGTCGTCTCATCGCAGATCAGCTCCGCGCCGCAGCTCGGGCAGGAATAGACGCGCAGCTTTTCCGCGTCCGCACCCCAGTCGCTGCCGGAGGCGGAGGCCCATTCGCCGTCCGCCGCGGCCTGCTCCTCCGCCTGACGGAACGCGCCGGCAGCCTGCGCGTCCTTCTCGGCGTAGAGCTTTTCGATCTCCGCGACCTCGTAGCTCGAGCCGCAGAAGTCGCATTGGAGCTTGCCGGTCGCGCTGTCGAAGCGCAGCGGGCCGGTGCAGGCGGGACACTTGTAATTGGTCACCTGATTTGCCATGCTTTTTTCTCCTTTTTCAGACTTGTCATAAGGTCGGCAGGAGCCTGCCGCGCAGCGCGGCAGGCCCGATCATACCGTGTTATCGTTTGTGGATCGCTCAGGCTCTGGGCTTGCCGCAGTTGGAGCAGAATTTACCCTTGTTCACGGCGCCGCAGTCGCACGTCCACTCCGCGGCGGGCGCGGGCTTGCCGCACTCGGCGCAGAATTTGCCCGTGTTCTTCGCGCCGCATTCGCAGGTCCATTCATTCGCCGGAGCGGGGGCGGGCTTGCCGCAGTTCGCGCAGAACTTGCCCGTGTTGCCCGTCTGTCCGCAGGAGCAGGTCCAGCCTGCCGCGGCGGGAGCCGCCTGCTGCATCTGCGCGCCCTGCTGGTAAAGGCCCGCCATCTGATTCCCGGTCATGCCGCCGGCCATGCCCATGCCCATAAACGCGCCGACCGCGCCGTTCGGGTTCGCCGCCGCCGTCTTCATCGCGTCGCCGGTCGCGCCCGCGAGATGCGCCGCCGCGCGGGTGGGATCCATGAACGCCGCGTTGCGCTGCATCTCCTTGATCATCTTCTCGTCTTCCTCGTTCGCCGTGACGGAGGAAACGCCGAAGGAGACGACCTCGATGCCGCGCAGGTCGCGCCACTTGGCGCTCAGCGCCTCGTTGAGCGCGTCCGCCAGCTCGACCGTGTGGCCGGGCAGCGCGGAGTAGCGGATGCCCATTTCGCTGATCTTCGCGAACGCGGGCTGGAGCGCGGTCAAAAGCTCGGTCTTGAGCTGGCTGTCGAGATTCGAGCGGTCATAGTCCTCGCTCACGTTGCCGCAGACGTTCGTGTAGAACAGGAGCGGGTTGGCGATATGATAGCTGTACTCGCCGAAGCAGCGGATGCCCACGTCGATGTCGATCGCCGCGCGCTGATCCACGACGCGGAACGGAACGGGAGACGCCGTGCCGTACTTGTTGCCGATGAGCTCCTTCGTGTTGAAGTAGTAAACGCGCTGATCCTTCGGCGCTTCGCCGCCGAAGGTGAAGCGCTTGCCGATGTTCTTAAAGACAGCGCCGATGCTGTCGCCGAGCTTGCCCGAGAAGATGCTCGGCTCGGTGGAGGAATCGTAGAGAAATTCGCCCGGCTCGGCGCAGACCTCCACGACCTTGCCCTGCTCGACGATGAGCATACACTGGCCGTCCGCCACGGCGATCATTGAGCCGTTGGTGATGATGTTGTCGTCGCCCTTGGTGTTGCTCGAACGGCCCGTGACCTTCTTATGGCCCTTGGTCGCCAGAATGTTTGCGGGCATCGCTTCACAGTAGAAGTATTCCTTCCACTGGTCGGCCATCACGCCGCCCGCGGCCCCTGCGATCGCTTTGATCAGTCCCATACGATAAAGCTCCCTTCTGTTTCGTTCAGTCGGTCCTGCTTGCAGTTGCTTGTAATGTATTCAGTTTATCAGAGAATAGACAAAAACGCAATGACCTTTTGCGCTTTCCTGTACGCTTTCATCATCCGGTAGCACAAAAGAAGGCTATGGCAGCACCGCACAATTGCGTCTTCGCGCTTCGCCGGATCTTTTCCGCCAATTCTGTGGTTTGAAAAGCTTGAAATACATACAGTATTCCTGCGCTTTTCAAGCCTTGCCTTGACGAAAAATCTCTCGCCGAATCTGCTTGCCAAATTGCGCGGTGCCGCCCTATATTTTTGAATGTTGTTCAAAGCGCCATATTGCAATTTCTTTACGGCGTGCTATAATTTGAGAACTGTTCAGGAAAGGAGCACTCCCTATGGCACGAAAGCAGATGATCGAGGGCGGCACGAAGAACCGCATCCGCGAGGTCGGAGGACGACAGATCTTTGAGCACGGCTACGACGGCACGAGCGTGCGCGGCATTATGCTGGAGGTCGGCGGCGAGGTCGGCTTGTTCTACTATTACTACAAGACGAAGGACGAGCTGTTCACCGATGTGCTTGACCACTTCTTCGAGCCCTACCGGAAGGACTTTGAGGCGCTTGCCGCCGAGGCGAAGGAGAAGCCCTATCGGGCGCTGCTGCGCTTTTTCAGCTACATCAAGCGCGAGGTGCGCGCCTTCCGCGCGAAGTACGAGGGCAATATGCACCGCACGGTCCGCTGGGCCATTCGCGAGCAGACGCTCACAGTCATCGAGCCGTATATCGAGGACATCATCCGCACGCTCATGACCTGCGGCGCGAAGCCGACGATGGACCCGCACACCATGGCCATTTTCCTCGCGCACGGCCTGGGGAGCTGCATCCTGCACGAGGATGCCGACTGGGTCGACGAGGCGACGGACGATATGCGTCGCACGGTCAACCTCATCATGGGGCTCAGCGAGGAGGAGTCCCGCAAAATGTTTGAAGACGCGGATGGGAAAGCAAATGCTCCCGCCGCGGTGGAAGGAGAAAAGAAAAATGAAATGTAAGAAGCTCGTATCCCTGTTCCTCAGCCTGCTGCTGGCGACGGCGCTCGCCGTGCCGGCCTGCGCCGCGTTCGAGGACGTTTTTGCCGACGGCTCCGCCGACGGTACGCGCGACGGCTCGCTGTTTCTTTCGGGAGAGACCGTGCGGAGCGGCGCCGCGGTGAACGGCGTCCTGCTCGCCGCGGGCAGGACCGTCGGCGTGAACGGCGCGGGCGCGTATGTCATGGCCGCTGGCTATGAGGTGACGCTCGGCGGCACGGCGGAGAACGACGCGTTCCTCGCGGGCTACAGCATCGGCGTGAACGGCGCGGCGCAGCGCGACGTGTTCGCCGCAGGTCAGAGCATCACGGTGAACGGCACGGTGGGGCGCGACCTCTACGCCGCCGCCAACACCGTCACCATCACCGGCTCCGTCGGCGGCGACGTGTACATCAGCGCCGAGAACGTCATCATCGGCGACGGCGCCGAGATCGGCGGGCGGCTGCACTGCAATGCAAGCGCCCTGCGCTCCGTGCCCGACGGCATCGCGGACAGCGCCGAGCTTTACGACGACCCGGCGAGCGGCGACGTGAACGTGAACATCACGGTCTCCGAGCCAAGCATCGGCAGCATCGTGCTGCGTAAAGCGCTGAGCTTTGCGGGTGTGCTGCTGCTCGCCTTTGTCCTGCTGTGGCTCACACCGCTGTGGGAGACGGTGGATCGGAAGTATTACGGCGCGCCGTTCGGCCGGTATGCCAAGGCGTTCGGCATCGGCTTCGCGGTGCTTGCGGGCGTGCCGCTCGCGGCGATCCTGCTGTTTATCTCGAATGTCGGCGTGCGCCTTGCGCTGATCGTGCTGTTCCTTTATGCTGCGGCGATCATCGCCGCTCCCGTGTTCCTTGGCTTTTTCCTCGGCGCGCTGCTCTGGCGCGGGGCGATGAAGAAGGCTCCCTGCTACTATGCGGAGCTGGCCATCGGCATCCTCGTCTAGCGCGTCGCGGCCAGTGTGCCCGGTCTGTCCTTTGCGGTGGGCCTCGTCTCCGTGCCGCTCGGTCTCGGCGTTGTGACGCTCCTGCTCGGCAAGGGCGCGGCGAAGCTGTCGCCCAAGGCGGAGACGGCTTGCAAGGAGTGCGCGGCGTCCGACCCCGCGGCGCTGCCGGAGGACAGCGACAGCGCGGAGCAATAAACTCATATCGCACAGCGAAAAGAGACCGCTCGGGCGGTCTCTTTTTTTGATGGGAACATAATTTTTTATTATGTCTACTTGCAATGCGGCGGCGATTCCTGTAAAATGGTGTCGAAAACTTTTCCGACCTCGGAGGCTGCCATGAAGAAACGAACCTTATTTTTGGGCTGTTTGCTCGCGCTCGTGCTGAGCACCGCCGCGCTCGCCGCAGACTACACCGACGTTCCCGCCGACTCGTGGGCGAGGGAGAGCATCGACAAGGCCGCAGAGTACGGTCTGATGAACGGCGTGGGGGAGGGGCGCTTCGGCCTCGGAGAGACCATCTCGCGCGAGCAGTTCGTCACCATTCTGGTGCGGATGTTCGGCTGGGGGAGCGTGAGCGGCGAGGACGCCGCCATCGACATCGCGGATTCGTGGGCGCGGGAGTTTGTCAACACCGCTGCCGCCAACGGCGTCATTGACGCGGGCGGAAAATTCCGCCCGAGGGACGCCATCACGCGCCGCGAAATGGCGGTGATGCTCGTGCGTGCGCTCGGCCTCGGCGAGCTTGCCAAGGCGGACGCGGACGCGGCGCTGCCCTTCGCCGATGTGACCGCCCAGCGCGGCTACATCGCCATTGCCTACGAGATCGGCATGACCACCGGCGCGACCGAGACGACCTTCGAGCCGGACGGCACCGCGACGCGCGAGCAGGCGGCGGCCATGCTCGTGCGCGTCTATGAAAAGTACCACGCGCCGACGACGTGGAAGCACGCCTTCTACGCGCTCTCGTCCTATTCACAGCTCGAGCAGGCCAAGCAGTTCGACGCCGTCAGCTTCGGCTGGAGCCACATGACCTATTCGGCTGAGGAGGACGCGAAGCTCTCGACTGTGAAGGACGACAGCTCAGGCTTCTACATCCCCGCCGGCTATGCCGATGTGGTTCCCGCGCTGCGCGAGGCGGGCGTGGAGCTCAAGCTCAACGTCTTCATGGCGAACGCGCCGCTCCGCACGATGCTCGCCGACGAGTCCTCCCGCGCGGCGGCGGTCACGGAGATCATGGCGGAGCTGGGGCGCGTGTATCCCGACCTCGGCTACAATCCCTACAGCGGTGTGACCATCGACTTCGAGGGTCTGCGCGCCGCGGACAAGGAGAGCTTCAACGCCTTTATGACGGAGCTTTCCGCCGCGCTGCACGCCGAGGGCAAGACGCTCTACGCCGCCGTCATGCCCGCCGTCTATGGCGACGCCTACTTCGACGGCTACGATTTCAAGACGCTCGGCACGCTCTGCGACCGCGTGATCCTCATGGCGCACGACTACGCGGCGAGCGACCTCACCGGCTTCCTCGGCTCGCGCTATTACCGAAACCATCCCTGTGCGCCGCTCTACAAGGTCTACTACGCCGTGCGCACCGCGGCGCGTGAGATGGACGATCCCGCGAAGCTGACGCTTGCCGTCAGCATGGACGCCCGCGCGTGGCAGACGGATGCGGACGGTCTGCTGACCGCGGTCCGCTCCACGCACCCGCTGCAGACCACGGTTTACAAGCGTCTGTGCCAGAGCGACACCGTGATGGGCTGGTCCGACACGGCCCGCAGTCCGTGGTGCACCTACACCACGGAGAGCGGACAGCATATCTTCCTCTGGTACGAGGACGCGCGCAGCACCGCCGAGAAGCTCGCCTGCGCCAGGCTCGTGGGCGTGACCTCGGTCTCCGTCTGGCGGCTCGGTCTCATTCCCGATTACGCGGACGAGGGCCTGCACTACGATGTGATGAGCGTTCTGTAAGCAATGAAAAGCGCAAAAAAGAAGAGCTGCTTTCGCAGCTCTTCTTTTTGGTTTTCAAAGCGGTTCGGCTTAGAAAATGCCCTGAGCCATCATGGCGTCGGCGACCTTCTGGAAGCCGGCGATGTTGGCGCCAGCGACCAGGTTGTAGCCCAGGCCGTAACGCTCGGCAGCCTCAACGGAAGCATCGTAGATGTTCTTCATGATGGCTTCCATCTTGGCGTCGACTTCCTCAGCGGTCCAGTAGATACGCTGAGCGTTCTGAGCCATTTCGAGCTCGGAGACGGAAACGCCGCAGGCGTTAACAGCCTTGGAAGGAGCGACGGTGAGGTGCTTCTGGCTCATCAGGAAGGCCAGAGCATCGTTGGTGGTGGGCATGTTGCCGACTTCGATGTAGTAAGGAACACCGGACTCGGCGATCTTCTTGGCCCACTCCATGTTGACATCGTTCTGGGTAGCGGCGGGCATATAAACGTCAACGTCCTTGACGCCCCAGCACTTCTGACCCTCGACGAACTCAACACCGAACTTATCGGCATAGGGCTTGCAGTGCATCGGATCCTTGGCACGCATCTCGAGGATGAAGTTGAGCTTCTCTTCGCCGCAGACGCCATCCGGATCGTGGATGTAGCCATCGGGGCCGGCGAAATAGGTGACCTTGCCGCCGAGCTCGTCGATCTTCTTCATGATGCCCCAGCCAACATTACCGTAGCCGGACATAGCGACGCGCAGGCCCTTGATGCTCTTGCCGTCGTGCTTGAGGACTTCGCGCAGATAATAGACAGCGCCGAAGCCGGTCGCCTCGGGACGGAGGATGGAGCCGCCGGTGCAGACAGCCTTGCCGGACATGGCGCCGAACTCGGCAGCGCCGACGATGCGGCGATACTGACCGTACAGATAACCGACCTCACGGCCGCCGACACCAACGTCACCGGCGGGGCAGTCGATGTCCTGACCGATGTGACGATGGAACTCGGTCATGAAGGCCTGGCAGAAGCGCATGACTTCGCCGTCGCTGCGGCCGATGGGGGAGAAGTCGGAGCCGCCCTTGGCGCCGCCGATGGGCAGGCAGGTCAGAGCATCTTTGAAGGTCTGCTCGAAGCCGAGGAACTTGATGATGGAGAGGTTGACGTTGGAAGCAAAGCGGAGGCCGCCCTTGTAGGGGCCAAGCGCCGCGTTGTACTGAACGCGGTAGCCGCGGTTGACGTGATACTTGAGCTGATCGTCCATCCAAACGACGCGGAACTCGATGGTGCGCTCGGGCTCGACCATACGCTCGAGCAGGCAGGCAGCCTCATACTCGGGGTGGGCATTGATGACGGGTTCGAGAGAGGTCAGGACCTCTTCGACGGTCTGCAGAAATTCGGGCTCATTCGCGTTCTTGGCTCTGGTCTCGTCCAGAACTCTCTGGATATAAGCATTCATGATAATAGCCTCCTCTAAATTTACTCGTTAAGAGCATTTCGATGGTGCTTCCATCTCGTCTGTTAGACTATCACAAAACAGGCGCTTTCTCAAGGGGGTACGTCCAAAATCGAAGCGTCCGGCTGTGAGAAATTTTCCCTTCCTTTTTGTGCAAAGCGCAGAAACAGAAATGAAAAAGTTTCGGAATTTTGATAATACCTATTAAAATTCCTGCAATTATTCCTTCATGTCATGCTTAACATCTGAATTTTTTCTGTCATGCTGCGGCGAAGCATGACAAAAGGCGATGGAAAATATCCATTGCCTTTTTGCATATTTGCATGGTTTATGCATCCACGCCGCCGGAGGGCTGCGCGTCGTCCGGCTCGGCGGGCGTGGAGACGGGCAGCAGCTCAAGGTCGCACGCCTCGATCCAGAATTCGCTGACATGACCGTCGTAGTACCAAACGCGCACGCGGTCGCCCACATTGAGCAGCGGCGCGTAGGGCACGTCCGCGGCGCTCATGCGGACGGTGAAGTCCGTCTCGCCTGTAAAGCGCAGGAAGTAGATGCTGTTGCCGTCAACGACGGCGGAGCGGATCTCGGCGATAACGCCCTCAAGCGAGCGGCGGTCGGTCTCGGCCGGCTGGTCGATGCCGGTCTGATCGTCCGAGATCAGATTGCTCTGCCGGAGCATCTGACGGTAGTTCGACTCACACTCGGCGACGGTCGCGCCGGTGGCGACGATCTGGTACTGGTTGACGTTGACCATGGCGTACATCTTCACGAGCTCGCTCGCGTCCTTGAGCGCCATGAAGTAGGTCGGCTGCTCGGCAACGTTCAGGAGCAGCGGGAAGGTCGCCGTGTAGCGCAGGTTCTGGACCTGACCCTCGGCGCTGTCCATCGCGCTGTACTCGGTCGCGCCGGCGCAGGGGTAATACTTCGTTTCCTTGGTGCGCTGGTTGGAGAGCAGGAAGCCGACGTTGCTCTCGTCGCCGCCGACGCTCGTCACGCCCGTGTAGAGGTAGACGTCGTCGCCCTCGGCGATGTAGTTGTAGCCGTCGGTGGTGACGGTGACGTCGCGCTGGCCAAGGATGGAGTTGATAAAGCCGTTGTGGTACATACCGTAGTAGTCGTACTGCTCAATGATGAGCTCGGCGGAGTAGACGTGATCGACCCACTCGGGCGGCTCGGTCAGGTACTCGCTCTCGCCGGTGACGGCGTTGACGAGCACCGCGCCGTTGTTGTCCGTGCCGCCGAAAAGCCCGATGGTCTTTTCCTTCTTGGCGCAGACCCAGTAGGGCGTGCCGTCCTCGTCGATCTCAAAGACCGGCTCCTCGAACATGAAGGTCGGATATTGGAAGCGGAGGTGGCGGTAGAGGTTGCGGGAGAAGTGCTCGGCGGTGGTGTACTTCATGCCCTCGTCAAGGCGGACGACGTCCACGCTCTGATCGACCATGTCGATGATGAGGTAGGCGGGAAGGCCGGCGGAGCGGTTGTTGAACCACTTGATGATGTCGCCGTAGCGCAGCGGGGTGACGCGCACGGGGCGACCGTGGTAGTTGATCTGGGTGTAGTCCTCGGAGACCTCGAACTGGGAGACCATGTCGGAAAGCTCGCCGAGCTTGCGGTCGCCGAGCTTCTCGGCGCTGTCCTTATCGAGCATGGGAATGCGGTCGTAGGCGACCTCGGCGATCTCGGAGGAGAAGTCGCCGGACTGGACGGTGAGGAGCTTCTGGTAGCTGCCCGCGCGGAACACGACCCACGAGGCCGCGCCGCCGACGACGGCAAGCGCGAGCAGTCCGGCGGCGAGAAAGAACGGGACGGTGCACTGCTTCTTCACGAAGCGGAAGTAGCCCTTGGCCCCCTCGCCCTGAAAGCCGGAGGTCAGCAGGGCGCAGCCGCAGTAGACCGCGCAGAGAAGCAGGACGAAGCCGTAGAACTCCTCGGCGTGGAGGTTGATGGCGGGCAGCTCGAGGTAGAAGTAGACCGCGCCGACGAGGAGGGTGACGAGGCTATTGATGGCGATGCGCTTGCCGGGGGTGCCGACGGCCTTGCGCGGCTTGCGCTCGCGCTTGGGCGCGGCGCTTCCCTCGCTGCCGCCGGCAGCGCTGTTCGCGCCGGAGAAATCAAAGCGGAAGCCGCCGGCGTCGGAGCCGGAAAATTTGATGCCCATAAATTTTTCCTTTCCTTTTGCACGAAGCCGTGCAACAAAATGAGGTTGTTCCACGTTATTATATCACGGCGCGAAGCAAAAACAAGCGGAACGGCGATTTGTTACGGAATTGTTCAAATTTTCCGGCGGCGCGGCCTCAGACCCCTTCGCCCACGATGCGGCAGTAGGCGTTGGAGGTCAGGCGGCAGGCGGCGCAGTAGAGCACGGTGAACACGGCGCAGGCGCACGCCGTGACGCCGAGCACGAGCGGAAGGTTCTGAAGTCCGAAGAGCCGCAGAATGCGCCAGATCATCGGCTGGGCAAAGGCGAGATGGACGAAGGCGGCAAGCAGCGGCAGGAGGAACACCATGCGCAGCTGGGCGTTGACGCTTGTGCGGATGTCGCGCTTTGTCATGCCGACGCGCTGCATGACGGCAAAGCGGGCGGCGTCCTCGTAGCCCTCGGAGAGCTGCTTGTAGTAGAGCATCAGGACGGAGGCGAGGAGGAACACCGTGCTGAGGACGAGGGCGAGGAAGAAGAGACTGCCGTAGGTGGCGTAGAACTCCGCGCGCGCCTCGGCGGCGATCTCACGGCTCATCTCGGCGGAGAGGGTGCGGACAACGTCCTCCGCGCCGAAGTAGAGCCCCGCGGTGGAGCCGAGCATGACGAGGATCATGGTCGAGAGGATACAGATGACGGCAAGTCCCGCGCCGGAGCGCTTCATACGATAGACGAGCGAGGAGAGCGCGACGAAGTTTTTCTTCTGGTAATAGAACCGGTCATTGCCTTGGAGCGTGCGGCAGAGGGTAACGCTGCCCGCGATGAAGAGAAGGAATGTCGCAAGGATGACCATGACGACGGCCACGAAGAAAACGAGCATCGCGGTGATCGGCTCGGTGATGGTGACGGCGAGGTAGTAGGCTCCGCCGAGAAGGCCCAGGCCGGGAAGGACGAGGAGCCATTGGGATCTCGGAGGACGCTCGCCGAGGCTGTCGCTGCGGAGAAGGCTGACCGCGGAGGCGCGGCGCACCTGCCGCCATGCGTTCAGGAGGAGAAGAAAGAAGATAAACGCATCGGTCAGGACGCAGAAGCGCACCGCGCCAAGATCCAGCAGCGGCAGAGCGGGCAGCTCCGTGCGGGCGAAATGCGAGAGCACACGGGCGGAGAGCTGCGT
>OGLH01000466.1_pt1 | contig 13201 bp, 10 predicted proteins | sample 1572791 | NCBI WGS metagenome assembly OGLH01 (sample SAMEA2581913, study PRJEB24529) | metagenome | biome: Human gut stool | place: China | collected 2011
CTGCTCCGGGATTTACGGATCGAGCGTTTCGATCCGGACGAAGGCCGGATGACGGGCCGTATTTGCGGGGAATCCGCATTGGAAATCGGACTTCGGAGGGAGGAGGAGCTTCTTGCAGCCTATATCTTGGTGTGATTATGCTTGCAGGCGTAATTCGGTTCGGGACTTTCGGGGTGTCTGTCGTTCTATAATGGAGGTTCCGCCGAGGAGTTGATTTTCGGACGCTTGGGGCGCTGTCTGCGGCGCCGGATGCAAGGATGCCGCCCGGCAGCTTCGAGGCGGGGCTTCGGTGCTCTTGAAATTTCGGATCGTCTGTTGGCAGACCGTTTTGCCGCCGGGGAGGGATGTCGGGCGGCCTGCGGAGGATTCGGAACCTTCTTCCTGCCGAAATGGGACGAATACCCTCCTCCTTGCCGGAAGTTTCACAAATCCTTTTTCGTATCGGGCGGCCGGAAATCGAACCTCCTGCCGACGAAATCCGGTCGGTCGGGGCGTTATTCCGAATGTTATTGTTATTTTTGTAACGATGAAACAGGCTGTCACCCCGCTTCGTTTAGGTTCCGACCGGATTTCGTCGCTGCTCGTCCGTTATGCGATCCCTTCGATTATCGCGATGACCTCTTCGTCGCTCTACAACATCGTCGATAGCATTTTCATCGGACACGGCGTCGGTCCGATCGCCATTTCCGGCGTGGCGCTTTCGATGCCTCTGATGAACATCGCGTCGGCTTTCGGGTCGTTGATCGGGATCGGTGCTGCGGCGCTCACCTCGATCCGGCTGGGGCAGGGACGCCGGGAGGCTGCCGAGGGGGTGTTGGGCAATGTGGTGTTGCTCAATTTTCTGGTAGCGGCGCTTTTTACGGCCGTAGGTCTGTTGCTGCTGGACCCCATTCTCTGCTTCTTCGGGGCGAGCGACGCTACGATCGGTTATGCACGAGATTTCATGCAGATCATTCTCGGCGGTACGATCGTTACCCATATGTATTTGAGCCTGAACGAAGTGATCCGTGCTTCGGGTTATCCGAGGAGAGCCATGGCGATTATGCTGACGGCCGTCGTGTTGAACTGTCTGCTCAATCCGCTGTTCATTTTCGGGTTCGGCTGGGGTATTCGCGGTTCGGCGGCCGCGACGGTGCTGGCCCAGGTCGCGGCGCTCTCGGTTTCGCTCATCCACTTCTCTTCCCGGGGAAGTTTCATCCGGTTCGAACGGGGGATTTTCCGCTTGCAGGCGTCGGTCGTGGGCAAGATCTTTTCTATCGGTATGGCTTCGTTTCTGCTGCACCTCTGTGCTTCGGCGGTAGTGATCGTCGTGAACAAATCGCTCCGGGAGTACGGCGGCGACGTGGCGATCGGGGCGTATGGCATCATTTATCGGGTGGCGATGCTCTTCCTGATGATCGTTTCTGGACTGAATCAAGGCATGCAGCCCATCGTGGGGTACAATTACGGCGCCCGGCGGTACGACCGGGTGTTGAAGGTCCTGCGGCAGACCGTCGTGTGTGCGGTTTGCGTGACGACGACGGGATTCCTGCTGGGACAGCTCTTTCCCCGGCAGGTGGCGATGCTCTTCGTCGATGCTGCGGACGGAGCTGCGGCCGAGCGGATGATCTCTACGGCGGCCGAGGGGCTGCGGATCGTGTTGTGCGTTTTCCCGATCGTCGGATTCCAGATCGTGACTTCCAATTTTTTCCAATATATCGGCAAGCCGCACAAGGCGATTTTCCTCTCCCTCACGCGGCAGATGCTGTTCCTCATCCCGCTGCTCCTTGTTTTGCCGCCGCATCTCGGTACGCTGGGTGTCTGGATGTCGATGCCGATTGCCGACGGTACGGCCTCTCTGCTGGCCGCCGTGCTGCTCTTCTACCAGGTTCGTAAATTCAGACACCGGCCCCATGCGGAACGGAGTATCTGAGTTTTTTGAAAATATCGATTACAGACTCTTTCGGTGAATTGATGGGGCATTCGCTCGATCCGGGAAATACGACAGAACTCTCGGACGGATCGTTGCACGCGTCCGATTTGGCTTGAATACGGAGCAGGAGCGAGGAGGTGTCGGGTGCCTCCGGGCGTTGGTCGTAACGATAGGGATATCTGCGCAGAAAGAGCTTTTACGATAATAAAAAACAGAGCCGGGGATCCACCGGCTCTGTTTTGGATTTTGTGTTTTGGATTAAATTCCGAGTTTGGTGCGGATCTCCTGCGGAATGGCGTTCTTGTTTACCATAACGGACAGGGTTTTGTACTCCACGAACGGACGCGAGAAGTAGTAGTAACCGTCGTAGGGAGGACGTACGTCCCACGAGTTCTTTACCTTGAAGAAGGGATTGCCCTGCTGATCGACGGCCGTACCCACGATTACCATGCCGTGGTCGTCCGTAGTTTCGTAGTTGTCGAAAGCGATCTGGCGCATCTCCTGCGTGATCTTCTTCTCCTTGACGGGTTTGTCGAACTTGTAGAGCGCCTCGTCCTTCTCCTTCTGGGTGAGTTTGCCCCACTTCTCGGCTTCGGTTCCCTGCATGCCTTCGAGGTCGGCTTCAGGGACGATGCCCAGACCTTTGGTGCGGCTGAACCCCTTCTCGCTCACGTCGGTTCCCCAGGAGATCGTGTAACCCTTCTCCAGCGAGTTGTCGATGATCTGCATGAACTCGTCCAGGGGCACGTTCCATACCTTGTCCCAGTTCCAGTTGTCGGGGACCTCCATGGCGAACTCCGTGTAGAAGGGGTGGTGGGTGAACGAGGTGAATTCGATGTAGTCGCCGAGGTCGATCGGCAGCGACGCGGCGAACGACGCCGGGGTGTACTCCCTGCCCCGGTAGGTGAACTTCCCGGGCATCGGGCCGAAATAAGCGTCGAGGATGCCGTTCAGCCCGGCCTGCCAGGCCGTCGTGAGGCGGCTGTCGCTGCGCTTCCCGCCGGCCTTGATCACCGCGTCGGCGTAGGCCTTGATCACGGCGTCGATCTCATCGAAATTGGGTTTGTCGTAGCCGTAGTTCAGTCCCGGATAGACCTCCTCGGGGACGATGCCGTACGCCTCGATGCCGTGCAGCACGTCGTGGGCCTGTCCGCCGACGGCGAGGTTCAGCGAGCCGTGCAGGCGGACGGATTTCACGGCCTTTTCGAAGTAGATGTTGCGCACGATCCACATCTCCGAAAGGTCCAGTTCGGGACCTCCGGCGCGGAGGATTTCGCTTTCGAAGAACGAGAGGGTCGAGTAACACCAGCAGGTTCCGCTGCGGCTCTGGTCCTTGACCGGGGTGACGGGCAGGATTTTGACGTCGGTGAAACGGTAGCCTTCCGGGGCGGCCGTGTCGGGCGTTTGTGCCGCGGCTCCGAGTGCGTAGCAGAGCGCAAGTGCGGCGAGAATCGGTTTTTTCATCAATCGTTCGGTTTTCGGTGTTTGCTTTCTTGCGGGTCGTTTCGCAGTCCCGGTACGGTTTCTCCGTTTTGCGGCCAGACCCTTTTTGTTCCGGAGTCGGTTTTCCGTTTCGCGGCCAGACCCTTTTATCTCGGTACGGTTTTTCTGTTTTGCGGCCAGGCCCTTTTGTTCCGGGGAGGGTTTTCCGTTTTGCGGCCAGACCCTTCCCCTCTTGTCCGGGGCGGTTACTTTTTCGATCCTGCGACGATCTTCAGACAGTCGTCGAGGGTGAGTTCCTCGGGCTTCGCTCCCTTCGGCAGGCGGTAGTTCTTGCCCTTGTAGGCGATGTAGGGTCCGTAGCGGCCGTTCTTGACGAGCATGTCGGCATCCTCGGGAAAACTCTTCAGCGGCGTGTTGGCCGCGGCCGCGGCCGCCTGGTGTGCGCGGACGATCTCAACGGCGCGGTCGTAGCCGATCGTGTAGGGGTCGTCGGTCTTGGCCAGCGACGCGAACGACTTTCCGTAGCGCACGTAGGGACCGTACTTGCCGATGCCGACCATCAGCTCCTCGCCGTCCAGCTGTCCCAGGTCGCGGGGCAGGGCGAAAAGCTCCAGCGCCTCTTCGAGCGTGATCGACTCGATCAACTGGCCCTTCTTGAGCGACGCGAAGCGTCCCTTCTCGCCTTCGTTCCCTTCGATCTCGACCATCGGGCCGTAACGGCCGATGCGCGCCTTCACGATGTGCCCCGTCTTGGGATCGTTGCCCAGAATGCGCACTTCGCGCGTCTTGGCGGTCTGCGTCGTGATGGCCGAATCGACCATCTTGTGGAAGGGACCGTAGAACTCGTCGATCATCTTGTCCCAGGTGATGTCGCCCTCGGCGATGCGGTCGAACTCCTTCTCTACGCTGGCCGTGAAGTTGTAGTCGATGATCGGGCCGAACTGCTCCTCCAGGTAATCGTTGACCACCATGCCGATGTCGGTCGGCGAAAGTCGGTTTTTCTCTTTGCCGTAGTTTTCCGAGAGGGTCTTCGAGGCGATCTTTTCGCCCGTGAGCGTCAGCTGTGCGTAGTTGCGCTTCTGCCCGTCCCTGTTCTGTTTGACGACGTAGCCGCGGTTGATGATCGTGGTGATCGTCGGGGCGTAGGTCGAAGGACGGCCGATGCCCAGCTCTTCGAGGCGTTTGACGAGCGAGGCCTCGTTATAGCGCGCCGGAGCCGAGGTGAAGCGCTCTGTGGCGGTGATCTGCGACGGGAGGACCCGGTCGCCGGCCGTGAGTTTCGGCAGCAGCCCCTCGCCGCTCTCGGCAGCCTGGTCGTCGTCCGTGGATTCGGAGTAGAGGCGCAGGAAGCCGTCGAAGCGGACGACTTCGCCCGTGGCGACGAATTGCTGCGACGACCCCGACATGTCGATCACGATGGTCGTGCGGTCGAGTTCGGCGCAGACCATCTGCGAAGCTACGGTGCGCTTCCAGATCAGGTCGTAGAGTTTCTTTTCGGCCGGGGTACCTTCGATCGACTGGCGGTCGATATACGACGGGCGGATAGCCTCGTGCGCCTCCTGGGCCCCCTTGGTCTTGGTCTTATAGTTATGCCATGACGAATATTTTTCGCCGTAGAGTTTCGTGATCTCCTCCTTGCACTGGGCCAGTGCCTGTTGCGAGAGGTTTACGGAGTCGGTACGCATGTAGGTGATGAGACCCTGCTCGTAGAGGTGCTGGGCGACGGACATCGTCTGCGAAACGGACATGCCCAGCTTGCGGCCCGCCTCCTGCTGGAGCGTCGAGGTCGTGAACGGAGGTGCCGGGAAACGCTGTGCGGGTTTCTCTTCGGCTTTCGACACGGTGAAAGTGGCGCCGATGCAACTGCGGAGGAATGCCTCGGCCTCGGCCTGCGTTTCGAAGCGCGACGGGAGTTCGGCCTTGAAGAGGGTCTTTTCGGGGTCGTTGGCCGCGTAGAACTGTGCCACGACGCGGAAATAGGGTGCCGAGCGGAAGGCGATGATCTCGCGCTCGCGCTCGACGATCAGCCGTACGGCGACGCTCTGCACGCGGCCGGCCGAAAGCGACGGCCGCACTTTTTTCCACAGCACGGGCGAAAGCTCGAAACCGACCAGGCGGTCGAGGATACGGCGTGCCTGCTGTGCGTTGACCAGATCCATGTTGACCGTGCGGGGGTTCTCGATGGCTTCGAGGATCGCCCGCTTGGTGATTTCGTGGAAGACGATGCGCTTGGTCTGGTCGACGGGGAGCCCCAACACTTCGGTCAGGTGCCATGCGATGGCTTCTCCTTCGCGGTCTTCATCGGACGCCAGCCATACGGTCTTGCTCTTGGCCAGCTTGGTCAGTTCGTCCACCACTTTCTTCTTGTCGCCCGGGATTTCATAGACGGGCCTGAACTCGTCGTCGATATTGATGCCCAGGTCTTTTTTCGACAGGTCGCGGATGTGTCCGAAACTCGACTTGACGATATAGTCCTTGCCGAGGAACTTCTCGATGGTTTTGGCCTTGGCGGGGGACTCGACGATTACTAAATTTTCCTGCATGCGTTCTTTATGGCTTTTCTGAAATGCGAAAACCTAAGCATGAGTACTTAGGTTTCGCATTCCGTGCTGTTGATCCTTTATTTGACCAGGGTATAGGCGATGTCGATCTTGATCGGGGCATCCTCCTTGGTCAGCGACCCGTCCGAGGGCGTCATACCCTGCATCACACTGTAATTCTGGGTGTAGAGGCCGTATGCCTCGGGCCCCATGTACATAGTCCTGGTTTTGATTCTCTCCGCGATCTCTTCCCACGGGGCGTTCTCGCCCAGCTCCTTCACGGCCTCCTGGTAGTAGTTCCACATGCTCTGCACGTGGCCCGTGATGTCCATCACGTAGCAGCCCCGGCTGCGGTTGATGTAACCGCCGTAGGTCAGCGTCGTGCTGTAGGTCTTCTCGTAGGCATAGGCGTAGTCGGTGATGCCCGAGAGCTTTTTGTAATTGGTATAGAGGCCCAGGCGGCTCTGCGAGGCGTCCATCTGTTCGATCATGTGCTTCACGTCGGTCAGGTTCTGCCAGTCGTAGTTGCTGCCCGCGAAATAGACCGACATCCGGGCCTGGTTGATGGCCAGGGTATTGAACTCCTTGGCGGAAGCGGCGTTCTCGTCCTTGATGATCTGCGCCAGCTGCCTGAAGAACTCCTCGGTGAAAGTCATTTCCGTTACGACGCCGCCCATGCCCTCGACGTAGACCTGCTTGCTGAGCGGACGGTTCTCGTTGGTCTCGACCGCATCCGCAATGTCGAACCTCTGCGGAGAAGTGGCTTTCGAGTAGTCGTGGCGGATGGTGTTGACCGACACGTTGCCGTAGTCGACCGAAGAGTCGTAGAAAATGTAGGGGATCGAAATCGTGTCGGCGATCAGCGTAGGGTCGCTCTCCAGGCGGTTACGCCCGTAGATCGCGAAGCCCGAAGCGTCGAGCGACGTGGCGTAGATGTTGCCCTTGTTGGGGGTCGTCTGGTCGACGGCCGGGACGATGTAAAGCCCCTTGAACTCGGCGACCCACTGTTCGAGGCTGTCGAGGCTGTAAATCGAATAGTCGCCCTTGTACGTGCCCTCCTGAAGCATCAGGCGGTTGATGAATTCCCGTCCCTTCTGGGTCGGTTTCATGGTGGCGTACGTGGTGGCGGGACCCGTCTCCTTTCCGTCGGGGAAGGTGAACGTGAAGAGCACGTCGTCGCCTACGACACCCGCCTTGACGGGGTCGAAATTGAGGTAGAAGGTCGTGTCGCGCTCGGACTTTCCGCTTTCGACGGGTTTCTCGGTCAGGTATTTGTTGCTGACGACCTCGTATACGTTGTACTCCTGCGAGGTGAGCGTGTCGCTGCCGTAGCTGGAGATGGAAAGCAGGATGATCGCCGAGTCGAGGATCGGGCGGAACCCGAAATAGCCCGAGTCGATTTCATAGGGGACGTATTGCGTGAGGAACCCTGCCGTGCGCAGTCCGAACGTATCGCTGAGCATCGAACCCATGTACCCGTAGGTGAGGTTCGACGTGATGAGCGAGTCGGTCTGGTAAAGCCGCGTCTCGACATAGCGCCTGGGGTTGAGATCCCCCTTCAGCGTCAGGGCGCCGAAGGTCTCGTAACCCGCTTTCATCTGCTGGTTGTCCGGCACGAGGTTCGACCCCAGTGTGTCGTCGACCTTGGTGCAGCCCGCGAATGTCATCGCAGCGACGGCCGTCATAACGGCGGCGGCGCGGAGCAAACGGCGGAAATTATTGAATCGCTTCATAGAATCGGTTGTAATTATCGAAAAAGTCCGCTGCCTCGGGCGACTGGTATTCGAGCATCGGCTTCCCGCTCGCACGGGCGATTTCCAATACCCTGGGGTCGGCATCTGCGGAAGCTGCGACCACACCGTCGGCATATTCCATAACGAAGCGGCAGAGGTTTTCGTATGACGGGACGTCGAGAATTGAGAGATTTTTATCCTTGACCCCCTCGCCGGCGATCTTCGCGGCGAAGCCCTTGTCCAGTTCCCCGGGGAAGCCGTCGGCATAGAGCGAAACGACGATTTTCACGTCGCGGAAAATCGGGTCGTCGGCGAAAATGCGCTTCAGGTAGACCGGGATCACTCCCGAGAACCAGCCGTGGCAATGGACTACGGTCGGCGTCCAGCGCAGTTTCTTGACCGTCTCCAGCACGCCGCGGGCGAAAAAGATGGCCCGTTCGTCGTTGTCGGGGAATTCCGCACCTTCGCTGTCGGTCAGCACGGCCTTGCGCGAGAAATAGTCGTCGTTGTCGATGAAATAGATCTGCACGCGCGCCGCGGGGATCGAGGCGACCTTGATGATGAGCTGGTGGTCGTTGTCGTCGATGATGAGGTTCATGCCCGAAAGACGTATTACCTCGTGGAGCTGGTGCCGGCGTTCGTTGATACAGCCGTAGCGCGGCATGAAGGTACGGATTTCGTTCCCACGCTCCTGCATCGCCTGCGTGAGAGCGCGGCAAAGTCCGGAAGCCTCCGTCTCTGGAAGATAGGGTGTAATCTCCTGACAGACGTACAGAATCTTATTTGCCATGGTTCGAGTATTTGATCTTTCGAGGTCTATTGTGCAAAGATAGTGAAAAAATCTTAAAGAATGAGCATCGCGTCGCCGTAAGTGCCGAATCGGTACCCTTCTTCCTTGGCTATCTTATAGGCGTTCATGATCGTTTCGTAGCCGCCGAACGCCGCAACCATCATCAGCTGGGTGGAGTAAGGCAGGTGGAAATTGGTCACCATGGCGTCGGCCACCGTGAACTCGTAGGGCGCGAAGATGAACTTGTTCGTCCATCCTTCCATCGGCTTGATCATGCCGTTGGTCGAGACAGCCGTTTCGAGGGTGCGCATGACGGTCGTGCCGATGGCTGCGACCTTGTGCCCGTTGCGCTTGGCTTCGTTCACCGTCCCGGCAGCCTCTTCGGTCACGAAGAACTGTTCGGAGTCCATCTTGTGCTTCGAGAGGTCTTCGACGTCGACCGTACGGAAGTTGCCCAGCCCGACGTGCAGCGTGACGAACGCACGGTCGATGCCCTTGATCTCCATGCGCTTCATCAGGTGCTTCGAGAAGTGCATGCCGGCCGTCGGGGCGGCAACGGCGCCTTCGTGCTCGGCGAAGATCGTCTGGTAGCGCTCGGCGTCCTCGGGTTCGACCTTGTCGCGCACCCATTTGGGCAGCGGTGTCTCGCCCAGGCTGAAAAGCGTCTGCTTGAACTCCTCGTAGGAGCCGTCGAACAGGAAGCGCAGCGTGCGCCCGCGCGAGGTCGTATTGTCGATCACCTCGGCCACCAGCAGGTCGTCATCGCCGAAGTAGAGTTTGTTGCCGATGCGGATCTTGCGGGCCGGGTCGACCAGCACGTCCCAGAGCCGCAGTTCGCGGTTCAGTTCGCGCAGCAGGAAAATCTCGATCTCGGCACCCGTCTTCTCCTTGTTGCCGTAGAGGCGTGCTGGGAAGACTTTGGTGTCGTTGAATACGAAGAGGTCTTTTTCGTCGAAGTATTCGATGATGTCTTTGAAAATACGGTGTTCGATAGTGCCTTTGGCGCGGTCGATAACCATCAGGCGCGAATCGTCCCGGTTTTCCGTCGGGTGTTTCGCCAGCATTTCGGGGGCGAAATCATACCCGTATTGCGATAATTTCATAGGTGGAATACTCTATTTTACGTTCGAAATAAACAACATAGATTAATTTCTATACGCAAAAAAGCCTATTTTGTTTCAAGTTCCTGCAATTTTTTTAGAAAATCATCGAGGCTGTGGGCGTTTTCGACCCTGAAGCCGCCGCTGCGCGTCCGGCAAAGGGAAGTCAGGTGCGCGCCGCTTTCGAGCGCCTGCCCGATTTCGTGGGCCAGCGAACGGATGTAGGTGCCCTTGCTGCAACGCACGCGGATGCGGATGCGCGGCAGGTCGTATTCCAGGAGCTCCATTTCGTAGATGTGGACGAGCGCCTTGCGCATTTCGACCTCCTCGCCCATGCGCGCCTACGAACTGGCGCGCATGCCGTCGATCTTTTTGGCCGAATAGACCGGCGGCGACTGGAGGCGTTCGCCCGAGAGTGCGGCGAGGGCCTCGAGTACCTTCCCGCGCGTGATGTGCTGTGTGGGGAAGGTCGCGTCGACGGGGTGTTCGAGGTCGTAGCTGGGGGTCGTGGCACCCAGCATGACGTCGGCCACGTACTCCTTCTCCTCGGCCTGCAGGGCGTCGACCATCTTGGTGGCGCGGCCGATGCAGACCAAAAGGACGCCCGTGGCCAGCGGGTCGAGCGTGCCCGCGTGGCCGACCTTGATCTTGCGGTAGCCGAGCCTGCGGAGCGCGGACTTGATCTTGCGTACGACGTCGGTGGACGTCCAGCTCAGGGGCTTGTCGATGACGGCGATGTAGCCCTCTTCGAAGTTGAGGCCCCGCAGGTCGAGTGTCTCCTTCATCAGCAGAAATAGCTTAGGATGGATACCAGGCCGGCCAGCGCGCAGTAGAGCGAGAACCAGATGAGCTTGCCCCGCTTGACGATCTCGATCATGAATTTGCAGGCCAGGCACCCCGTGACGAACGAGGCTGCGAACCCGGCGGCGAGCGTGCCCGTGGCGATGCCGGCCGTGAGGTCGCCGCTTGCGGCTTCGAGCAGCGTTTCACCCAGGATCGGCGCCAGCACCATCAGGAACGAGAATTGTGCCACGGCGGCCTTTTTGTTGCCCAGCAGCAACCCGGTGGCGATGGTCGTCCCCGAACGCGAAAGGCCCGGCATGGCGGCGCAGGCCTGCGCCAGGCCGATGATCAGGGCGTCGCGGTAGGAGATGGTCTCCTTCTGGCGCGGCTTGGCGTAGTAGGCGAAGGCCAGCAGCGTCGCGGTAAGCAGCAGCATGGCGCCCACGATTACCAGGATGTAGGGGGCGTCGAGCATGGCGTTGATCCGGTCTTTGAAGAGGAAGCCGATGACCCCGATGGGGATCATCGAAAGTACGAGCTTCAGCACGTAGGCCTGCTCGGCGTTGAAGCGGCGCGAAAAGAGCCCCTTCAGGAGGCGCCACACCTCGCTCCAGAGCACCACGATGGTGCTCAGTACGGTGGCGGCGTGGAGCGCCACGTCGAACGTGAGGTTTTCTTCGAGTTGTACGCCCAGCACCTCCTTGGCGATCTGGAGATGACCGCTGCTTGAAACGGGCAGGAATTCGGTGATGCCCTGCACGATGCCGAGCAGGATAGCTTGCAGTGTGTCCATTTATTTTTTAGAAAGGGTCTTGAGTTGTCGGCTGTTCCGGTCCGCCGGCCGTTGCCGGGCGGGTCTCCCGGCCGGGACGGCGTTCCGCAACGGGCCGGGAATTACTTGTAACGTCGCATGATCGCATAGATCTCGATGACGAAACCGCCGATGACCAGGATCGGGGCCAGCGTGATGCGGCGCCACGAGAACATGGCGTAGTTGAATTCGTCGGGCGAATCGCTGCCGCCGCCGGCCATCAGCACGAAGCCCAGGAGGATGACGGCGAACCCGACTGCCAGCAGGATGTAGTTGCGGCGGGTCAGGGGCATGCGGGGATTTTCCTGTTCCGGAGGGGTGTTATTGGCTTTTTTCATTTAATAAAGGTATATCTTGTTCGACTTCATGTTGATGAATTTGTTCAGCGCGAGGATCGTGAAAAGCCCCGAGATTACGATGCCCCCGGCAATCATCGCGCCGAGGATGATGGCGACCTTGCCCGCCTCGGCGATCGTCAGCAGTTCGGGAACGGCTTCGTTGAGCCCGTAGACCGAAAGCCCGAACAGAAGCGAGGCTCCCAGTCCGGCCAGGATGCCCTGCGTGATGCTGCTGCCGAGGAAGGGCTTCATGATGAACCACTTGGTGGCGCCGACGAGTTTCATGGTATTGATCAGGTAGCGCTTCGAGAAGATGGCCAGCCGGATGGTGTTGCCCAGCAGGATCAGCGATATGACGAGCAGCGCCCCGCCGAAGAGCACCAGCACAAGCCGGATTTTGCCTACCGTGGCGTGCAGCCGTTCGGCCATCAGCGCCGGGTAGCTCACCCGTTCGACCCCCGCGATCTCAGAGATGCCGGCGATGAAACCGTCGAGCAGCTCCTTGTCGGCCGAGGCGGCCGTGAGGGTCAGCTCGAACGAGTCGAGCAGCGGGTTTTCGTCCAGGATTTCCTCGAATTCGCTGGCGAACATCTTGCGGAACTCGGCGTCCTCGATCTTCTCCTCTTTGCCGACGTAGGCGATCGTCGCCACGAGGTCTTCGGCCGTGAGCTGCCGGTTGACTGCGTCCTTCTGTTCGTCCGAAAGCCCGTTTTCCAGCTCCACGGTCACGGCGATGCTCTCCTGCAGGGTGTCGGCGACCTTCATCGCCGCGACCATCAGGTAGCCCACCGAGCCCAGCAGGAACAACACGAGGGTGATGCTCACCGTCGATACGATGTAGGAGTTGCGGACCTTTCGCTTCAGTCTTTTATCGTCTTTCATGGCGTTTGTCGTGATAATGGCAAATTTCGGGCTTCCCTTGTTGCCGCGAATCGGAAATAGGCCGGCTGTGTCCGATCCGCAACCCCTGCGCGAAACCCGAAATTTTACGCACGCTGACGATAAACGGGTTTGCGCGGGTCGCCCTTTTTATTTCTCTTTTTCCGTTCTTTTTCTAAAACAATAGACCAGCGCCGCGACGGCTCCCAGCAGGATCGCGAGCGACGCCGCGAGCGTCACGCCTTCGACGGCCGTCCAGCCCGGTGCGCGGAACCGCCATTCGACGGTGTGCGTGCCGGCGGGCAGCGTCATCGCCCGCAGGACGTAGTCGGCCCGGAAGTAGGGGCTTTCCTCGCCGTCGACATAGGCCTTCCAGCCCTGGTCGTAAAAAATCTCCGAGAACACCGCCACCGCCTCTTCGGGGAGCGTGTATTCGTATTTGAGGTAGTTCGGGCGGTACTCCGTGAGCTCGATCCGGGCGGAGGCGTAGATGCCGAGGGGCATGGGCCGCGATGCGCTCTTCGCCGGATTCTGCCCCGACACCACCGCTGTCGTGCGGAGGTCCGTCTTGCCCAGCAGGTCGATTTCCGCCTGCGCCGAGGGGGCGTAGATGACGCTGTCGACGAACCACGCCGCTCCGAAGGCCGTCGTGCGGCGCTGCGCTTCGGGCTGCCCCTCCTTGCCCGGAACGATCAGGTAGCGCGTGTTGAGCATGTCGAGCACTCCGTCGTCGGCGTTGGAAAGGTAACGGTCGATCAGATCCTGGTAGCGGGCCAGCTTCGCCCCGTGGTAACCGCCCACCGAGCGGTGGAAATAGGAGGTCGTGGCGTCGTTGAAGGGGCTGACCGTGAGGTTCAGCACCCGGTAGCCCG
>OGLH01000472.1_pt1 | contig 13103 bp, 9 predicted proteins | sample 1572791 | NCBI WGS metagenome assembly OGLH01 (sample SAMEA2581913, study PRJEB24529) | metagenome | biome: Human gut stool | place: China | collected 2011
GCACCCTGAATAGCAGCACCCATAGCAACTGCTTCATCCGGGTTCACGTCCTTACGCGGATCCTTCTTGAAGAAGTCCTTAACAGCTTCCTGAACAGCGGGGATACGGGACGAACCGCCGACCATAAGGATCTTGTGAAGATCGGAAGTCTTGAGTCCGGAGTCCGAGATAGCCTGGCGTACAGGACCCATTGTCGCTTCAACGAGGTCTGCGGTCAGTTCGTTGAACTTAGCTCTGGTGAGGGTCATCTCAAGATTGAGCGGAGTGCCGTCGGAATTCATGCCGATGAAGGGCAGGTTGATGGTGGAAGTGGTGACATTGGAAAGCTCGATCTTCGCTTTCTCGGCAGCCTCTTTCAGTCTCTGCATAGCCATCTTATCTGTTGAAAGGTCTACGCCCTCAGCCTTCTTGAACTCTTCGAGCATATACTGTGTAATTGCGTTATCGAAATCATCACCACCAAGCTTGTTATCACCGGCTGTAGCAAGAACCTCGATGACACCGTCGCCAATCTCAATGATAGATACATCAAATGTACCACCACCAAGGTCGTATACCATGATCTTCTGTTCTTCTTCGTTATCCAGACCATAAGAAAGAGCTGCTGCTGTAGGCTCGTTGATGATACGCTTTACATCAAGACCTGCGATCTTACCTGCATCCTTTGTTGCCTGTCTCTGTGCATCTGTGAAGTATGCAGGAACTGTGATAACTGCTTCTGTAACCGGCTCACCGATATAGCTCTCGGCATCTCTCTTCAGCTTAGAAAGAATCATAGCTGAAATCTCCTGTGGAGAATACTTCTTACCATCGATGTCTACTTTGTAATCGCTACCCATATGTCTCTTGATAGAAGCGATTGTCTTATCTGCGTTTGTAACTGCCTGACGCTTTGCTGCATCACCAACGACACGCTCGCCGGTCTTTGTAAATGCAACAACTGAAGGAGTTGTTCTTGAACCCTCAGCGTTTGTGATAACGACTGGCTTACCACCTTCCATAACAGCTACACATGAATTTGTTGTACCTAAGTCAATACCAATAATCTTACCCATAATATTTTTCCTCCTAATTATTATCCTTTAAAATATACTAAATGATTTATTGTAAAAGGTTAATTTGCAACCTTTACCATGCTGTATCGCAATACCTGATCCTTGTACATATAGCCCTTCTGCATCTCTTCGGCTACGACATTCTCTCCGTAATTCTCATCCTCTACATGTGTTACCGCATTGTGGTAATCCGGATCAAATGGCTTGCCTTCTGCATCCATCGGCTTTACGCCAAGTCCCTCAAGTGATACCATGAGCTGCCGGTAGATTTTATCGACACCCTGTTCAAATGCCCGGTCCATATCCTCTTCCGGAATACTGGAAAGTGCACGTTCCAAGTTGTCAACAACCGGAAGCAGCTTCTCTAACACTTCCTTGGCTCCGATATCATACATCTTCTTGGATTCCTTCTCGTTACGCTGGCGCATATTCTCAAACTCTGCCAGCAGACGCTTATACTTTTCTTCGTTTCCGGCTGCCAGCTCCTTCGCTTTCTCAAGTTCCAGCTGAAGGGCCTTGCTGCCTCTGCGGTTTCCCTTGGATACCGGCTTCGGCTTTGCAGCTTCCACTTCTTCTTTCTTGTCTGCCGGAACAGTTTCTTCCTCGTTCACCTTCACGTCGGTTCCTTCTGTTACCGGAGCATCATCCACAGCCTTTACTTCCTCGACTGTCTCCGCTTCTTTATTTGCATTTACATTTGTCTTATTGGCCATTCTCATTCACCCCTTCGCCTTTCTTGAATATCTCATCGAGTTCAATTGTCAGATTCTTCAGTGTGCTGACAACCTTCTTATAATCCATTCTCTTCGGTCCCAATATTCCAATCGTTCCCTTTGCGCCTTCCGGCATCTGGTAGGTCGCTGTAACAAGAGAGCAATCTTTCAGGCTTGGTGTCTCATCTCCAATATATACCTGAATTCCGGATTCGTTTGTCTTTCCGGTCGTCTCTTCCAGCAAATGTGATACTTCATTTTTATCTTCCAGCTTTTCAAGCAGCTCACTCGTCTTGGAGATATCTCCAAGCTCCGGATACTTCAAAATGTTTGTCGCACCGCTGGTATAAACCTCAAGTTCCTGTGCCTCATGTATCGCTTCCACAATTCCCTGAAAGATCTGGTCTAATATCTCGCCATACCCTCCGGATTGCTTCTTCATCGCCTGAATCATCTCTAAATTGATGTCTTCTAAGCTTGCACCCTGTAAGAAGGTATTCAATAAGATATTAAATTTCAGAACATCTTCATTATCAAGGCTTACATTGATGTGAATCATCTGATTCTTAATAATGTTACCCTCAACCACTATGACGGCAAGAAGTGTTTTTTCATCAACAAGGGAAAGCTGGATAAACTTGACTGTTTTCTCATAATTTGGTGCTGTTACCATCGTTGCATAATTGGTATTGTACGCCAGTACCTTTGCAACCTGCTTTAAGAGCACCTCCATGCGATCCACCCGCTCTAACAGTGTGTCACGCTCCTGCTTTGCAACCTCAGCAAACTCTTCCTTTTCATCCATCAGCTGATCGACATAGAACCGGTATCCGGCATCTGTCGGAATCCGTCCTGCCGATGTATGCGGCTGAATAATGTATCCCATTTCCTCCAGATCTGCCATCTCGTTACGAATCGTAGCGGAACTTAAATTCAGATCCGTGTACTTTGAGATTGTTCTGGAACCTACCGGTTCCCCAGTCTCTAGGTAATTGGAAATAATGGCTTTCAGGATTTTTACCTTACGCTCATCTAATTCCATCTTATCACCTCTTTTATTTATTAGCACTCATATCTATCGAGTGCTAACCCTATTGGTAGACTACCACTACATATAGTAAATGTCAAGGAAAATTATCATAATTTTGTGAAAAAATTGTGTATTTCCATGTATAAGAAAAGAGTGCGGAAAACCGCACTCTTTAGGGGAGAAAAATCACGGATGATTGTAAATTTTATTTGTTATTTGCGTTTGGATTTTCCATCAATGTAACATCGACGGTTTTCTCCACATACGCATCGTCTTTCAGGTATTCATATGTGATTGGCACTGTCTCACCAACTGCATAATAATTCAGCTTTTCTGTCAGTTCCTCAGCACTGCTGATGGATTGTCCATCAATCTTTGTAATCACATAATTTGCTTTGATACCTGCCTTCTCAGCGGCACTCTTGCTTGCAACATCTGTGACAAGCACGCCCTCTGGAATACCATATGCTTCTGACACATCGGAAGATACGGTTGCACAGGAGATTCCAAGATAACCTTTCTCGCTCTCGTCAACCTTTTCACGTGTCTGACGGTTCATCAGATCATCCAGACGATCCTGTACGGCTGTAATTGGAATTGCATATCCCATACCTTCAACCGTTGTATCGGAATACTTCGAAGAGTTAATACCAATAACTTCGCCCTTCATATTCAGAAGTGCGCCGCCACTGTTACCAGGGTTAATGGCTGCATCGGTCTGAATGAGCGGTGTTGTATTCGTGCTGTTTGTACGATCCTTTGCACTGACAATACCAGTTGTAACGGATTGTCCATAGCCAAGTGCATTACCGATGGCTACGACCTGTTCACCGACCTTCAGGGAATCCGAATCACCAATCGTGGCGATCTTGATCTGATTCATCGTGGATTCCTTTATATCACTGAGCTTTACAACAACGATTGCAAGGTCCGTGTCGCTATCGGTACTCTTTACCTGTGCCTCGTAGCTCTCACCATCTGCAAACGTTACATTTACGGTTGTGGCATCACTGACAACATGGTTGTTTGTCACCATCAAAAGCTCGCTGTCATTCTCACCGATGATAATACCGGAGCCGGAGCCTTCTGCCTCATACTGCTGTGTATAACCAAACATACCCTGCTGCTCCACGATTGCCGAGATGTTAATGGCAACAACGCTTGGCATAACATTTTCTGCGATTGTGGAAACATCCATGCCATTTCCAACCGAAGCGGTTGATGTCAGGCTCAAAGACTGGGTTGTCGCTGCCGATGTTGTGGAAGCGACCTCTGTCGTTGTGTTTGTAAGTGCATCAAGCTTCTTGATCTGGTTTCCCGCGATTCCGTAGAATGCACCACCTGCAACACCACCAAATACGGCTGCACTTGCAACAACTGCCACGCCCTTCTTCCAGAAGGTACGCTTGTTATGTGGCGTCTTCGGTGATTTTGCTTTCTTGACTCTCTGTTTCTTTGCTTTCTTTACCTTTGCCTTTGGCTGTTCTGCGTCTGCATTCTGGAAACCATTCTGATAATAATTGTTCTGTCCATAATTATATGCATTCTGATTCGGCTGCTGGTAATTGTTATTATAATAATGCTCGGTACCCTGGCTCATCTGCTGGGCACGTTCTGCCATCGCCTGCATATATTCCTGTGTACGCATATCACCGTAGTAAGTACTTCCATACTGCTGTGCCTGTGTATAGGCATCCTCCTGTCTATGCTCTGCATTCTGTTCTGTTTGCTGTTCAGTACGCTTCAAATTATCCGTATTACCATCTCCGGTGTCATACGGTGTCTCCGCATGTGGTGTCTGATCCACATGTTCATTTTCTCTGTTATTCTCAAATTCATCCATCATATCAATTCCTCCATTCGACATAAGTTTTATTACTTATCTTTGTTATGGCTTAATCATAACCCCAAGCTATGGTTAAATTTTGAAGAAAATGTCAAGAAAATGTGAATTCCATTTATGGTGCCTGCAAACCTTGTTTTAGCATTTGCAGATTTTCTTCCATATAAGACAGGTATGTGCATCCTTTTTCTATGTCGTCCTTCGTCACGGACTGCATGGACGACAGATGCAGAATTTTGGGTTGCATCTCTGCGGATTCCGCAATCGTATTCGCGAGGCTGTCGGTACCATTGTCCACCACATAGATGGCTTGCAACTTGTACTCCTGCAGCTTCTCCGCCAGATAGGTAACTGTATGCACACTTGCCTCCACATCTGCAGAACAGCCCGAATATGCGGCAAAGTAATGAATATCATAATCCTCTGCCAGATACAGGAACGGGAACCGGTCGCCGACCAAGATCGTCGTCTGTGTGGCTGCGTCCCGCATCGTCTGATAGTCATCATCTAACGCTTCCAGCTTTCCAGTATATGTTTTAGCGTTTGTCACATACTGTTTTGCATTGTCAGAATCCAGTTCCGTAATAGCATCTGCTAACGTCTCGGTGCAGACGATTGCATTTTTCAGGGATAACCACACGTGCTCATCGTAATGGTCATCCTCTGCAGCATTCTGTCCATCCGTATTGTCTGCTTCGCCCTCTGCATGGTCTGCCGGTTCTGCTTCATGGTCATGGTCTTCATCGTCATGATCGTGATGATGGTGTTCTTCCACACCCTCTAACTCCACTTCATTTAACGCGCGGTTACCAACCAGATCTAACAGACTGATTGCAACAATATTTTCATTTCCGGACTCCACAAGCGCATCGCTCACCCATGTATCGCTCTCGCCACCGACATAGACTAACATCCGGCAATTCGCGATCTTCATGATATCCTGTGCGCTTGGCTGGTAGCTGTGTAAGTCCACACCGTTATCGACCAGCATCCGGCATGTAAATGTATCTGTGTCTCCAAGGATTTCCCGCACCCAGTCATACGCTGCAAAGGTCGTACATAGGATCACATTTTCGTCTTTGTCCGCCATTTGCACCGGCTTGGCACACCCGGAAAGCAGGGACAGACAAAGAACAAGAGCAATCCCGATTGATTTTAAATGTCTGTGCTTCATCATCGCCACCTCTACTCTCTGTGCAGTGCGATTCCGATGATGCTGAATATCACAAATAATACGATGTCAATCGCTACGATCGTCGCACTGACCGGTGTCGATGCCGCGATGGAAATGAGGATTCCCACGCCAGAGGATACCACACCATACACAGCAGAACAGATAAACACACTCTTATAATTCTTAAATACACGCATTGCGGAAAGTGCCGGGAATATGATCAGCGCCGATACCAGAAGTGATCCGACGATATTCATCGCAACTACGATCACAACGGCTGTGACTACCGCCATCAGCACATTGTAGGCGCCCGTATGAATACCGGTTGCGCGTGCAAAATTCTCATCAAATGTCACCGAGAAGATCTTGTGATAGTACAAGATGTAGAACACAAGTACCAACAGCGACATAATCAGGCAGATCCACACATCTGTATTCGATAATGTGAGTATGGATGCCGCGCCAAACAGTGTCGAGCACACATCCCCGGATACATTCTGCGATGTTCCGGATACATTCATGATCAGATATCCAAATGCCAGCGATCCAACGGAAAGCATCGCAATCACGGCATCTCCGTTGATCTTCGCATTCTGTCCAGTCTTCAGCATCAGGATTGCTGCCACAACCGTGATCGGCAATATTATAAGTGTATTGTTCGTCATCCGCAGCACCATCGCGATTGCCATCGCAGCAAATGCCACATGGGACAGTCCGTCTCCAATATAAGAAAAGCGTTTTAACACAAGTGTCACGCCAAGCATGGATGCACAAAAGGCAACCAGCACACCAGCAACTAAGATCCGACGGACAAATGGATATTGCAGGTATTCAACTAATGTATTCCACATATCTATACTCCTTCTTCTCTTGTCGTTGCGTAATCCGCATACTGTCTGCCGATTGCGCTCTTCAAATACGCTTCCTTGGAATCGAAAAACTCTGGTTTATCACTCACATGCAGCACCTTGTTCGCATATTGTGCGGCTGCCTGTGTATCGTGCGATACCATAATGATCGTGATACCTTCCCGGTTCAGCTTCTGGATCAGCTCATACATCTCGGCTGTCACACGTGGATCCAATCCCGCTACCGGCTCATCAAGCAACAAGAGCTTCGAGGTTGCACAGAGTGCCCGCGCAAGCAACACGCGCTGCTGCTGTCCACCGGACAGATCGCGGTAGCATTTCTTCATGAATGGTTCAATCTCCAGCCGTTTCATGTTCTTCTGTGCGATTTTCCGCTCCTCTTTGTTATAGAATGGACGCATGCCACGTTTCGACAAGAACCCTGACAAAACGATTTCCTGCACGGATGCAGGAAAATCGCGTTGTGTCACAGTCTGCTGTGGCAGATATCCAATTTCATTTGCTTTCAAATCTTCGCCTCTGACAAGCATTCCCTGCATAGGACTTTTCAGTCCCAGAATCGCTTTCATCAGAGTACTTTTTCCGGAACCGTTTTCTCCAAGGATGCAGAGATAATCTCCTTGTTCGAGACGGAAATTCAGATGTTCAACCACTGGTTTTCCTTCGTATCCAAGGGATACATCTTCACATGATAGAACCATCGCGGTTCCTCCTTTCTAATTCTCCTTAATTAGTTGAAATATACAAGTTCTTCTTCGGCTGGTTTGGCCGGTTCGATCTTCGTGGCACGGATCACAGGTCCTTCGCCCTCAAACTCCGGATAAAATTCTTTGTCAATGGTTCCCGTAACTGTTACCCACTGTCTGTCCTTCAGATGCTTTGCCAGATCGGAATAGCACTTAAATCCGATAAATGCGACATCTTCGGCACAGCAGGTCATCGCAAATCTACCTGGTACGAATTCGTTTGCCTTGTAGCTTTTCGGCTTGTGTACCATCGCCTTAAATGTGATCTGCTTTCCGACGTATTTGTCCGGATTGTCGCAGGCATCAATATAGAAGATACCATAATCTTCATCCTCGAGTGTGATACTTGGCTTGTCGATCTCATATGGCAGATCTAACTCCTCATCACCGACATCGGCTGCGCCATCCTTGTTCTCGAAGATCACCTGCGCACGACGATTTACCGCACGAATGCTCCGGCGGTACTCCGCACGCTTTGTATTCTCATCGCATCGGTTGAAGATGATCATATCTGCGCTCGATAACTGTTCCATCATCATCGCTTTCATATTTGCTACATATACATCAAAGGTGGATGCATCGACAAATGTGATTACCTGTACGATTGTCCAGCCCTTTGGCACGCGGATGGAAAACAGCTTATCCATCTTCCATGTACCGTTATACTCGATCATCACACGGGTCGGCTTATACTTATCCTGCAGGTCAAGCAGATATTCGGTATTTAAGTTGGATTCCTCCAGATATTCCACGAAGATATTCTGACTCTTCAGATACTCCTCATCGTACTCCTCGATTCCCTCTTCGCAGACAAGCAGAAGGGTCGGTTCGCCTTCTGTAAATCCACGGTCAATCAGAGTTTCGTTCGCAAAGGTTGTCTTTCCGCTTTCCAGAAAGCCCATAAACATATATACCGGAATCTCTTCTACTTCCTTTGTTGGTCCCATACTCTATTTCCTTTCTTCTCTATCCTTTACGCAAAGTGCCGGGATTATGCAACCCCGAACAACTCTGCCAGCTTATCTTCCTTCAGATTGCTTCCGATGACACAAAGCTTACCTGTGTAATCAGCTGCGCCCTTACGGATCTCATATTCGCCCGGTGTCAGGTCGAAGTGAATCCACTCGCCGTCCGTATTTGGAACAATACCCTTGGCACGCAGGATGATACCATATTCGTCTGCGTTGTCAGCCAGTGTCTTCAGGATCTGTTCCATATCGGCATCTGCAAACTTCTTAGCAGTCTCCTTGCCCCAGCTTGTAAATACCTCATCTGCATGATGATCATGATGGTGGTCATGGTCGTGGCAGCCACATGTACATCCAGGTCCATGCTCGTGATGGTCGTGATCATGATGATGCTCGTGTTCCTCATGCTCGTGATCATGATGATGTTCATGCTCCTCATGGTCATGATCGTGATCGTGGTGATGATGCTCTTCCTCATGCTTTCTTGCAATCTCAACTGCCTCTTTGATCAGCTTATCGAGCGTATTTGCATGTTCCATCGCATCCAAGATTACCTTACCGTCGATGTCATCCCAAGGTGTTGTGATAATGGCTGCATCCTTGTTATGCTCACGCAGCATAGCAACTGTATCGTTTACCTTCTTCTCCGGTACATTCTGTGTACGGGAAAGTACAATCGTTCCAGCACTTTCTACCTGGTTGTTGAAGAACTCACCGAAGTTCTTCATATACATCTTGCACTTTGCCACATCAACAACGGTTGTTGCACTGTTGATTACAACATCCGCATCCTGCTTTGCATCTTCAACTGCCTTCATAACATCTGACAGCTTACCAACACCGGATGGCTCGATGATTACACGATCTGGTGCATAATCCACGATTACCTTCTTCAATGCTGTACCAAAATCTCCAACAAGGGAACAGCAGATACAACCGGAATTCATCTCTGTGACTTCCACACCTGCATCCTTCATGAAACCGCCATCAATACCGATCTCACCAAATTCATTCTCGATCAATACAAGCTTCTCACCCTGATATGCCTCGGCAATCAGTTTCTTAATCAATGTTGTCTTGCCTGCACCTAAAAATCCTGAAAGAATATCAATCTTTGTCATCTCTATTGCCTCCTAAAAATTATTTCTATTTTTGTCAACTTTATATAATAGCACATTTCTATTATTTTTTCCATATGCTATACATCCTTATTCTTCAAAGTCACTTCCATCTGGTCAAACGGAATCTCGATTCCCTGCGCATCAAATGCATATTTGATTGCTTCCTGTATCTCCCATTTTGCCTTCCAGTAGTTCTCTGTCGCAACCATACAGCGGACACCCATCTTGATGCTGCTGTCCCCGAAGGAATCCACGAACACATCGACTTCCTTCGTCTTATCATAATACTGGTTCTCCGTCACAACCTGATACAGCGTATCCTTCACCTTTTTCAGATCAGAATCATACGCAACGCCGATTGAGATATCCAGTTTTCTTATTCCTGCTGCTGTCACATTGACAAGCGAATGGGATGTAATGTTTCCGTTCGGAATCACAATGATCCGGTTATCGTATGTCTGCAGCTTCGTGTAGAAAATGTCGATCGACACGACCGTACCTTCACACTGCTTGTCGTTCTCAATGATATAATCCCCGACACGGAACGGCTTGAGTATCAGGATCAGCACACCGCCTGCGAAGTTTGCCAGACTACCCTGTAGCGCAAGACCGATTGCTAAACTGGCAGTACCAAGAATCGTAACTAACGATGTCACCTGAAATCCGACAATAGATGCAGCCGTGATAAATACGATAGCATAAAAAGTGAATTTAATCAGCGATAACAGAAAAGATGCAACACTTTCCTCCATGTTTGATTTCTTGAAGGATTTGCGTATCATCTTCACGATCAGCTTCGACAGCTTCATGCCGATATACATACATATAATTGCAAGTACTAACTGAAACCCTTTATTTAACGCCCAGTCTCCAAGCTTGCTCAGATACTCTTCGATCTTGGACGATTCAATGTCTTTGATGTCTTCCAATCAAGTCCCTCCTTTTTATGTTCATATAAGTAAATATTCATTTATCCATAAAACTTCACAGGCTGCCCTTCTCACGAAGGACAGCCCGTTTCATCTTAATTATTTGCCAATTTTCTTCTTGAATACGCTGATAGAAAGTGGTGGTACTGTAACGGAGATATAATGTTCCTGTCCGTCACACTCTGCTTTCTTCGCCTGTTTCACTGTCTTGTTATTTCTGCCCTCGCCACCATAACGGTTGTTATCGCTGGAGAAAATCTCCTGCCATCTTCCGCCGGATGGAGTAGCAAGCTTGTATGCTTTGTGTTCCATCGGTGTGAAGTTACAGATGATCAAAAGCGTATCGCTCTCCTTCTTACCTTTTCTAACATAAGAAAGAAGGCTTGTATTTGCACTATTACAGTTGATCCATGTGAATCCTTCCGGTGAAGAATCAAGCTCATACAATGCAGGTTCCGTCTTGTAAAGTTCATTCAACTCTTTAACGTACCCCTGCATAAATACATGTGCATCAAACTCGAACAGTGACCAGTCTACTTCCGCATTCTCGTTGAATTCCGTAAACTGCGCAATCTCCTGTCCCATGAACAAAAGCTTCTTGCCCGGATGCGTCATCATATACCCATATGCCACACGCAGATTCGAGAATTTGTCTTCGTATCCGCCCGGCATCTTCGCAATCATAGATCCTTTCTCATGAACAACCTCGTCATGGGAAAGTACGAGAATAAATTTCTCGCTGTATGCATATACCATACTGAACGTCAGATCGTTGTGATGATATTTGCGGTACAACGGATCAAGCTTCATATAGTTCAGGAAATCATTCATCCATCCCATATTCCACTTGTAATCAAATCCAAGTCCGCCAGCCTCAACCGGATGCGTCATCATCGGCCATGCGGTTGACTCCTCCGCAATCATGATAACTCCCTTGTGCAGTTCATGCATCTTGCTGTTTAATTCCTTAATGAAATCAATCGCTTCGAGATTCTCATTGCCACCATAGATGTTCGGCAGCCACTCACCATCGCCACGTCCATAATCCAGATACAACATGGATGCGACCGCGTCAATCCGGATACCATCAATATGATATTTCTCCGCCCAGTAAAGAGCATTCGCAACTAAGAAATTCCGGACTTCATTGCGTCCGTAATTGTATATATATGTCCCCCAGTGTGGATGTTCCCCACGCTTAGGGTCCTCATGCTCATAAAGTGCTGTGCCATCAAATCTGCCAAGTCCATGCTCATCCTTCGGAAAATGTGCCGGAACCCAGTCTAAGATCACGCCGATTCCCTTGCTATGCAGATAATCAACAAAATACATAAAATCTGCCGGTGAACCATAACGGGAGGTCGGTGCATAATATCCGGTTACCTGATAGCCCCAGGACGGATCATACGGATGCTCCATGATTGGCATCAACTCGACATAATTATAATTCATCATCAACAGATAATCTGCAAGCAGGCTCGCAATATCGCGATAATTGAAAAACTCTCTGCCATCGGTCGGACGCTTCCAGGAACCAAGATGCATCTCATAGATTGCCATCGGCTGTGCGTCTGTATCTTTCGTCTCCCGCTTCTCCATCCATGCGGTATCTTTCCACTTATAGGAAATATCCACGATACGGGATGCATTTGCCGGACGGACCTCGCTGCTGAACGCATATGGATCACTCTTCATGAATACCTGTCCGGACTTCGCCTTGATCTCATACTTGTATATCTCGCCAACGAGCTTACCCGGGATAAACAACTCATAAATACCGGAATAATCCAACTTCCGCATCGGATGCCGTCTGCCATCCCAGTTATTGAAATTACCAACCACCGATACTCGGTCTGCATTCGGTGCCCATACAGCAAACAGTACACCTTCCACACCATCCACGGTCATTGGATGTGCACCCATCTTCTCATAGATGCTATAATGTTTTCCCTCATTGAACAAACTGATATCAATCGGATCAATTACCGGTTCGAACACGTACGGATCAAAATATGTCACTTCGTCACCATTGTCAAACCGGACGTTCAATTTATATTCAAATGGTTTCTTATCTTTTATAACCACAGAGAAAAAACCCGGCACACGCTCCGATACAAGCGTGTACTTCTTCTTCGTGGATACCTCAATGGCATTCACAACCTTTGCCCCCGGCAGATATGCATTGATATACAGATCATCGATACACTCATGCATACCAAGAATATGATGCGGGTTGTTATGAATACCCTGGACCAAAGCATCGACTTCCATCCAGTTTATAGCAAAAATTGCTTTTCTTTTGGACATGTCAAATGTGTCTCCTCTCTACAATTTATGAATGAAGATTCCACTTCTTAGCTTTGGTTCAAACCAGGTTGACTTCGGTGGCATCAACCGTTTTGCATCAGCAACCGCAAAAAGCTCCTCAATTGATGTCGGATACATCGAAAATGCAAGCTTCATATCACTGTTTGCACGTCGTTCCAACTCCGCAAGACCGCGGATTCCTCCGATAAAATCGATTCTTTTATCGGTTCTCGGATTTTCAATTCCAAGAATCGGTGCAAGGAGATGATCCTGTAAAATTGAAACATCAAGTCCATCCACCGGATCTTCAGATAGTATATGTGATTTTGCACGCAACTTATACCAGAT
>OGLH01000477.1_pt1 | contig 12980 bp, 10 predicted proteins | sample 1572791 | NCBI WGS metagenome assembly OGLH01 (sample SAMEA2581913, study PRJEB24529) | metagenome | biome: Human gut stool | place: China | collected 2011
TATATTATTAATACAGGAATTGCAGGTTCACTTAAGGCAGAGATTGATATTGCAGATGTTGTTATTTCATCAGATGTTCTTCATCATGACATGGATGCGACAGGATTTGGATATCCTTTAGGACAGATTCCAAGAATGGATACACTTTCATTTGCAGCAGACGAAAGACTTATTAAACTTGCTGGCGAGGCTTGTAAAAATGCAGTTCCGGAAATCGGAGTTCATGTCGGCAGAGTTGTAAGCGGCGACCAGTTCATATCAGACAAGGCTGTTAAGGAGAGAATCAGCAGCAATTTCGATGGCTTCTGTACAGAGATGGAGGGAGCAGCGATAGCACAGGTTTCTTACCTTAATAAAGTTCCATTTGTAATATTAAGAACTATATCAGATAAGGCTGATGACAGTGCAACAATGGATTACCCGGCATTTGAAAAGCTCGCAATTGCTAACAATGTCAAGGTTATGAAGGAACTTGTTGCAAATATTTAATCAGACGGTGGTTCGACAATATCTGCTTTAATTAAGATGTATAATGCGGTAGTATTCAATGTCATTTGGGAGGTTTGTATGCAGACTGTATTAATAGCAATCAGAAATTATGCAGATGATGACAGCGGAAATGTCGATATACATAGCAGGCTGACTGTAAAACCATTTAAGAAAATGAAAGGTGCAGGACGACTTTTTTTACTAAAAAATGTAGACAGGGAGCTTGTGAAACTAAATAAACAGTACAGGGAAATTATTAAAAATGTACGATAATTATGCAAAAATGTGCAGAAACGGAGGATTATTATGAAGATACTTATGTTGGAAACTATGACATACGGAGATGATATTTCGCTTGAGCAGTTTAACAGGCTTGGCGAAGTTGTGACATACAGCTTAAGTTCTTATGAGGAAGCTGTTGCAAGAATGAAAGAGCATAATCCTGATGTCGTTATTATTAATAAAACTAACATGAACGCAGAGTGCATGGCAGCTGCGCCTAATCTTAAGATGGTGGCAGAGGCAGCTACAGGCTACAACAATATTGATATAGAATATGCCAAAGCGCATGGAATAAGGGTTGCCAATGTTGCTGGATATTCAACACAGTCAGTTATACAGCACACATTTGCACTTGCATTTTATCTTGTCGAGAAGATGAGATATTATGATGATTTCGTAAAGAGCGGCGAGTATGCAGAGTGGCCTTGCTTCTCACATTTTGCAAATGTGTTTCACGAACTGGCAGGAAAGACATGGGGAATTGTCGGACTTGGCAATATAGGAAGAGGCGTTGCTAAGATTGCGGCAGACTTTGGCTGTAATGTAATATACTATTCAGCAAGCGGTCACAGCTATGATGTGCCATACGAAAGATATGAGCTTGATGAATTTTTGAAGAAATCGGACATTGTGTCAATTCATGCACCGCTTAACAAATATACAGAAAATCTGTTTAATTATGAGACATTTAAGAAGATGAAGAGTAGCGCAGTTCTTCTGAATCTTGGACGTGGCCCGATTGTTAATGACGCAGACCTTGTAAGAGCGCTTAACGAAGGCGTGATTGCAGCAGCAGGACTTGATGTAATAACCACTGAGCCGGTTGCTAAGGACAATCCTCTTCTTACAATTAAGGACAGCAACAAGCTTATCGTTACCCCTCATGTTGCATGGGCGACATATGAGGCGAGAACCCGCCTGATGGACGAGATATATCTTAATATCAAGGCATTTATGGCTGGGGAAGAGCGAAATGTTATTGTATAATATATATTTTTTGAATATGTGGAGTGCGCGGATTCTGGTTATTGCCAGAGTCCGTTTTTTAAAATAAAGAGGTTGACATTTGTAAAACAAAGTGATATCTTTAGGTTGACAGATGTAGAACGACAGGAGAGGCAGAGATGACTTTAAATAACAGTGAATGGACAATTATGGAGAAGCTATGGGAACAGCCATATACTATGATGCAGTTGTATCATATACTTGAAGAGGAGACTGGCTGGAGCAAAAGTACGGTTGTTACAATGCTTGGAAGAATGGTAGACAAAGGACTGGCTGCCTACCATGAAGGCGGCAGGGCAAGGGAATATTATCCGTTAGTAAGGAAAGAGGATGTGGCATTGTCAGAGACAAAGAGTCTGATTGACAGAGTGTTTAAGGGCTCGGTTAACATGATGATGAGTGCGCTTGTCAGGTCTGATGAACTTAGCAAAGATGAAATTAGTGAGTTGCAGGCTATATTGAAGAAGGCAGGTGAGAAAGCTGATTAATGTAGTTATAACATCAAGCATAATGATTGTTGTGGTAATGATTTTGCGAAAATTTTTTGGCAGCAGAGTAAAGAGCGGAGCAATCTGTGTACTGTGGGCGTTAGTTGCTATTCGGCTTCTTATACCAGTGCAGTTATTTGGAAATGTTGTAAATGTGGCTGATTATCTGTTAGATAATATTAAGCGTGTGCAGGGCAGCGCTGTAGCGAATGAAGAACAGCCTGATACTGGTGATAATGTTAAGATAGCTGGAAATGTACAGACATCCGGGAATACCAAGGGGATAACAGATGTGATGTCAGATGGCAGGATGCAGGCAGAAAACGAAACATACACAGATAAAAAAATGCAGGAAACAAGTAGTGCTAAGCCTGACAATATTCATATTATAAGCTATATGCTGGGTATATGGTTTACTGGCATGGCACTTATGTTTCTGATTGTAGTTGTCAGCAATATCATATTTTACAGAAGACTTATATCTACAAGAATCAAGACAGGTAATAGTGGGCGAATCAGCATTTATATTACTGATGTTGTGGATTCGGCCTGTCTGTACGGAGTATTTCGTCCGGCTGTGTACCTTAACACTAATACAGGAAACAATGAATTTATTATAAATCATGAATTGACTCACTACAGACACAGAGACAACTGGTGGGCGTTAGTGAGAATGTTGTGTGTATGTATATACTGGTTTAATCCGCTTGTGTGGCTGGCAGCACATTTTCACAAAGAGGACTGCGAGTTATTCTGTGATGAAGCGGTTGTAAGAAATTGCAGTGCAAGCGAGAGACAGAAATATGGTGAGGTGCTGTTAAATGCTGCCGCCAGACGTTCAGGCAGATTATCGGATATATATCTTTTATCAGGAGCGTCCTCTGGTTTTCGTGAACTTAAGAAAAGGATTGAGAGAATCGCTGGCAATAAGAAAACATACAAAAGCATAGCATTTGTAATGATAGTGACGGTGGCAGCAATTACAGTTTTTGCGTTTGGCGGGTCTAATGTTAAAGGCAGTGCTGAAAAATCGACAGATAGCATGTTTGAGACAGATACTGACAATCAGAATGATGATAAAATGAAGAATTATCTCATAGCAGAATATAGGTACGACCTTACGCATGATGGTGTTGATGATGATGTGGCAATGGAGATATACGGATATGCCGGGGATATCAGTGATGTTAAAGAGGCACTCAATGATACAAGAAAATATGTCACTGTAACTGTCAAAGATGGCATTACAGGTCAGATTTTGTATACAAAAGAGGTTGGAAACAGCCACTCACAAAATGGATTTGTTTCGATAGTTTCAGCGAATGGTAATTATTATATTATGGACGGAATAAAAGGCGTATGGCAGGGGGATGGACTTGAAAGGTTCACAGTTTATGATTTCTCTTCAGGCACGAAAAATGTTGTAGATGAATGCAAGGTTGATTATTATGCTTCTGAAGAGTCAGCGGAAAGGTCAGCAAACCGCGGTCAGTCGCTCGTTTCACAGCAGGAAGCTGATGAGATGTATAATGGCAGGATTGCAAGGTGGAATGATGGTGCGGTAGTGCTGATTGAATGTTTGATTTATTAGATTTAATATAAAAATGCGGATTCCGAGAGGAGTCCGCATTTTCACTATAATTAGATGTTAAAAAGAAGAATGTTTTTTCAAAACGCAATATATCAAATTAAATTGATATTCTTCGTGCTAAAATTGATATATTGCGGACGAAAATTGATATTCTTCGCATAAAATGCTATAATTTGCGTAAGATATATTGTTGACGGTGGGAATGAGAGAGGAGGTTCAGATGAAAAGTTGTAAAGAGAAAGCTGCAGAATGGGTGATTTCTTCAAGATCTGTGAATGATATGTGCAAAAAAGGAAAAGTGGCTGGGGCTGTTAAGGAGAATGGAACATGGAGAATTCCTGATGATGCAGCAAAACCTGCTGATAAAAGGATTTCAACGGGAAAGTATGTAAAGAAATCCGGGGGAAAGGGCTTGAAGGCACTTCCGATTGGGATATCAGATTATGTGCGTGCGCAGTCAGAATATTATTATGTTGATAAGACATTATTAATCAAGGAATTTCTTGACCAGAAGCCATTGGTATCATTGTTTACAAGACCTAGAAGATTTGGAAAGACCCTGAATATGGATATGTTAAGGGTTTTCTTTGAGATATCTGATGAGGATACAAGCAAATATTTTAAAAATCAGGCAATCTGGCAGTGTGGAGAAGAGTACCGTTCGCATCAGGGTAAGTACCCGGTGATTTTTCTCACATTTAAAGATGTTAAATTTGATACATGGCAGGAAACTATTGATAAGATTCGTGGACTTTTGCAGGAAGAATTTGGACGACATCAGGAATTGCTTAACAGTGATAAGCTGTCAGAGTATGAAAAGGAGAATTTTTTAAAGATTCTTAATGGCACAGCCAATGAAGTTGAACTTACTTCTGCACTTGAGCGTTTGTCAAAAATGCTGGCTGTGCACTATGGCAAAGCACCGATTATTATAATTGATGAATACGATACGCCTATACAGGAAGGATATTCAAAAGATTTCTATGATGAGATTATTGGATTTATGAGAAATTTCTTCTCAGGAGCATTTAAAGATAACAGAAATCTTTCGTATGGATTTCTTACTGGAATTCTTCGTATTGCACAGGAAAGTATATTTAGTGGACTTAATAATCTGACAGTTAATTCAGTTATGGATGAAGCGTATGACAGCTTCTTCGGATTTACAGGTGATGAAGTAAAAGCAATGCTTGAATATTATGGTATGTCAGGTAAAGAAAAGGAACTGAAAGAATGGTATGATGGATATTTATTTGGTAACGAGGAGATATACAATCCGTGGTCGGTTATCAATTATATTTCTAAAGGCGGTATTCCACAGGCATATTGGGTTAATACAGGAAAGAATGAGATTCTTGAAGATGTACTTGAAATTGCTACTGATGACATAACGGAGAGACTTTATGCACTTTTACAGGGAGAGCCTGTTATTGCCAGAATTGATCAGAATGTTGTATACAGGTCGATTGCAGAAGATCCGGCTAATATATATAGTCTGTTGTTAGTGGCAGGATATTTGAAAACACCGAGAAAAGATTTGCAGGCAGATGGTTCATATCTGTGCGAGATTTCCATTCCTAACAGGGAAATTGCAGCGGTTTACAAGAATGAAATTTTGTCACATTTGCTGCAGATAGGTGCTATCACAAGAACTACTGCTAACAAGATTGCAGAGAGTCTTTATGCAAATGATTATAAAAAATTGCAGGCTGCAATATCCGAATACATGGATAAATCCATAAGTTTTTATGATGGAGGAGCAGAGGGCTTTTATCATGGTTTAATGCTTGGTCTGATTGCATTGATGGATAACCAGTATAAGATTAAATCCAACAGGGAATCAGGCGATGGAAGATATGATATCAGCCTTATTCCAAGAGAAAACAGGTATCCGGGAATTATATTGGAATTAAAATGGAAGAATGGATTGAGTGCAGATTCACTTGATACATTTGCAGACGAGGCACTGACTCAGATTGATAATATGAGATATAATTCTGAGATGAAGCAGGAAGGAATTAATGATATCCTGAAATTTGGAATTGCATTTTCAGGAAAGAAGGTCAGAGTTAAGACCAAATAGAGTGGGAGGGCAGTTATAAGCCCTCCTGTTCTAATCTTCCTCAATAACCTCAATTTCCATATAAGCAAATTCGATATCTTCAACAAAGTTATCTTTAGTGAAGCGCACTTTCGAGTGGCGCTGGAATTCTGAAACATTGGAATCAAGCCAGATTGGTTCGGCAAGGTCGAATTCATAACATGCGTCATGAATAGCAGCAAATATTTTGCGGGTTCTGTTTAAATCAGAATCCGCATTTTTAATTACAGTGTCTTTGATAAGATGCCCTCTGTCGTCAAAGAGCTTACACCACATTCTAAACATATCAGAAATCCTCACTATCTATCAATATTGTGAATGGTCCGTCGTTTTCAAGGCTGACCTTCATATCAGCACCGAATCTGCCGGTTTCAACTTTAGGGACACGTTCACGGCACATTGCCACAAATTTTTCATAAAGGGCGTTAGCCATATCAGGCGCGCCGGCATTAGTAAAGCTTGGGCGGTTGCCTTTGCGGCAGTCCGCATAAAGTGTAAACTGGCTTACAATAAGCAGCTCGCCACCGACATCTGCCAGAGACAGATTAGTTTTGCCATTCTCGTCTTCAAAAATACGCATTTTGCATATCTTGTCTACATATTTTGGAAGCATTTCTTCTGTATCGTCCTGACCAGCCCCGAAAAGAATCAAAAGACCATGTCCGATATTTCCAACAACTTTGCCATCTATCTTAACATTTGCATGATTAACACGCTGTATTACGAATCTCATATTAAACTCCTTAAATGTGTGAATAACTGAATATTATACGCTTAGTGGAATTGTGTCAACTTGTTAAGGAACATTATTATTATATGAGTTTTATCTTCTGTCTGCCGATTTAGCCGCCGTTTCCTATAAAATTTAAAAATAAGTTAACTTTATAGGTAGAATTTGAGAAAAATAGGTGTATTTTGAAAAAAATGTTGTGAAAATGCAGAAAAAGACCTATAAGATGACTTCAAAAACAGAATTTATAGGAACATTTTGCTGTGTAGACAGCTTAAATGATAGGAAATGGCTGAAATGTTCCTATAAGAAAATAAAAAATGCGACTACTGATAGGTATCATGTTGCAATCAATAATCAACAGATGATACAATCTAAGCAACAGCAACAGCAACAGCAACAGCAACAGCAACAGCAACAGCAACAGCAACAGCAATAAGGTATAGGAGGCATGAGTATGTTAAAGAATATTCTGGTAGGTCAGTCAGGCGGACCAACAGCGGTTATTAATTCATCATTATATGGAGTGATTGAGGAAGGACTTAGAAATAAGGAAAAGATTGGCACTGTGTACGGCATGGTGCATGGAATTGAGGGATTTCTGGCAGGCAATTTCATTAATCTTTCTGAAGTGGCAGATAATGAGCCGATTGATAGATTAAAGATAACACCAGCTTCTTTTCTTGGAAGCTGCAGGTATATGCTTCCAGAAGATTTAGGGGATAAGGTGTATGATAAATTGTTTGATACATTTGCACAGATGAACATTGGATATGTGTTCTATATTGGTGGCAATGATTCAATGGATACAGTTTCAAAATTATCAAGAGTGGCATTATTGAAGAAATCGGACATCAGATTTATAGGTGTACCTAAGACAATTGATAATGATCTTGTTATGACAGATCATACGCCAGGGTATGGCTCAACTGCAAAATATGTTGCTTCAACATTAAGAGAAATTATACTTGATGCAACATGTTATGCACACCCGTCTGTGACAATTGTTGAGCTTATGGGAAGGCATGCAGGCTGGGTTACAGCGGCATCAGTACTTGCAAGAACAGAGTATAGCAGAAATCCTTATCTTATATATATGCCAGAGCATGCATTTGATATGGAAGAATTCAAGAAGTCACTTAAGGCGGCACTTGAACAGGAAACTGCAGTTGTTGTGTGCGTATCAGAAGGAATTGCGGACAAAGACGGCAGATTCATATGTGAATATGCAGATGCGGCATCGGTTGATGGCTTTGGACATAAGATGCTTACAGGCTGTGGAAAGTATCTTGAGAACTATGTTAAAGCAGAATTTGGAATCAAATGTAGAAGTATTGAACTTAATCTTCCACAGAGATGCTCATCACTTCTTGCTTCAGCAACAGATATTGATGAAGCTGAAAAAGCAGGAAAGGCAGCGGTTGTAGCAGCTCTTGACGGTGAAACTGGAAAAATGATTACGTTTGTAAGAGATGATACTAACGGATATGAGATTAATTACGGACTTGCAGATGTGAACGATATATGCAATAAGGAAAAGAAGTTCCCAGCAGAGTGGATAACCGCAGATGGAACAGATATTTCTGATGAGTATATTAAGTATGTAAGACCACTTATTCAGGGAACTAATATTGCGGAGTATTCAGATGGGGTGCCGGTTCATCTGAAGCCTGCTTATTACAGATAACATAAAATATTAAATAAAAATAAAAATGACAGCACGCTATTGACAGCGTGCTGTCATTTTTGTAATATAGCAAAGCGACTTAAGATTTTTATTAAAAGAATGGCAGGTTCGTATGTCGTTTTGTTACGAAGGGAGCAGATATGCAGCGAGAGTCACTCCATTGTGGAGAACTTATAAAGCGTCTTAATGATATTCTTGGAAGATGTGCCAATGAGGAGTTAAGAGCAGATGACATGACATCTTCACAGGTTAAGATGCTTATGATAATTAATGAAACTAAAGATGAATGTATTACGCTTAAGGAGCTAGAGAAGCACTTTGGCGTAGCCCAGGCGACAATAGCGGGAACAGCAGCAAGGCTTGAAAAGAAGGGGATGATAGAAAGCTTCTATGACCCTTCAGATAAGAGAGTCAAGCATGTGAGAATAACAGACAAGGGCAGAGCCATGTGCGTTCATGCAGGCAAGGCAATGCATGACAAAGAAAAATGGTTTCTTTCAGCGCTTTCTGCTGATGAAAAAGAAGAATTACACCGTCTGTTACAAAAAGTATACGATGATGTGAATAACTGTGAAAGGAAGGGTAAGAAATGTTAAAAACTTTATCGGCATATATTGGTGAGTATAAAAAAGTCTCGATAAAGACGCCAATATATATAATTGTTGAAGTTATTATGGAAATACTTATTCCGTTTGTTACGGCAAGTATTATCGATAAGGGTATTCAGGCGGGAGACATGAGCAAGGTGTTAATGTATGGCGGACTTATGCTTGTGCTTGCATTTATAAGTCTGTTTGCTGGAATTCAGGCAGGAAAATATGCGGCTTTGGCCTCTACCGGATTTGCATGTAACTTAAGAGAGGGAATTTATTCGAATATCCAGAACTTCGCATTTTCTAATATAGACAAATACAGCACAGCAGGTCTTATTACCCGTATGACTACTGATGTTACAAATGTGCAGAATGCATATCAGATGATTTTAAGAATTGCAGTAAGAGCACCACTTATGATGATATGTAGTATGGTTATGTGTTTTGTTATCAATCCTACATTAAGTCTTATATTCTTAGGTGCGCTTATTTTTCTTGGGTTTGTACTTTTCTTTATTATATATAAGGTGACTCCAATATTCACAGAAGGTTTTGCCAAATATGATGATTTAAATGCAAGTGTCCAGGAGAATGTCACAGGAATCAGAGTTGTCAAAGCATTTGTAAGAGAAGACCATGAGAATAAGAAATTCAGTAAGGCTGCCGAGAATCTTTATAATACATTTGTTAAGGCGGAATCATGGCTTGCATTCAACAATCCTATTATGATGTTTGTTATATATGGAAGTATTATTGCACTTTCGTGGTTTGCGGCACATTTTATTACAGATGGAACTATGACAACGGGTAATCTGACATCAATGTTCAGCTATGTAATGAGCATGATGATGGCACTTATGATGCTTTCTATGATATTTGTTATGGTATCAATGAGTGCAGCGAGTGCAAGACGAATTGCTGAGGTTCTTAATGAGAAGGCTGATATTACTAATCCGGAGAATCCGGTTATGGAAGTACCTGATGGAAGAATCGATTTCAACCATGTGAACTTTACATACAAGAAAGACAGCGACAAGGATGCCCTTGAAGATATAGATATCCATATAAATGCGGGCGAAACAATCGGTATTATAGGCGGAACGGGTTGCGGAAAGTCAAGCTTCGTTAATCTGATAAGCCGTCTGTATGATGTTAAGGATGGTTCTGTATGCGTAGGCGGAATTGATGTAAGAGACTACGACCTCGAAACTCTTCGTAATGAGGTTTCAGTTGTTCTTCAGAAAAATGTGCTTTTCTCAGGAACTATTCTTGATAATTTGAGATGGGGCGATGAAAATGCGTCTGAGGAGGATTGCATAGAAGCCTGCCGTCAGGCCTGTGCAGATGAATTCATTGAGAGAATGCCTGATAAATACAATACATGGATTGAGCAGGGTGGAAGCAATGTTTCCGGTGGTCAGAGACAGAGACTCTGTATCGCAAGAGCGCTGCTTAAGCACCCGAAGGTTCTTATTCTTGATGATTCAACAAGTGCTGTTGATACAGCCACAGACGCTAAGATTAAGAAAGCATTTGCAACAAAGATACCAGGAACTACCAAGATTATCGTATCACAGAGAATTTCAAGTATTCAGGACGCAGACAGAATATTGGTGCTTGAGAATGGCTGTGTGAGTGGTTTTGATACTCATGAAAATCTTGTTGAGAACAATAAGGTTTACCGCGAAATCTACGAGGTCCAGACACAGGGCGGCGGTGATTTTGACGAGGCAGGAGAATAGGAGGCAGCATATGGATAAGAATATTGATATGAAGAATAAAAAGAATAAAGAAAATCCACTTCCTCTTATGAAGAGGCTGCTTGGATATATTTTAAAGAATTACAAGTTTTCGTGTATAGCAGTGCTTGTGTGCATTCTTGTTTCAGCGCTTACAACACTGATAGCAACGCTGTTTATCCAGAAGCTTATTGACAGTTATATTATTCCGCTGACACAGTCAGCAGTACATGATTATGCACCGCTTGCAGGCGCACTTATCAAGCTCGCTGCAGTTCTTATGGTCGGTGTATTATGTTCATATTGCTACAACAGAATTATGGTAAATGTTGGTCAGGGAACTTTAAAGAAGTTGAGATTAGAGCTGTTTACTAATATGGAGTCACTTCCTATTAAGTATTTTGATACTCATGCACACGGCGATATCATGTCAGTATATACTAACGATATCGACACATTAAGACAGCTTATAAGTCAGAGTATACCTCAGGTTATCAATTCATGTATTACACTTGTATCTACATTTGTAAGTATGATTGTGCTTGATATTCCGCTTACAATCGTATCGGTTGTGATGGTTGTTATTATGCTTTATGTAACTTCTAAGCTGAGTGCACTTTCCGGAAAATATTTCGTTGAGCAGCAGAAGGATATCGGTAAGGTTAATGCTTATATCGAGGAAATGATGGAAGGACAGAAGGTTGTCAAGGTGTTCTGCCACGAGGATAAGAGTATTGAGCAGTTTAAGGAGATTAACAACAGGCTTCGTGAGAGTGCCAATAACGCTAACAAGGTTGCTAATATCACAATGCCTGTTAATGGTAATATAGGTAATATCAGCTATGTATTATGTGCAATAGTTGGTGGTATTCTTGCTCTGAGTGATTTTTCAGGACTTACTATTGGTACACTTGTTGCTTTCTTAAGTTTAAATAAGAGCTTCACACAGCCTGTAACCCAGATAAGCCAGCAGGTGAGCAGTATCGTCATGGCGATGGCTGGTGCCGGAAGAGTATTTGAGTTATGTGACGAGAAGCCGGAGGTTGACGAAGGTTTCGTTGAGCTTGTAAATGTAAGATACAATAAGAACAATGAGCTTATTGAGACTAAAGAAAATACTGAGATGTGGGCTTGGAAGAAGCCTGCAAAGGATGGTAACAGTGCAGAGTACACAAGACTTGCCGGTGATGTAACATTTGACGGAGTTGACTTTGGCTATAATCCGGACAAGATGGTGCTTCACGATATTAAAATGTATGCTACACCGGGACAGAAGATTGCATTTGTCGGAAGTACCGGAGCAGGAAAAACTACAATTACTAATCTTATCAACAGGTTCTATGATATTCAGGATGGTAAGATCAGATATGATGGAATTAACATCAACAATATTAAGAAAAATGATTTAAGACGAAGCCTTGGTATCGTTCTTCAGGATACTAACCTATTTACGGGTACAATCATGGATAATATCAGATACGGAAGACTTGAGGCGAGTGATGAGGAATGCATCGCAGCAGCAAGACTTGCCAATGCTGACGGATTCATCAAGAGACTTCCTGATGGCTATAACACTGTGCTTCATGGCGGAGGTGCTAATTTAAGCCAGGGACAGAGACAGCTTCTTGCAATTGCAAGAGCAGCGGTAGCAGACCCACCTGTACTTATTCTTGATGAAGCTACTTCATCTATTGATACAAGAACAGAGCGACTTGTCCAGAAGGGTATGGATGCGCTTATGTCAGGAAGAACATCATTTGTTATTGCACACAGACTTTCTACAGTCCGCAATGCAGACTGTATTATGGTTATGGAACAGGGAAGAATTATCGAGCGTGGAACACACGACCAGCTCATGGAAGAGAAGGGCAGATATTATCAGTTGTATACTGGTAAGAGCATATCAGCGTAGAGACAGAAACAAAAAAGCAGGTTAGGAAATTCCCTACCTGCTTTTTGTTATGTAATAATATTATTATGAATTAATATTAAGATGTCTTGGAAGACCGTCTACCATGATTGGTGAAAGCTCAGCCTGGATAAGTGGTCTGATGTAGTGGATGAGGTCGTCTGTTACGAAGTCATCATCTGTAATCCACTCAAGAGGAACTTTCTTTTCGATGTTAGCAATCTGGTGAACATCATTAGTCTCTGTGATGCACATATATGGATCATCAGAAACTCTCTTAAGAACAACAACCTTACCTGTCTCGCCTTCAAATGCAGCCTTAACAGCAGCACCACCAACGTTGTATGCTTCTGTGATATCTGTACG
>OGLH01000490.1_pt1 | contig 12833 bp, 10 predicted proteins | sample 1572791 | NCBI WGS metagenome assembly OGLH01 (sample SAMEA2581913, study PRJEB24529) | metagenome | biome: Human gut stool | place: China | collected 2011
CCGATCTGCGCAAGGAGGGGGCGGGTTTCGACCTGCCGATCGCCGTGGGGATTCTCGCCGCGATGTCCGAGGTGAGCGGGGGGTTGCTTCCGACGACGATGTTCGCGGGCGAGCTCTCGCTCGACGGAACGCTGCGGCCCGTACGGGGTGTGCTGCCCCTTGCGGTCAAGGCCCGGGACGAGGGGTTGCGGCGGCTCGTGGTGCCGGCCGAAAACGCCGCTGAAGCGGCGGTCGTGGAGGGGGTCGAAGTGTACGGTCTGCACTCCCTGGGCGAGGTGATCGCCCTGCTGAACGGGGAGCGGAGATTCGATGCGACGGTGCCGGTGGATGCCGAGGCAACTTTGGCGTCGCAGAGTGCCTATGCCGAGGATTTCGCCGACGTGAAAGGACAGACGGCCGTAAAGCGGGCGCTGGAGATCGCGGCGGCCGGAGGACATAACGTGTTGATGATCGGTGCGCCCGGTTCGGGTAAGACGATGCTGGCGCGGCGCATGCCGACGATTCTGCCTCCGCTCAGCGTCGAGGAGGCGTTGGAAACGACCAAGATACACTCCGTGGCGGGAAAATTGGGCGCAGAGAGGGGATTGCTCTCGCAGCGTCCGTTCCGTGCGCCGCATCACATGACTTCGCAGGTGGCGCTGATCGGCGGCGGGCAGTCGCCGCGGCCGGGCGAGGTGTCGCTGGCGCACAACGGGGTGCTGTTTCTCGACGAACTGCCCGAGTTCGGGCGCAGTGTGCTGGAGGTGTTGCGACAGCCGTTGGAAGAGAAGAAAATAACCGTGTCGCGGGCCAAATACAGCGTGGAATACCCGGCGAACTTTACGCTCGTGGCGGCGATGAACCCCTGTCCGTGCGGGTATTACAACCACCCGGCCCGGGAGTGCGTCTGCTCGCCGGGGTCGGTGCACCGCTACATGAGCCGGATTTCAGGGCCGCTGATGGACAGGATCGACATGCATGTCGAGGTGACGCCCGTCAGTGCGGCGGAGCTTTCGGCGGCGGCGCCCGGGGAGTCCAGCGCTGCGATTCGTGCGCGGGTCGTGCGGGCGCGGGAGGTGCAGGCCGCGCGGTTCCGCTGTGCGCAGGGGGTGCATACCAATGCGATGATGAATGCGGCCATGCTGCGCGAATACTGCCGCCCGGATGCCGCTTCGGCGGCGTTGCTGGAGCGGGCGATGGAACGGCTGAACCTTTCGGCGCGGGCTTACGACCGTATTCTGAAGGTGGCGCGTACGATCGCCGACCTGGCGGGGCGCGACACGGTCGCGGCGGCCGACGTGGCCGAGGCGATCAATTACCGGTCGCTGGATCGGGGTAACTGGGGGCGGTGATGAAAAAATGGCTGAAGACAATGGCATGGGCGGCGGCCGCCGGGGCGGTGCTGGCTACCGTGGCGGTATCCGCCGCCGGGTATGCCGTGCAGCGGGCGACAGACGGCCGGGTATACGCCTCGCCCGGGGAGGTGCCCGCCAACCGGGCGGGGTTGCTGCTCGGGACTTCGCGGACGGTGCGTTCGGGACGTCCGAATGCGTATTTCTACAACCGGGTCGATGCGGCCGCGGCACTGTATCATGCCGGCAAAGTGGAGTACTTGGTCATCAGCGGCGACAACGGCCGCAAGGGTTACAACGAGCCGCAGGACATGAAGGAGGCGCTCGTCGGGCGGGGCGTGCCGGCGGAGGCGATATACCTCGACTATGCCGGGTTCCGGACGTACGATTCGGTCGTCCGCATGGAAAAGATATTCGGGCAGGAGAGCTTCACGGTAATCTCGCAGGAGTTCCATAACCGCCGTGCGGTTTACATCGCGCAGGCGTTGGGGCTCGATGCCGTAGGGTACAATGCCGCAGACGTGGCGGCGTACGCTGGCATGAAGACCAGGCTCCGGGAAAAGCTGGCGCGGGTCAGGATGTTCATGGATTTATGGACGGGAAAAACCCCGAAATTCCTCGGGGAACCCGTCGAAATAGGAAAATAACGGGATATGAAGAAGATCATACTTTCGGGCGGCGGAACGGGCGGACATATCTATCCGGCCGTGGCGGTGGCCGAGGCGCTCAAGCGGCGGTTCGGCGGCGATGTGGAACTGTTGTTCGTCGGCGCCGAGGGCAAAATGGAGATGGAAAAGGTGCCGGCGCTGGGCTACCGCATCGTGGGCCTGCCGATTGCGGGGTTGCAGCGGCGCATGGACTGGCACAACCTCGCGGTGCCGCTGAAGGTGCTCCGGAGCATCCGGATGGCGAAAAAGACCATCCGCGATTTCGGGGCCGATGCGGTGGTGGGCTTCGGGGGCTACGCCAGCGCCCCGGTATTGTGGGCCGCACAGCGGCTGGGGGTACCGACCGTGATCCAGGAGCAGAACTCCTACGCGGGGCTGACGAACAAGATCCTGGCCCGGAGGGCGCAGCGGATCTGCGTCGCCTATGAGGGCATGGATCGGTTCTTCGCGCCCGGTAAGATCACGATGACGGGCAACCCCCTGCGGGGGCGTTTCTCGAAAGAGGGTGCCGACCGCGGCGAGGCGTTGGCCTATTACGGCTTTAGGGCGGAGCTCCCGGTGGTGCTGGTAGTGGGCGGGTCGCTCGGGACGCGGTCGCTCAACGAGATGATGAAGGCGTGGATACTCTCGCTCGGGGGCGCCGACGCTCCGGTGCAGGTGATCTGGCAGACGGGGAAATACTACGAGCGCGAGATGCAGGCTTTTCTGGCGGCGCACCCGACGGGGAATATCTGGCAGGGCGCTTTCATCGACCGCATGGACTACGCCTATGCGGCGGCCGACCTGGTCGTGTCGCGCAGCGGCGCCGGAACGGTCTCGGAGTTGTGTCTGGTGGCCAGGCCCGTGTTGTTCGTGCCTTCGCCCAACGTGGCCGAGGATCACCAGACGAAGAACGCCCGGGCGCTGGAGGCCAAGGGGGCTGCGGTGGTGGTGCCCGATGCCGAGGCCCGCACGCGGGCGATGGCGCGGGCGATGGAGCTGCTCGCCAACGGGGAGGCATTGCGCAGGATGAGCGAAAACCTCGAGAAGCTGGCGCGACCCGACGCGGCGGAGCGGATCGTGGATGAAATCGAAAAGGTAATGAAGTGACCGCACGGCCGTGAAGCCGCAGGGCGCAGGCGGCACCTGTCTTCACGGGACGGGCTGCACCTGCACGGCGGGCGGAGGTGTGAAAATCAAAAATCGAGCAGATGGAGTTTCAAAAAGTATATTTTCTGGGTATCGGCGGCATCGGCATGAGCGCCCTGGCCCGCTATTTCCTGCACGAGGGGAAAAAGGTGGCCGGCTACGACCGTACTCCTTCGCACCTGACGGACGAGTTGTCGGCCGAGGGGGCGGCGATCCATTTCGAGGACGACGTGCGGCTGATCCCCGCGGAGTTCCTCGACCCGGCGGCGACGATGGTGGTGTATACCCCGGCCGTGCCGCAGGAGCACGGCGAGTACCGCTATTTCGCCGACCACGGGTTCCGTATCGAGAAGCGCTCGCAGATGTTGGGGCACCTCGCCGAAGGCAAGTACGTGATGGCCGTGGCGGGGACGCACGGCAAGACTACGACGTCGACGCTCGTGGCATGGCTCAACCGCGCCCTGACGGGTGGCGGCAGTGCCTTTCTGGGCGGTATCTCGAAGAATTTCGGCGGCAACCTGGTGCTGGACGGCTGCGGGGTGCAGGGGATGCGCCCCCCCGCGGGGAAGGGATGCGCCGCTGCCGGATCACGCCTTCCGGGCGGGCGGCTGGCCGTCGAGGCCGACGAGTTCGACCGTTCGTTCCTGCGGCTCTATCCCGATGTGGCGGTGGTTACGTCGGCCGACGCCGACCACCTCGACATTTACGGGACGCACGAGGCGGTGAAGGAGGCTTTCGCGCAGTTCGTGCGGCAGATACGCCCCGGCGGATTCCTCGTCATCAAGCAAGGGGTCGACATTGTGGTGGACAATCCGCAGATTACGGTGTACCGCTATTCGTACGACGTGCCGTGCGACTTCTATGCCCGTAACGTGCAGCTGCTCGAGGGAGGCCATTACCGATATGACATCGTAGTGCCGGGCGGTGTGGTCGAAGGCTGCACGCTGGGCATTCCGGGCTGGGTCAACATTGAAAATTCGGTGGCGGCCGTGGCCTCGGTATGGTGCGCGGCCAGGGCCGAAGGGGTTGCGTTGGATGCGGACGCCCTGCGCGGGGCGCTGGCGTCGTTCTCGGGCGTGAAGCGCCGGTTCGAATTCTATGTCAACACCCCCAGGCAGGTCTACATGGACGATTACGCGCACCATCCGCGCGAACTGGCGGCGACACTGACCTCCGTGCAGAAGATGTTTCCGGGACGGCGCATTACGGCGCTGTTCCAGCCCCACCTCTACACCCGCACGCGCGACCTCTACGAAGAGTTCGCCGAGTCGCTGTCGCATGCCGACGAGGTGGTGCTGCTGCCGATTTACCCGGCGCGCGAGGAGCCGATCCCCGGCGTCACGTCGGAGCTCATCGCCCGGCACGTGGCCGTGCCGTGCCGCATCGTCGGCAGGGAGGCGCTGGCCGATACGGTCGCGGCGATGGATACGGACGTGGTGGTGAGCTTCGGGGCGGGCAATATCGACGCCTGCTGCGAGGCGCTGGCCGAAAAACTCGGAGCGAAAAGCTGACGTGCGATGAACCGCTACCTCCGATACGCATTGCTGGCCCTTTTGTGGAGTGCCGTGGCCGCATATATCCTCTATGCGGGCACCACGGCGCAGCGTCTGCGTGCCGCGAGGACGGTCTGCAAGGTCGAGATCGAGGTCGTCGACAGTTCGTCGATGGGTTATCTGGTGTCGGGGCGCATGGTGCGCGGGTGGATCGCGCAGAGCGGGATCAAGACGAAAGGCACGGCAGTTGATAAGGTGCCCTTGACGCAGATCGAGGAGATGATCGCCAGGAACGGGTTCGTGGAGCGGGTGGACGCCTATGTCTCCTATGACGGGGTGCTGCACGTGGATATCAGCCAGCGAAGGCCGCTCGTGCGGCTGCTGGTGAACGGCGTGGATTCGTACGTCACGGCGGAGGGCTATGTCTTCGCCGCGCCGCGGGCATCGTCGCTTTACGTGCCGGTCGTGACGGGCAGCTACCGCCCGCCGTTTCCTGCGGCGTATGAGGGCCCCGTGCGGGCGCATATCGACATCGAGTCGGCGAAGGTGGACAAACGGATCGCGGAGCTGGAGCGGGAGAAGTACCCGCTTTACAGACGCGAACTGCAGAACGACCGCAACCTGTCGGCGCTGCGCCGTATGCGGGTCAAGAAACAGTGGTGGCGGCTGGAAAGCTCGGCCGAGTTCGACAAACGGGTCGGCGAACTGCGCCGCCACAAGGTCGAAATGCGCCGCAAATACCGCTACGAGGCGCGTATGATCCAGCAGGGGATCGACCGTATCGCACGGCAGCAGGAGGCCGAGCGGCTGAAACAAAAAAAGTTGGAGAAAAGCTACGAAGATTTCATGAAACTCCTTACCTTTGTAGAGTTCGTCGAAGAGGACGATTTCTGGAGGTCGGAAGTGGTGCAGATTGCGGCTCGGACGACCCCCAGCGGAGCGTTGGAGGTGGAGCTGGTGCCGCGGAGCGGACGCCACACCATTCTTTTCGGGCGCATCGAGCAGGTGGAGCGTAAGTTCGACAAGTTGCTGCGCTTCTACCGCAACGGGTTGCAGAACATCGGCTGGGATGCGTACAGGACGATAGATATCAGATACAAGGATCAGGTGGTTTGCAAGAAATAAAAAGGAAATATACCGTGGAAAGAAAGAATTATACCGTTGCCGTCGATTTGGGCTGCTCGTCGGTCGTGGTGGCCGTCGGGGAGAAGACGCCCGAAGGCCTGCTTGACGTGGCGTGTGTCGTCACGAAGCCCGTCGAGGGAGTCAATGCGGGCCGGATCGAGAATATCGAACTGGTGAGCCGCGCCATCCGCGAAGCCATGTCCGAAGCCGAAGAGCAGCTGGGGATCCGGATCACGGAGGCCTATGCCGGTATTTCGGGCGATTTCGTGCGCTGTGCGCGCCATACGGATCATGTTTTCGTCTACGATCCCCAGAACGGCGTCAACCAGAAGGACGTCGACGCGCTGTTCGACCGCATGCGGAACGTGCAGGCGCCCGACGACGAGACCATCATGGAGCGTGTGCCCCAGAACTATGTGGTCGACGACAACCAGGAGGTCAAGAACCCCGTGGGGTCGTTCGGCAAGAAACTCTCGTCGACGTTCAACTTCATCCTTTGCCTGCGCACGCCGATGCAGCGGCTCGATATGGCGCTCAAGCGGCTCGGCATAAAGATGCTGGGCGTGACGTCGAACGCCATCGCCACGGCCGAGGCCGTGCTGCTGCCCGACGAGAAGGAGGAGGGCGTAGCGGTGGTCGACATCGGCGGCGGCGTGACGGACGTGGCGGTTTATTACCGCAATGTGGTGCGTTATATCGCCACGATCCCGATGGGGGCCATGGCCATCAACCGCGACATCCGCACGATGAGCGTGCCCGAGAAACATGTGGAAAGCCTCAAGCAGAAATACGGTTCGGCGGTGGCCGACCTGGCCCCGGAGGACAAACTGATTCGCGTCAACGGCCGCACGGCCCGCGAAGCGAAGGACATCCTGCTGCGCAACTTGGCGACGGTGATCGAAGCCCGTGCCACGGACATTGCGGAGTTCGTATTGCAGGAAATCCGGGATTCGGGGTATGCCGGCAAGCTGGCTTACGGCATTGTCCTGACGGGAGGTTCGGCCAAGCTGAAGGATGTGGACGAGTTGTTCCGCCGCGTGACGGGCATGGACGTGCGCATCGCATCGGCCGAAACCGGCGTTGCGGAGGAGTCGAGGGAAAAGGTCGTAGACCCGGCCTATGCCACGGCGGTCGGTATTTTGCTCAAGGGCGCCGAACAGGGTGCCTGCGCGGTGATCGAGCGTCCGGCCTCGCCGGCGTCCCGGTCTGCGGAACCCCGCCCGGGATTCCAGCCCCGGCAGCCCCAGGACGTACCCGAGTTCCGTCATATGCCGCGGTTCCAGCAGCCCGCACAGGGGCCGGCTTCCGCGGCGGCACAGCCTGCGTCCGATGAGGATGCCGCGGCAAGGGGGCAGGAGCGGGAAGATGAGCAGCTGAAGGCCCCCGTGATCGAACCCAAGCGCAAGCGCGACTGGGGGTCGATCTTCCAGAAGACCTTCGACAAGATCAACAAGAGCTTTACGGCCGCCGAGGACGAGGAGATTTGATCCTGGGGGGCTGAAACCGGCCTTTTAAACGGCCGGGCGTGAGGAGGATTTGCGGGCGTTCGCCCCGCGTGGGAATTAATCAGAAGAAAGGAGTAAAGAGATATGACAGACGAATTGATGTCGGAAATCAAAGCCCCGAAGACGGACGGGTCGATCATTATGGTGGTAGGTGTCGGCGGTGCCGGCGGGAATGCCGTGAACCATATGTGGAACCTGGGTATACGGGGCGTGACGTTCATGGTTTGCAATACCGACCAGCAGGCGTTGGACAAGAGTCCCGTGGAGCAGAAGATACGGCTCGGAGCCGAAGGTCTCGGTGCGGGGAACGACCCGGAGAACGGCCGCCGTGCCGCAGTCGAGTCGCTGCCTGAAATCCGCCAGCACCTCGAAGAGGCCGGGACTCGGATGCTGTTCATCACGGCCGGCATGGGCGGCGGTACGGGTACGGGCGCTTCGCCCGTCATCGCCAAGCTGGCCAAGGAGATGGGGCTGCTGACTGTGGCGATCGTTACCTCGCCGCTGGCCGTCGAGGGTAAGATCCGCTACGAACAGGCTTTCCGCGGGATCGAGGAACTGCGCCAGAATGTCGATTCGCTGCTGATTATCAACAATGAGAATATTCTCGAAATATACGGGCGCCTGTCGCTCAAGCAGGCGTTCGGCAAGGCCGACGACATCCTGTGTTCGGCGGCGAAGGGCATCGCCGAGATCATCACGGTCGAAAGCGACCTGGTGAACGTCGACTTCGCCGATGTGTCGAAGGTGATGCGCGATAGCGGCCGCGCGCATATGGCCGTGGCTACGGCCGAAGGCGACAACCGCGCCGAGACTGCAGCCGAGGCTTCGCTGCGTTCGCCGCTCCTGGATCACAACCTGATCTCGGGTGCGAAGAATATCCTGCTGAACATTTCGGTGTCGAACGCCGACTCGCTGATGTACGAGGAGGTGGTGCGCATTCTGGAGTATATCCAGGCGCATGCCAGCGTGCAGGACGACAACGGCGTGATACACAACGCCAATATTATCTGGGGTACGAGCGAGAAGCCCCAGCTGGGCAACGCCATCGAACTGGTGGTGGTGGCCACGGGGTTCTCGGGCGATGCGTCCGTCGACGTGATGAAGCAGATCATCCCCCCGGCGCGTATCACGGAACCGGTGAAGGAGCCTGTGGCTCCCGTGCTGGAGCCGATCAAGCCCGTTGCGCCGCCGCAGCGGCCGCCCGAGCAGGTGATGCTCGGCGCCAAGTCAACCCGCTACAACAACATCGAACTGCTGCTGGCCAAACCGGCCTACCAGTCGCGCAACTCGAAGTTCATCGTGCAGATGCCCGGCGGACGCAAGGAGGTGCTGCGCGAGGAGTCCGAAAACAGCCAGCAGGCTGCCGATTCGCAGGGCGGATCGCTTTTTGACTAACTAAATCCGCGCAAGTTTGGAGAGTACCGCTTCATGGATCGCATTCAACGGGTTTTCGGGCCATATCGCCGTGCTGTGCGCGGTGACGTTGGGACTGCTGTGCGTTTCAGCGCTCGTATCGGGGGCTGAAACTTCGTTTTTCTCCCTGTCGCATAAGGATATCCGCCGCCTGCAGACGCGCACGACCGCTTCGGCGGAGGCGGTGTTGCACTTGCTGACGAATGTCGACGTGCTGCTGGCGACGATTCTGGTGGTCAACAACCTGGTGAATATCTGCATCGTCATCCTCGTGTCGGGTATCATCGACTCGGTTTTTACGTTCCTGCGTTTCGAGTTCCTGTTCAAGACCGTACTGGTGACTTTCCTGCTGCTGCTGTTCGGCGAGATACTGCCCAAAGTATTGGCGCAGACCATGCCGGTGCGTTTCGCGCAGTTCGCGGCACGGCCGCTCAGGGTGTTGCGGTGGATTTTCTATCCGCTCTCCTACATCCTGGTGCGCACGAGCAGCCGCATCAGCGAAAAGGCGGCGCACAAGAGCGAGATTTCGCTCGACGAACTGGCCGACGCCGTGGATATGACCCAGAGTTCGAGCCCCGAGGAGCATGTGATGCTGTCGGGGATCGTCAACTTCGTGAATACCGAGGTGCAGGAGATCATGAAACCCCGCGTGGACATTACGGCGCTCTCGGTGACGGACGATTACGAGACCGTCAAGCAGACGATCATCCGGTCGGGTTTTTCGCGTATCCCGGTATACGAAGAGGATATCGACAATATCAGGGGGACGCTCTATGTCAAGGATCTGCTCCCCTATATCAACCACGGCAACGAATTCGGCTGGCAGCAGTTGGTGCGCAAGCCCTATTTCGTGCCCGAGCATAAGAAGATCAACGACCTGCTGGGCGACTTCCAGTCGAACAAGGTGCACATGGCGATCGTCGTCGACGAGTACGGTTCGACGCTGGGGCTGGTGTCGCTGGAAGATATTATCGAGGAGATCGTGGGCGAGATTTCGGACGAAAGCGATGCCGACGAGAGTTTCTTCACGCGTCTCGACGAGAAGAGTTACCTCTTCGACGGCAAGAGCCACCTGGGCGATTTCGAACGGGTGCTGGGAATCGACGAGGAGACCTTTGCCGACGTAAAGGGCGATGCCGAGACCCTCGCCGGGCTGATGCTCGAACTCAAACGCGACTTCCCCCGCAAGGGCGATGTCTTTACGTCGCACGACATCCGTTTTACGGTGCAGGAGATGGACGGGCACCGTGTCGATAAAATCCGTGTGGACTTGCAGTGAACGATGGGAAAGGCACTCTTCATAGAGCCGCCGATGGACGAGGCCGGAGTAGCCGGGTGGGTGACATCCGACGAATTGGCCGAGGCCGGGCGTTTTGTGCGGGAGGGCCGGCGCCGGGAATACCTCACGTGGCGAGCCGTCGTCCGCCGGGAACTGGGGGCGGATGTGCGGATTGCCTATGATGCCGCCGGGGCCCCGGTCGTCGACAGGGACGGGGTATACGTCGGGGTTTCGCACTGCAGGGGGCGTGTGGCCGTCTGTCTGTCCGATGTCCCCTGCGCGGTCGACATCGAACCCGAGACGCGGGATTTCAGCCGTGCCGCGCCGCGTTACATGTCCCCCTCCGAGCTGGCGCTGTCCGGCGATCCGTTGCTGCCTGCCGCTGTCTGGTGCGCCAAGGAGGCGCTCTACAAATATGCCCGGCGCCCGGGGCTGGACTTGCTGCACGACCTGCGGGTGGAGGCGGTGGATTTTGCGGCTGGAACCGTTGTCGGGCGCATCGGCGGCGGGGAGGCGATCCGGCTCACGCTGCATCGTGCCGACGGGTTTATCACGGTATATACGGTATAGTTCCGGCGGGATTACCGCATGGGAAAGCCCCTCCTCGGGAGGGGCTTTCCCATATGTGTCCTGTTCGCGCGGCGCAGGCTCTTAGAAGGCTTCGGAGGCCGTGAAGAGGAAGGCCGAGGAGCGTTTGCGATCCCACGGCAGGTTTTGGTTGCCGTAGACGCCCCAGCCGTAGTCGAGGCGGATGTTCATCCGGTTCTTGAACTCGAACCGGTAGCCGCAGCCGAAGCTGTAAAGGGTGTTGTCCCAGCGGAATTTGTCGGTGCCCCAGACCTGTCCGCCGCCGATCCAGGCTACGACGCCGTGGCGGCGGTAGATTTTCTGGCGCAGCTCGATCTGCGTCTCGACGAGCCTTTTGTCGCGGTAGCGCCCTTCGTAGTAGCCGCGCATGCGTTCCATGCCGCCCATCTTGGCGTACATGTGCCACGAAGGGGTGCCGGCCGTGAAGTCGGCGTAGAGGTCGTAGGCGAAGATGGCGCCTTTCCAGAGTTTCCGGTAGAAGTCGAAGGTCAGGGTGAAGCGTCCGAAGTTGCGGCGCGTATTGCCCAGCCATTCGGGATACCACTTGGCTTCGGCCTTGATGAAGATGCCCCTCGAAGCGTTGAATGTCACGTCGCGCGTGTCGTATTGGGCGAAGAGGCCGAGGCTGGTGTTGAAGGCGTTCGGATTGTCGCCCGATTCGGTAATGTAATTCGAGAAGGGATCCTGCTTGGCCGGGTCGTAGCGCCCCTCCTGCCAGAGGGTGTAGAGTTCGCCCATCCTGCCACCCGGAACCGGCTTCCCGGCGTCTACGTCGGCTTTGACATTATTCATATAGGCGACCATGCCTGTGTCTTTGTACTTCGCCCCGGTGTAGTCGATGCCCCCGCTGACGCCGATGTAAAAGCGTCCGGCGAGCGCCGTGCAGTAGGAGATGCGGAAGATGCCCATCGTGGTGGTGAGCTCCTGTGCGTAGCCCTCCGCGCCGGCGTTGTAGCCCACGCCGTAGAAGGCCCCCGGAAAATAGACGAAGGCCCCGGCGTAGCTCAGGCGTTGTTTGTTGTGGTTGAAGATGTTGTCGCCCGAGAAGCGGAGCAGGACGAATTTTTCGGTCGTGACGTTGCCGTAGATCGAGATATTCGACGGGGCGGTCACGGAGTCCGTGCGGTCTATTCGGTAAAGCCCCGCCACGAGGAACCCGATGCCGAAGCCGACATCCGACGAATAGTTCGGGCCGGGGGCGATGCTCCAGTCGATTTTCTTTTCGAACGTACGGTCGATGTTCGAACGGCTGTAATAGTCGATGATGCGGCGTATGAAGCCTTTGCGTTGGGCGGGCGATGTGAGGGCTGCGGTGTCGGCGGGTTGTTTGGGGGAGCGGGCTGCGGCGCTTCCGATCTGGGACAGGGCTTCCTCGGTCGAGGGAAAGGAATCCATGTCCTTGTCGGGTTGCTGTCCTACGGCGGTATATGCTATCAGCAGCATGCAGACCGTTAAAATGGTTCTGTATCCCTTTTTCATTGATTGTTCGGTGAAAGGCGATCCAAAGATAGGAATTATTTTCCGTATGCGCAAAACGGCGGGCGGATGCCGGGGATGGACGCGGCTTTCCGGGATAAATGTTTATCTTTGCTGTAGCAACCCTCCCGTGTGCGGCTTTGCAGGCGGGGAGTCGGGTGCCTCTTTTACTGAATTTGACGATGCAGATAACCAGCCCTGTCCCGGCCGCCGATCCCGTGGAATATACCGATGGTAGGGCGTTGACCGAAGGCGAAGAGATTGCCGGAGGCATTTTCCGCGGCATTGTTTTCCCGCACCTCGACCGGGAACATGTCTGGGTGCAGTCGTGTCTTTTCGCAGGCTGCCTTTTCCCGGCGTGCGTGTTGCGCGGATCGCATTTCACGGATGTGACCTTCCGGAACTGCGACCTGTCGAACGCCGACCTGACGGGGTGCAGTTTCCAGCGGGTGGAGTTCCTGGATTGCAAGCTCATGGGGACGAACCTCTCCGAAGCGACGATGCAGCATGTGGCCTTCGAGCGCTGCAAGGCGGAGTTCGCCAATTTCGCGCTGGGGCGCTTGCGTTTCGTGGCGCACAGTCAGGGAGTCATGCGGGGAGCCGTGTTCGACGAGTGCCGCCTGGAGAAGGTCTCCTTTTCGCGCTGCGACCTGACGCAGGGTGAATTCCGCGGCACGCGCCTGCGCGGGCTTTCGTTCGCGGATTCCGACATCCGGGGAATACGTGTCGGCGAGGTCGATTCGTTTGAATTAAAGGGTTTGAAGATCAATGCATTGCAGGCGGTTGACCTGGTGCGGCTGCTGGGGGGAGAGGGGGAGGAATAAGGG
>OGLH01000498.1_pt1 | contig 12741 bp, 11 predicted proteins | sample 1572791 | NCBI WGS metagenome assembly OGLH01 (sample SAMEA2581913, study PRJEB24529) | metagenome | biome: Human gut stool | place: China | collected 2011
AATGCCTCACGGCGGCGGCGGCCCGGGCGTAGGCCCGATCTGCGTCGCCGAGCACCTCAGGGCATTCCTCCCCTCGCATCCGGTTATGCCGACGGGCGGCGACGAGGGCATCACGGCCGTGGCGTCGGCCCCCTGGGGCTCCGCCATGCTGCTGCCCATAACCTACGGTTATATCAAGATGCTGGGTGGAAACGGGCTGCGCCGCGCCACCGAAATGGCGATCGTCAATGCCAACTACATGTCCTCGGCGCTGGCACCGGAATACCGCACCTATTATTCGGGCGAGACCGGCCGCGTGGGACACGAGATGATCCTCGACCTGACCTCTTTCAAGAAGGACTACAACATCGACTGCGGCGACATCGCCCACCGCCTGATGGACTACGGGTTCCATGCCCCGACGCTCTCGTTCCCCGTGCATGAGACGCTGATGGTCGAGCCGACCGAATCGGAACCCAAGGCCGAGATGGATCGCTTCATCGAAGCGCTGGTGAGCATCAAGCGCGAATGCGAAGCTGCCGCGGGGCAGGCCGACAACGTGGTCGCCAACGCGCCGCACACCGCCGTCGAGATCGCCGGCGAATGGACGCATCCCTACACCCGCGCCGAGGCGGCATTCCCGCTCGCATGGGTGCGCGAAGCCAAGTTCTTCCCCTACGTAACCAAGATCGACAACGGCTACGGCGACCGCAACCTCTGCTGCCGCAACTGCGAATAGGCTGTCCCGAACCGGCTACTACGTACCAAAAACGCGGGCACGCACGCCGGCACCGTAAGCATCGCGGCACGTATCCGGCCCCGGCATTTCACCCGGACAGACCCGACGAAACGGGCCGAAAGCAACAGAAGCGGAAAATAATTTTTTTTTGCACGATTTTAGCATAATAGGGAGATAAGCTTCCATAAAACCAGATAAATTCCGCAGTAATTGCAAATCCGGAACTTAATTTCTATCTTTGCCAATCAATTACATGCAATAAATCCTAATCAGATTACAATGAAAGTAGAACAGAACAAAATGGTCGGCGTGGACTACAAGCTCACTGTCGACGGACAAATCGCAGACCAGTCGCGCCCGGGACAGCCGCTCGAATTCATCTTCGGGACAGGCATGCTGCTTCCCAAATTCGAGGAGGCAATCCTGGGCAAGGAGATCGGCGAGGCCGTCTCGTTCACCCTCGAGCCCAAGGACGGCTACGGCGAGCTGATCGCCGATGCCGTGGTAGACCTGCCGAAAAATATATTCATGGTCGACGGCAAACTGGCCGAAGACATCCTCTTCGTGGGTTCGCAGGTGCCGATGAGCGACAACCAGGGCAACCGCATGATGGGTATCGTCAAGGAGGTCGGCGACGAAACCGTGAAGATGGACTTCAACCACCCGATGGCGGGCAAGACGCTCAATTTCGACGTCGAGGTCGTATCAGTGCGCGACGTAACGCCCGAAGACTTGCAGGGCGGCTGTTCATGCGGCGACTGCGGGGATGACTGCGGCGGCGGGTGCGACCATGGGGACGGCCACTGCGACTGCCATTAACGAACACGAAGCGGGACTGGAAAGCCCCGCTTTTTTAAACCCGGATACCGTATTACTGTATTATGCGGCCCTGGCCCAACTTGCCACGGTGGCCGACAGCGGTACTTTTCACGACCTGCCGGGACTGGAGGTGAAAGACGCGGATTCCACAGGCGCCGCAGGCAGCAGGGAACCTTCGCCCAGGCCGGGAGGCGGCTCCGCTTTCGCCGCCCCACCCTGCAAACCGGAATCTTCGGTTCCAACCCCGGCAACAAGACAACCAATAAACCGTGTTCACGCTGCGACAATACCTCACGACACTGGCCGACACCCACGGATTGACGAAAACCCTGGGCGGCATGGAGGTATGCCGTGACAGCCGGGGCCGCATGTGCTACACCGTAGGCAACAGCGCCATCGTCTTCCGTGTCCGCCACGAAGGGCATATCCGCTCGCTGCGGTGCTACATGCATCCGCCGCGCCACCTGGCGGAGATTTACGGCGAACGGCTGCTGCCGCAGGAGCTGTACCTCTACGACTCGCCCCGGAGCGGGGTTTGGGTCGACGTCGTACTGGGCGACTGGATCGAAGGCGCGACGCTCCACGAAGCCGTCGCAGAGGCGGCCGCGGCAGAAGACGCAACACGGTTGGGGCAACTGGCCGCGGCGTTCGACCGCCTGGCCGCAAGGCTTACGTCGGACGACTGGGCACACGGAGACCTCAAACCCGAAAATATCGTCGTGGATTCCTCGGGGCGGCTGCACCTGATCGACCTCGATGCCATGTACCTGCCCGCATTCGCCGGGGAGGCGAGCCCCGAACTGGGTACCGCGGCCTTCCAACACCCGGCACGGACGATCCGCGACTTCAATGCCTCGCTCGACGACTACCCCGCGGCGCTGATCTCGACGGCCCTTCATGCGCTGGCGCTCGACCCCACCTTGTACGTACGCTACCCCGATGCCGACGGGCTGCTCTTCTCCCCGCAGCAGATCCGCACAGACGAGGCGCTCCGCGAGGCCATCGCGCTTTTCGAACGCGAAGGGCTGGCCGTGCAGTACCGCATCGCACGGTTGCTGTATGCACCCACGCCCCGTTTGTTCGGGCTGCCGGAGTTGCTGGCATGGGCCGCACGCACTGGCGGGCCCCCGTGCGGCGGGAGAGAAGGCGAAGAGACAACCGGGAATACGGGCGGGGACAAAAGCGGGGACACGGACGGCGGCGCAGAGAGGTATCCAGCCGGAAATACAGGGTGCGGCGCGGACAAGCACACAGGCGGAGGCACAAGAGGTATAACCGGGAATACAGGGTACGGCAGGGACAAGCACACAGACGGGGACACAAGCGGCGGAGAGTTGTTTGCGGGCAAAGACGGAGACGTACGGAACGACGGCGGCGCAGTTTCGCCGGAGCTGTTCGTCGGGAACGGCCTGTGGGGTTACAGGACACCGGAGCGGATCGTCATACCGCCGCTCTACGACTGCGGATTCGACTTTACCGAAGGGCTTGCCGCCGTCAGGGTGGGCCAGGCTTGGCACTACATCGACATCGAAGGGCGCACCCGGATACGATGTGCGGGGTACGAAGCCGTAAAACCCTTCCGCAACGGCCGTGCGGAGGTCATCCGTGACGGCAGGCGGCTGGAAATCGACCGCGCAGGGCGCGAGTTTGAAATTTAGCCGCAATTCGTTATATTTGCATCTGCTAAATACGATTGTGATGCCCCAATTCAGAAATATGACACCGGCGGAAATCGCCGCGGTCGAGTCGCTCGGCTCCTCGGCCGAAGCGTGGTCGCAGGTCTCGGTCGCCGACGATTTCACCCCCTTCCAGTTGCTGCAAAGCCACCTGGAAGGCAAGGTCGTGGTCGGCTCCGGAGCGCGCATCATCCGCTCACGGGTGTGCAACTACCACATCGGCGAAGGGGCGCTCGTCGAAGGGGTCACGGCACTCGAATGCCGCCGCAGGAGCACGTTCGGGAACGGCGTGGGCGTGGCGACGATGAACGAATGCGGCGGGCGCACGGTGAAGATCTACGACCGCCTTTCGGCACAGGCAGCCTACCTGATGGCCGTCTACCGTCACCGCCCGCAGACCATGGCGGCCCTGGAAAAGATGGTCGACGACTATGCCGAAGCCCGCGCCTCGCAGACGGGGAGCGTCGGCAAAGGCAGCCGCATCGTCGGCGCCAGGTTCATCCGCGAAGTCCGCATCGGCGACAACGTCACCGTAGACGGCTGTTCGATACTGGAAAACGGCACGGTCTGCGACGGCGCGCACATCGGCGTGGACGTCAAGGCCTACGACTTCATCGCCGCGGAAAACGCCCGGATCGACAACGGCTCGATCGTCGAACGCTGTTTCGTGGGCGAAAGCTGCCGGCTGGACAAGGCCTTCACGGCGGCCGAATCGCTGTTCTTCGCCAACTCGCACTGCGAGAACGGCGAGGCCGCCTCGATCTTCGCGGGGCCCTACACCGTCTCGCACCACAAGTCGTCGCTGCTCATCGCGGGCATGTTCTCGTTTTTCAACGCGGGCAGCGGCTCGAACCAGAGCAACCACCTGTTCAAGAGCGGCGCCGTGCACCAGGCGGTGCACCTCAGGGGCTGCAAGTTCGCCAGCGGCGCCTACATCATGTCCCCAGCGCTGGAAGGGGCTTTCACGATGATCATGGGGCACCACTCGTTCCACCACGACACGTCGGCCTTCCCCTACTCCTACCTGGTCGAAAAGGAGGGGCGTTCGGTGCTCATGCCCGGGGCGAACCTCACCAGCTACGGCGCCGTGCGCGACATCGAGAAATGGCCTGCACGCGACCGCCGCACCATACGGCGCGACGTCATCAACTTCGAAGAATACAACCCTTATATCACCTCGGGAATGCTCAGGGCCGTGGATACGCTCCACGCGATCGCAGAGGAAGACCCCGACGCCCCGACGTACGTCCACCAGAAGGCGATCATCCGCGCGGCGGCCCTCAAACGGGGCATCGGACTCTACAACCGTTTCATCGTGGCGGCGCTGGGCGCGATGCTCGACCGGGGGGAATCGGCGGAACGCTACGACGGCAGCGGCCGCTGGCTCGACATCGCCGGACAGTATATCACCAAACGCGAAGTCGAGGCCATCCTCGACGCCATAGACCACGGCGAACTGGCCTCGCCCGAAGAGGTGGACAACCGGTTCAGGGTCTTTTCCGTCCACTACGACGACTACGCCCACAGCTGGGCCGAAGGGGTCTACGCATCGCTGCTGGGACACATCCCGACCGTGGCGGAGATAGAAGAGGCCATCGCGGCGGGGCGCAACGCCCGCGCGACGATGCGCCGTACGACCGACGCCGACCGCGACCGCGACTGTTCGCTCGACATGGCCGTCAGCTACGGTCTCGACTGCACGAGCGAGGAGGAGCGCCGCGAAGACTACTACTCGGTCCGCGGTCTGAAATAGAAGAACATACGACGCAACATGTATACACAGAGCATCACACGCAACCACCGCACGGCATTCATCCTGGCCATAGACGGCTCGGGGTCGATGGCCGAAAGCATCCTCTTCCGGGGACGCTGCATGACCAAGGCCGAAGCGGTTGCAACCATCACCAACGACCTGCTGTTCGAGCTCGTCGAACGGGCACGCCGCAGCGACGGCGTACGCGACTATTACGACATCGCCGTGGTCGGCTATTCGGGCGACGACGAGGTACGCTCGCTGCTGCCCGGAGGCGAGGATCTGGTGCCTGTCAGCGCCCTGGCGGCACAGGAGATGCCGGTGCACACGGAGGTGATCGAACACCGGCTTCCCGACGGCAGCATCGCCCTGCGGGAGATCCCCGCACCGGCGTGGATCAAGCCCCTGTCGGCCGGGCAGACGCCGATGTGCGAGGCACTGCGCCGCGTGAGGGACATAGCCGCCGGATGGACTTCCCGCACGGCCAACGCCGAAAGTTTCCCTCCCGTGGTCTTCAACATCACCGACGGCGAGGCCACGGACTGCGACAACGAGGAGCTGCGCACGGTCTGCGACCAGATCAAGGCGCTGGGCACCGTCGACGGCAACGTCCTGTTGATCAATATCCATATCGCCGCCGGGGATACCGAACGTCCGGTATTCTTCCCCGAGGCGCACGAAGCCCGGTACACCAACCGGTATGCCTCGCTGCTCTACGACTGTTCGAGCGAAATGCCCGCGGTCTTCAACGAGGCCATCCGCGAAGCCAAGGGCCCGGGTGCGATCCCGCCCTTCCGCGGCATGAGCTACAACGCCTCGGCGGCCCAGCTGGTCGCCATGCTCAACATAGGTTCCATCAGCGTCAAAACCGAATAGAGATGATAGTGACCCTGCAACATTTCTCCCGGGCACTGCTGACGCCCGACCTGTCGCTGGCGACGCTCGCCGACGCCCGCCCCGTTACGGAACCCAACGGCATACCGCGCCTGGTGCGCACGACGCGTTTCGCCGAGGCGGAAGTCGAATGGCGGGGCGAGCGGTGGCTCGTCGCCATGCCCCTCAACCCGTCGGCCATGCCCCGGATCGAACGCACGGTCTCGGCGCTGCGCAAACTCAACACCGGCTACCTGGCGGAATGCCGCATACTGCCGGGCGAAATGCGCTGGCACGACGCCACGGGCGCGGAACGGCACACAGACCTGGTGTTGCAGCACCTGCCTGCGGGGCGGGAGTTCGCCGAAGCGCTGCTCGCCGAGGACAAGGCGACGCTGCTTGCGGCGCTCGACACATTGCAGGCGGCGCTCGGGGAGCTGGAATTCACACACAACAACCTCAAGGAAACGAACCTCCGCTGGCACCGGGGACGGTTCATCCCGATACGCTATTACGATGCCCGCATCGGCACGGCGGAGCTCGGCACGGGTGACAGGGAGGCATTCGCCGCACTCCGGCACAGGATCGCCGAGGCACCCGCGCCCCGCCAGACGGCCAACGACGTCACAGCACCCTACAACCCGCTGCGCAGCCTGACCGGGCACCGCTGGACGAGCCACGTATTCGAAGGGCTGGTGTGCGTGGAGGACGACAACGGATTCGGGTTCGTGGATACGGACAACAACCCGGTGATCCCGGCGCAGTTCGTCTGGGCGGGCGATTTCCGCGAAGGCCGCGCCGAGGTACAGACGCAGACGGGGATGGGGCTGATCGACCGCCGGGGCTGTTACGTCATACCTCCCGAATACGAAATCGTCGACTACGACCCCGCCGCCAGCGTGGTGCATGTGCGCAACAACGGGCACTGGGCGCTGTTCGACTACCTGGGACGCCGCCTCACGGAGTTCCGGACGGAAGTCCCGGAGCCCTGCGGGCCTGAAATTTGCAGGTGACAACGGCAATATTAGATATTTCGCCGTTATCGGCGCCTTCCGGCTGCATTGGCAAACCCGGCCCGGAGGGGCGCTGCCCGGCACAACCGGAAAAGGCGACCGGCGGGACTTCGGAGCATATAATCACGATAACAAATACAAAAAATTACAAGTCATGGAAGAAACGATCAAATGCCTGATTATCGGCAGCGGCCCCGCAGGATACACGGCCGCCATCTATACGTCGCGTGCAAACCTCCAGCCCGTGCTCTACGAGGGCATCGAACCGGGCGGGCAGCTCACGACGACGACCGACGTGGAGAATTTCCCGGGCTACCCCGACGGGGTCAGCGGCCAGCAGATGATGGCCGACATGCGGCGCCAGGCCGAGCGCTTCGGCGCCGAGATCCGCACGGGCACCGCCACGCGCGTAGACCTCTCGTCGCGGCCGTTCCACGTGGTAATCGACGGCCAGACGGAGATCAGGGCCGAAACCCTGATCATCGCCACGGGCGCCTCGGCCAGATACCTGGGGCTCCCCTCGGAGACAAAATTCCGCGGCATGGGCGTGAGCGCCTGCGCCACCTGCGACGGCTTCTTCTACCGCAAAAAGGACGTAGCCGTGGTCGGCGGCGGCGACACCGCCTGCGAGGAGGCCACCTACCTCGCCTCGATCTGCCGCAAGGTCTACATGATCGTGCGCAAACCCCACCTGCGCGCCTCGAAGGCGATGCAGCAGCGGGTGTTCAGCACCCCCAACATCGAGGTGATATTCAACCACAACACCGCCGAGGTACTGGGCGACGAGTCGGGCGTGACGGGCGCACTGCTGCGTTGCAACGACGGCAAGGAGGTGAAGATCGACATCTCGGGCTTCTTCCTGGCCATCGGGCACCACCCCAACACGGAGTTGTTCCGCGACCAGTTGCAGCTCGACGCCGAAGGCTACATCAAGGTCGAACCGGGCACGTCGATAACCAACATCGAAGGCGTCTTCGCCGCGGGCGACGTCCGCGACCCGCACTACCGGCAGGCCGTCACGGCGGCCGCTTCGGGCTGCATCGCGGCCATCGACTGCGAGCGTTTCCTGTTAAGCCGGGCCAACTAAAAACGCATGAGTTTCAGCGTCACCATACTGGGGTCTTCCTCCGCGAAGCCCACCCTGAGCCGGCATCCGTCGGCGCAGGTGGTCAACGTGCACGAGCAGTACTACCTGGTCGATGCGGGCGAAGGGGTACAGCAACAGTTGATCCGTTACGGCATCAACCCGCTCAGGCTACGTGCCGTGTTCATCTCGCACCTGCACGGCGACCATGTATTCGGGCTGTTCCCGCTGATCTCGACGCTGGCGCTCTACGGCCGCAAGACCCCGCTGCGGGTATTCGCCCCGGCACCGATGGGCGAGATTCTGGCCTGCCACCTCAAATATTTCGACAGCGAACTGCCCTACCCGGTCGTATGGACGGAGGTCGACACGACCAAGCATGCGCTGCTGATGGAAAACCGTACGCTGGAGGTGTGGAGCATACCGCTGCGCCACCGCGTGCCGACGGCGGGGTTCCTTTTCCGCGAAAAGGAGCCGGCGCTGAACGTCGACAAGTTCAAGATTACGAAATACGGGCTTTCGGTCGCACAGATCACCGCCGCAAAGCGGGGCGAGGACGTCACGCTCTCCACGGGGGAGGTGATCCCCAACGGGGAACTGACCTACCGTCCCTACGCCCCTCGGTCGTACGCTTACTTGTCGGACACCAACTTTTCGGCCAAGGCCGCAGCACTGGCAGCAGGCGCCGACCTGATGTACCACGAGGCGACCTACGCCGCAGCGGAGCAGAAGGCGGCGCGGGAGCGCGGGCACTCGACGACGACCGACGCGGCCAAGGCTGCCCTGAAAGCCGGGGCGAAACGGCTGGTGATCGGGCATTACTCGTCGCGCTACAAGGATGAAAACATGCTGGTCGAAGAGGCCCGTGCGATCTTCCCCGAAACCTACCCCGCCACCGAAGGGATGACGTTCACCTTAGAAAAACAACGATGACAAAAGCCGACATACAACTCGTCCGCGCGCTGGCCGACAAACGCGGGCGCACGGAGCACGGACTGTTCGTCGCCGAAGGGGAGAAACTCATCGGCGAGCTGCGTACGTCGCACCTCGGGGTACGCAAGATATTCGCCCTGGAAGGGCTGTTTTCAGGGCCGGAAGTCGAGGTCGTCGGCACGAAGGAGATGGAGCGGCTGTCGCTGCTGAAAACAGCCTCCAACTCGCTGGCGCTGGTCGAAATACCGCATTACGGACTGGATATGCGGGCTCTCGCGGGACGGCTGACGCTGGCGCTCGACGACGTCCAGAACCCGGGCAACCTGGGCACGATCGTCCGGCTGGCCGACTGGTTCGGCATCACGGACATCGTCTGCTCCGAAGCCTCGGCCGACTGTTTCAACCCCAAGGTCGTACAAGCCACGATGGGGGCGATCCTCCGCGTAAGGGTCCACTACACCGACCTCGCGGCGCTGCTTTCGAAGGCCGCCGCGCTGGGACTTCCGGTCTGCGGAACCTTTCTGGAAGGAGCGAACATCTACGAAACCGAACTGAAGCCGGCGGGCATCGTCGTGATGGGCAACGAAGGGCGCGGAATCACCGACGCCGTGGCCCGCACCGTCACGCAGAAACTCTTCATCCCGCCCTGGCCGGCCGACCGCCGGGGTTCGGAATCGCTCAACGTCGCCATGGCCACGGGCATCGTCTGTGGTGAATTTCGCCGCCAGGCGAGCGCAAAAGCCGGAAAATAAAGTCCGAAGGACTAAAACGCATCAGGCCCCGCCGGAAATTCATTTCCCAGGCGGGGTCCGTTGCGTTTTAAACCGGCTCCGGTTTTTCCGGCTTTTGCCGAGCCGCCCAAGAAATCACGGAGCGCGGTTATCCCGAGCGAAGGCGAGGGAGGCGACGTAATTTCGGCGGCAGGAGGAGCCGCCCAGGAAATCACGGAGCGCAGTTATCCCGAGCGAAGGCGAGGGTGCATGACAGAATCCCTGCGACCTGCGGTCGCAGGGGCCGGGCGGAGCCGGCATCCCGCAGCTATTCCGAATCGTGCGAAAGAGCCGCCGCAAGCCCGGCGGCGCAGGCCGCAGGCAGCGCATTCCGGATGCGTCCGACCAGTTCCTGCGCCTCGGCACCCTCCCCGGGCGAAAACAGCCGCGCTTCGGCGATCTGCCGGACGGCCCGGTCGAGCGCTGCGACGGTCTTTCCCAATTCGTATATCTGCGCCCCGGAGGCCGAGGCGAAGTCGATTTTACCCAACAGCACCGACGCATGGCGCGCATGACGTTCGAAATTGACCAGCACCGGGAAATCCCGCCGCAGGTCGTAAGGGGCCACCCAGAACGTTTCGAACATCAGACGGAATACGATATCTACAAGTTCAGCATTGCATTTCAACATTTTCCGCTCACATCTTCTCATTTCTCCAAACTTGCTTGGTCCGGAAAAAAAGCGCGGGCAGACTTGCTGCTCCACCGTCGAGGTATTGGACGACCCGTAACGTAGAATGCGGCAAATGCCCACGCTGGAAAACAGCGAGAGCATCAACCCTTATTCCTTATGTTACACAAAAGTGTCCAATTTTCGGCGGTAAGAAAAAAAGCCGATGCGCTTTTTATCCCAAAAATGTCAGCAATCCTCACAGACTGCTGTAACAAAGATAGTGAAAAATTGCACTTCCGGCGCAAAGCGGGGTAAAAATTCATTTTAATCGAATCCGAGGCATTGTGTATTCTGAATATTTTATAACTTTGTAAGTTGAAATAAAATTGATTATGCCGGAAAACAAATTCAAAATAGGCATCACGCAGGGCGACACGAACGGCATCGGCTGGGAAATCATTCTCAAGGCGCTCGCCGACCCGCGGATGACGGAGCTTTTCACACCCGTCGTCTACGGCTCGCCCAAAGCCGCGGCCTATTACCGAAATACCGTCGCGGAGATCGAAGCCTTCTCCTTCAACCCCGTGGCGTCGGCCGCCGAGGCGCGCCGCGGAAAGGCGAACCTCGTGGCATGCGGGGAGACGGCCGACATCGCGCCGGGCAAGCCGACCCCCGAAGCCGGACGCGCGGCCGTAGAGGCGCTGTGCGCGGCCATGCGCGACCTGAAGGCGGGACACCTCGACGCGCTCGTGACCGCACCCTTCGACAAGGAGACCGTGCAGGCGGACGACTTCCGCTACACGGGACACACCGAATACCTGGCCGCCGAACTCGAAGGCGAAGCCATGATGATCCTGTGCAGCGACGTGCTGCGCGTGGGGCTGGTCACCAAGCACATCCCCGTCTCGGAGATCGCCCGCAACATCACCAAAGAGCGGATCGTGCGCGACCTCAACACGCTGCGCCGTGCGCTCATCGAGGACTTCGGCATCGTCGAGCCGCGCATCGCCGTCATGGCGCTCAACCCCCACGCCGGCGACGGCGGACTGCTGGGACGCGAGGAGCAGGAGATCATCCGCCCGGCCATTGTCGAGGCGTTTTCGAAAGGCGTGCTGGCCTTCGGGCCTTTTGCCGCCGACGGGCTTTTCGCCGGGGGCGGATACGCCAAGTACGACGGCATCCTGGCCATGTACCACGACCAGGGGCTGGCGCCGTTCAAGAGCCTGTCGCCCGACGGGGTGAACTTCACGGCGGGGCTTTCGGCCGTGCGCACCTCGCCCGACCACGGCACGGCCTTCGACATCGCCGGGAAGGACAAGGCCGACCCGCAGTCGATGCGCAATGCGATCTATGCGGCCATCGACATCGCGGAGCACCGCCGCGCATGGGCCGAATGGACGCGCAATCCGCTGCAACGCGCCGAACGCGACCGCGGCGGCCGCGACGTTTCGGTCCGCGACCTGCCGCAGACCGAAAAGGAGGATTGACAAAGACCCGAACAAAAACACCGGGCAACCCGGAGGCGTATTCCGTCTCGTAATTGTGGAAGCGCCGAAGGCCCCGAAAACTTAACTTTATAAATTTTTTATGATCAAAATCACTTTTCCCGACGGTTCGGTGAGGGAGTTCGCCAAAGGGACGACTGCCTTCCAAATCGCAGAGAGCATCAGCCCTCGTTTAGCTGCTGACTCCCTGGCGGCCTCGGTAAACGGCGCAACCGTGGACATGATGCGCCCGATCGAGGAGGACGCCTCGGTCAAATTCTACAAATGGGAGGACGAAGAGGGCAAGCACGCCTTCTGGCACACCTCGTCCCACCTGCTGGCCGAAGCCCTCGAGGCACTCTACCCGGGCATCAAGTTCGGTATCGGCCCGGCCATCGAAAACGGCTTCTACTACGACGTCGATTCGCCGACGCCGATCACCGAGGCCGACCTGCCCAAAATCGAGCAGAAGATGCAGGAGCTTTCCCGCAACAAGGAGCAGCTCATCCGCCGCGAAGTCCCCAAGACCTCGCCCTCATTGACCTTCCTCTTTTTTGTGAGGAAATCGACCGTGAAGCATTTCTGAAGGAGCGCAGCGCCCTTGTACTTCTCATTCTGGAGGATGCTCTCCACCGTGCTGGCCGGCCAGTTGGGTTTTCCAGACGGAGTCGGAATCCCATCTGCCGTCAGTTCCTTTGCAATGGTGTGTGGGGTCACGCCCTCCATGAAACGGGCGTATATTCTGCGGACAATGGCTGCTTCTTCCGGCACGATCTCCGGAAGACCATCCGCACCCTTTCGGTAACCGAGGAACTGCTTGTACGGAAGGTTGACCTTGCCGTCGGCAAACCGCTTTCGCTGACCCCAGGTCACATTCTCCGAAATGGAACGGCTTTCTTCCTGCGCAAGGCTCGACATGATGGTCAGCAGCAGTTCGCCCTTGCTGTCAAAGGTGTAGATGTTTTCTTTTTCAAAATAGACCTCTACGCCTTTTTCCTTCAGCTT
>OGLH01000505.1_pt1 | contig 12606 bp, 7 predicted proteins | sample 1572791 | NCBI WGS metagenome assembly OGLH01 (sample SAMEA2581913, study PRJEB24529) | metagenome | biome: Human gut stool | place: China | collected 2011
AGGATGATAACACTTGCCTCATTAAATTATACTTCAAATAAGAAACCGGCTACCCTTTTCATGGAAAGAAAAAGATTATTCTGCACAATGTTTCAGTTTTCTGAAATGGGTAAGCAGTTGTTCGGTGTCTTCCCATGCATGATAACGATTCCAAATATCGCCCAATAAAGCAGCACCACCGAAACCTAAAGATTTGATTTCTGCAAGTTTTGCTTCACTGATCCCACCCAGAGCAATCACTTTTTCATTGATAATGCCTTTTTCTTGCGCTTGTCTCAGTGCCTCTGTTGAATAGCCCGAACGATATCCTTGTTTGGAAATACTGTCGTAAACGGGGCTCATGAGTACATAATCAAACCGAGGTGTTGTGGTTTCCACCTCTTCCAAGCTATGACAGCCACGACTTAATAGTCCATGGTAATTTTCAGGTGCTTCCGGATGACGGGAATTCAGGTGAATCCCTCCTAAAGAATACTTCTCTTTCAGAAGGAAGAAGTCATGAATAACAATCCGGCTTCTATATTCCATCGGGATTTCCTGTAGAAGACTTTCCACTTCATAGATTTCAGCCTCCGGCTTACGTAAATGCAATAAATCCAGTCCTGCCTTAAAAAGTTCAGTGAGGATACGCGCCTCACCCGGAAGAAAGTCCGGAGATGTAATGATAATGAGTTTCATGTCTTTATTTGTTATTTACAGGACTTATCAAAGACGGGAAATGCCATAAAGGACCATTCCCCTGCCCTATATGCAAATCTTTTCCGGCTTCGATAGCACAAGAAATGTATTCCTTGGCTTGCTCCACAGCTTCATACAAAGACGCTCCTTGTGCCAGGAATGTAGCAATTGCAGATGAAAGTGTACACCCTGTACCATGCAGATTGCCGTCTGCGGGCGCCGACTTCTCGAAGACTACCGAGTAATCGTGGCTTACCGCACCCGGGAACAACAGGCGGGTCATTTCGGTATTGGCCTTGAAGTGGCTGGTCGCTTCCCATAGCGAAGGTGTCGTCAGAAGGATCGCCTTCGGCGGGAAGGTGAGGACACCGTTTTCCAGCGTGCCGTACATCGTGGCCGAAGCCATGCCGGGATAATTCTCCTGGCAGAACGAAACGATCACGAATGCGCCGTTGTCTTCGTAACCGACGTCGTTGATCTCAAAACCAGTCGGCTGTACCGGGAACCATACTTTTTCGGGATCCCGCGCGTCGATGATGGTATAGGTCGGAACGGAGGGAACGTTGGAATACCTTACACCGACGATTTTGGCCATGTAGGCTTCGTCATAAATATCCTTGATACGGTAGTAACCCTTCATATCGGCACGTTCGTAAATCTCGACTTCCTTTTCTGCATTGGGGACACCGTTTTCCTTTATGTTGGAGCCCATTATCGCCGTGAAGAAATCGTCGCGCCACGTGCCTTTGGTTTCACCGTTGGGGCCCTTCACGAGATCCCACTGGACGCGGGTGACGCTGAAATCGAGCCCGTTGGAATATTCTCCGTAAAGCAGTGCGTATTTCTTGTCCTTCACCACGATGGAGCAATTGTAGGTCTTACCGACCTCAGCTCCGGGGAAGTCCACCGAGAACGTGGTTGCTTCCTGTCCGGCCTCGAATTTGATTTCCGAGACCGTGAAAAGCCCGTCCTGGGTGCTGCTGACTTCCACAGGCACGGTGATCGCATCGTTGTAGTTCTTGCGCATGGCCGTGAAGGTCAGGGTCGTAGGCTCCGCCGGATCGAGCTCTTGGTCGCCGGCATTTTCCTGCGAGGGAAAATAAACGCCGTAGCAGTCCGTGTCTTCGCCTTCGCCGGGAGTATACTTAATGTCGTCCGAGCAACTTGCGAGCACGAATGTCGCTGTGAGCGCGTACAATATATATTTGATTGTTTTCATACTATTCGGTCTTTGGTATTAAAGCAAATTTTGCATATTGCCGTTACTTATCCGTCCAAGGTGTTATCTTGCCCGAGGGGTCGGGGTTGTTGACTACGGCGGGGTTGTTCTGGATTTCACCACGGGGAATGACAAAATTCCAGTGGGGAGCGCGGCCGTCGGTGTTCAAACGATAATCGGAAGGAGAATTGGTACCCTTGTAGCCGCGGGTCATGGACATATCCAGACGTTTCAGGTCGAACATGATGATACCCTCGCCCCAGAACTCGATGCGTTTTTGGAGGATCAGCTCCTCGATGAAACTCTTGAGTGTCGGCGTGCGTTCGCTACAATCGTACGAGCCGTCGGTGAAACGGTACTTCATGAATTCGTTAAGCAGTTCACGGGCGGCGACGATATTGCTTTGCGCCGTAGCTTCCGCTTCGATAAGGTACATCTCCTCGACGCGCATGCAGGGAATATCCGTAGCTCCGCCGACTTTGAAGTCGGTATAGTTGCCCTGGGCGGGACGGAACTTGATATTGACATAGTCTTTCAGCGTTGCGAAGTATGCACTGCAGTTGGGGCGGCAACTCTTGTTTGTGAAGAAATTGCGGTCGGGATCGAGCCACGAATGCTTGCGGAAATCCTTGTCGTCGATCTTGTTGTAGAGGGCCTTGTCAATGGCACGGCCTACCTGGTGTCCGTATCCCCACGACTCCTCGTTACCGATGTGGGCCTGGAAGTTCAGCAGGTTGGAAACGTTGTCGCTGGTGAGCGGCAGGCCCCAGATCCACGATTTGTTTGCCGTCGCACTATTGAAACCGGTCGTCGGATCCTCCCACTGTGCCTGGGTCAGGGGTGTGCAACCGCTCGTGGTGATGGCTTTGCGGGCATACTCTGCGGCCTTCTTGTAAGCATCGGGATTGTTGTCGGCAGTACCGCGTTCCAGATAAGCACGTGCCTGGAGCCCATAGACCATAGCCAAACTGGGCGTGTAGGGATCTGTCGCCGAGTAATCGGAAAGGTATGTCGCCGCCTTTTCGAGGTCGGGGAAGATCACTTTCTCGTAGACGTCAGCTGCCGACGCACGGGGATTGGCCTTAGCTTCGGCCTCGGTCGTGGTCTCAGTTACGATCGGTACGGCAAGGCCGAGCACTCCGTCTGCGGACGTGTATTTATTCTCCTTGAACTCATAGAGACGTACCAGGTCGAGGTAGAACGAAGCCCGGTAAGCATAAGCGAAGCCGAGGATATGCTTGGTTGCGGTCGTGAGAGCTTCCGGGTCGATGGTGCTGATGATGTCGTTGGTCGACTTGATCCAAGTGAAATAGTTGTTCCAGGTCAGGAGATTGGCCGCGTAGTTCTCTGCGAGAGCATCGTTGGCGCCCCACTGGCTGAACCAGTCGTAGCCCGTATCGCCCGTTATGGCCATGTCGCCTGCTGCTGAATCGGTAGCGAGGTGGATGGCCGGGAGGGAGAAATTCCAGTGCATATTGCCGTAGTCGGTAAGCGACTTAACCTGGATAAGCGCCGTGGGGATACCTTTCACCATCGCTTCGAGGGCCGAGGCGGAACCTGCGAGCTGGTCGGATGTGGCCCTGTCGGTCGGGAATGTTTCCTTGATGCACCCGCTAAGCAGTGCAGCCGAAGCAAGGGCTGCTATAGATATTTTCAGTATATTTTTCATATCCGAATAATTAGCTGGTTATGGATTAGAATTGGATATTGATACCGCCCGAGATGGTGCGTATCGGAGAATAGGTTGCGTAATTCGAGGTTCCCAGAACGCCCTGGTTGTCCGTATTGTCTGCGTAGCGCGGATCCAGTCCCTTACGCTTGGACCAATAGAATACGTTTTCGCAGGCGAGGTAGATACGCATCTTGCCGACTCCGAATTTCTGGGTGAACTTCGACGGCAGTGTATAGCCGAAGTTGATGTTCTGCAGGGTCAGGTAGCTTGCGTCGATCAGGAAACGGTCGGAGGTATCCGTCGTGTTCGAATCGCCGTACTGCATACGCGGAATGTTCGAGTTCGGATTCTCCGGTGTCCATGCGTTGAGTATGTCCTTGTGCCAGTTCACGCCGATGCTGCCGGTCGAGGTCGGCGTGCTCATCGCTGCGGCATACCCCGAGTCGTAGATCTTGCCGCCGATCTGATAGTTGAAGTTGATGCCGAAATCGAACCCGAAGAACGAAACGCTCGTGCCGAAGCCGCCGTAAAGGTCGGGGATCGCATTGCCGCAGAGGTAATCGCTACCTTCCGAATAGGCTGTGGTGGTCGTTCGTTCACCCGTCGGCTTCCCGTCCTTGTCCGTTACATCCTTATACCACATGGAACGTCCGTCCTCCGAGACGCCGGCGTATTTCTTCATATAGAAGGTATACAGCGGCAGCCCTTGGCCGTAGAAGAAGCTACTGCCGGCGTAGCCGTAATAACCTTCCACCTCTTTGGTGCGGCGTTCGGGAGGCAATGAAATGATCTTGTTCTTGAGGTGCGTCAGGTTGACGTTGATGTCCCACTGCACGTTTTTGCTGCGGATCGGGGTGAAGTTCAGGTCGACCTCGATACCTTTGTTGGACATGTCGCCGACGTTGGCATAGTAGGAAGAGTAACCCAGCGACGGTGCCGTGGGGAATGCCATCAGCATGTCGGTCGTCTTGCGGTTGAAGTACTCGATGCTACCCGATATGCGGTTCTGGAGCACGCCGAATTCGATACCGGCGTTGAAGTTGGTATTGGTCTCCCAGGTGATGTTGGGATTACCTTTCTCCAGGAATGCCACGGACATCTCTCCATTCGACGAAGCGAGCCGGTAGGTATCCACATAACGGTAGTCACCGATCTTGTCGTTACCCTGCGAACCGATCGATGCCTTGACCTTCAGCATGTCGAGCCAGCCGTGCGTCCCGGACATGAAATTCTCCTTGGTTACGATCCATGCGGCACCTACCGACCAGAAGTTGCCCCAGCGGTGCGAGGGATGGAAGCGCGACGAGGCATCGCGGCGGTACGAAGCCGAGAAGAAATATTTACCGTCGTAATCGTATTGCGCGCGGCCGAAATAGCCTTCATTATTATAGGTGATGACATACGAAGTTGCGCTCTGCTTGTCGATTACCGCACCGGCCAGTTCGTCGTTGTCGGGCGAGAACATGTTGGCCGTGCTGCCGTAAAGCAGGTACTGCCTGCGCTGGTAGTATTCATGGCCGAGCATTACATTGACATTGTGCTTGCCGATGACTTTGGTGTAGTTGAGGATCTGCTGAAGGTTGTGCGAGAAATCACGCGTATGGTATTTGCCTATGATACCGTTCTCATCGGCGAACTGTCCGAAATAGGGGTTCTGTACGGTCGTCCGGCGGGTCTCGTCGAGCGAAACACCTACATTGAAAGTGAATTTGAAATCCTTCAGGAACAATATGTCGAAGAATCCCGTGCCGTTGAAGGCATTGCCTTCCGAACGGTCGGTGTTCAGGCGGGAATCCGCCAGACCGTTCGCATTCGGCAGCAGGGGACGGGTCAAACCGGCGTTCATTCCGTCTCCGTAGTCGTACATCGTGATGCCGGCGTCGTTCTTCATGATATTTCCCTGCCCGTCACGGACGTAGAGGGGATAGATGGGGGCTACGGACGAGGTGAAGGCGAAGAGGTTGGCCGAAGAGTTTCCCTGCCCGTCCGCGCTCAGCGAATTGTAGGTGAAGTTGGCGTAACCGGCGTTGGCACCGACCTTCAGCCATTTTTTGGCCTGGTAATCGGCTTTCAGACGGGCGGTGTAGCGTTCCATATTCGAGTTTTCGGTGATACCTTCGTTATTCAGGTAGCCGAACGAGGCGTAGAACGTACTGCGATCCGTGGCGCCCGATACGCTCACGTTGTACTCCTGACGCATCGAAGAGCGGAAAGCAATATCTTCCCAGTCGTCGGGGGTAAGCAGGTAGTCCTGTCCGTTATAAACGACCCGGTTGCCCAGCGTAGCATTGGGATTGAGTTTCCCGTTTGTGCCGATAACCGACTGGCCGTCGGGCACGCTGTAAACCATGTAGCCCAGACCGCCGTCGTTCTTCGAGGCGGCCAGGTTCTTGTTGGCCATGGCGTGTGCCGTGCTCTCGCTCATGCCCTGTGACCGGTAGTAGCTGTTCAGGGCCGTGTAGTATGTTTCATAATACTGGGCCGGGTTTTTGATGTAGTCGTATGACTGCATCGCGCGCGAGTTCACACCCCACTTGGCATCTACCGTGACGGTGGCTTCCTGTCCACGGGCCTTTTTGGTCGTGACCATGATGACACCGTTGGCACCACGCGCACCGTAAAGGGCGTTGGATGCTGCGTCCTTCAGAACGGTCATCGACTCGATGTCGTTGGGATTCAGATTGTTCAGGTCTCCTTCGTAGGGAGTTCCATCCACGATCCACAGGGGGTCTTTCTCGGCGTTGATCGAACTGAATCCACGGATGCGGACGATCGGGTTGGCACCCGGTTTACCCGATTCGTTGGATATCTGGACACCGGCAACCTTACCGGCCAGCGACTGGGCGACGTTCGACTGCTGCGACTTTGCGATGTCATCCGCCTTGATGACGGTCGCGGAACCGGTAAACGCCTCCTTTTTGGAGGTACCGAACGCCACCACGATCACGTCGTCGATCGCCTGCGTATCTTCGTGCATAGTCACGTCGATGCGCGATTTGCCAGCGATGGGGAGCTGCTGCCCCACATATCCGATGAACGTCACCGAAAGGGTGCCGTCAGCCGGAGCCGAAAGTGAGTACTGGCCTGCCGCGTTGGTCGTAGTACCGATCGAAGTACCGTCTACCATGACAGTAGCGCCCGCAACGGGATTCCCGTTTGCGTCAGAAACTGTACCGGAGACCTGCTTGTTTTGGGCGAATGCGTATAGCCCGAGTACCAAAACAGCAATTAACGATAGTACAATTTTTCTTACCATAAGCGTTAATTTTAATTGGTTTTTTAAAATAAAAAGTTATCATTGTGCGTTAACTTACACAACATCATGATATTCAGCGCACAAGGTCTTTTCTGGCGCAAAATCGGCTAATTCAGACGTAATAGACTGATTAAAAGGCTTTTAAATCTCTGTAAATGCCTTGCCGGATTGTTGTAGTGTTACTATAAAGTAACCGTCTCACACGGGCTAACATCTATACAATAAGATATTTAGGCTGAATAATACGTTATTCGGAGGTTACTTAATCATTACCTTTAATGCGGTTTGCATATTGTTATTAGGTTAAACACAAAAGGTTATTTGAGCAATGAGAAACACGTTTAATGTATTGTTTTACATCAAGAAAAACGCGCCTCTCCGGAATGGAAACGTCCCGATCATGGGGCGCATCACGATCAACGGAGAGCGGACGCAGTTTTCCACACGCCTCTCGGTCGCACCCGAACACTGGGACGTCGGTATGGGGCGTGTCGCCGGGCGGAGCAATGCCGCCGGCAGAATCAACGAACAACTTTCGAATATCCACTACCACATCGAAAGGTGTTACAACAAGTTATTCTACGAGCAGTCGTTCGTAACTCCGATGATGGTCAAAGAGATGTATTTCGGCGCCAATCTCCGGCAGGAGACCGTGCTCGCCTTTTTCAGGCAGCACAACGAAGAATTCAACCGTATGGTCGGCATCAGCCGCAGCAAGGCCACATATTATAAATTAGGTGCGTCTGCAAGCATCTGGCAAACTACATCTGGGACAAGTACGACCGGAAAGACCTGATGTTCAAGGAGCTCAACCGAGAATTCCTCACGGGCTTCCACGCCTATATCGCAAAGGAAGCCGGGTATAAAAAAAACACGATCTGGATTTACATGATCGCCCTGAAACATATCCTCATGCTGGCCCGCAGCAAAGGATATATGGGCAAGGATCTCTTCGCGAATTACAAATTACAGAGCGAATTCGTAACACGCAACTACCTGACCATGGAAGAGATAACCCGTATGATGCAGTACGAGAGCGAAGACCTCACCTTACAACTTGTCAGGGACACGTTTTTGTTTAGTTGCTTCACCGGATTGTCCTATGTCGACATCCGCGACCTGGAGCCGCAGAATATCCAGGAAATAAACAAACAGCTGTGGATCAACACGACCCGCCGCAAAACGGGGTCTGAGGTCAATGTGCGGCTGTTTACCGTCCCGTACAATATCCTGTTGAAATACATGCCCGCATCGGGTTCCGGACGCATATTCGAACTCCCGAGCAACGGGTGGTGCAATAAATGCCTCGACAAGATCGTTGCTGAGGCGGGTATCCAGAAAAAGATCACGTTCCATGCGGCCCGGCATACGTTCGCCACGACAATCACCCTTTCGCAGGGAGTAGCCATCGAAACCATCAGTAAACTGCTTGGACATAAGAATATACGCACGACGCAGATCTATGCGAATATTACCCATTCGCACATCAGCAGTGAGATGGAACGCCTCTCCAAGCGGATCAACCTGCTGTGCCCCGACTGGACGCCGTCGGATATGCCGAATGCGTCGAAAAGGCTCTCCTAAGTCACTTTTTTTACCCCTTGCATCCCCTTCCCACAGGGGAAAATCCCAAAACAATCAAAAAATGTCCCGAAAAGGCGATTGCAGATTGTAATCACCACAGGCGTTATGTGCGAAAAATCGTAAGCCGGCAACCTTAATTTGAAAGATAGCTGTAACCGTGTTAAATTTTTTTAATAATTTATTTGCAAATGAGTTAGCAATCCTTTATCTTTGTTTGTGAACTTTTTATTTTAAAATTAATTTAAAATTAACGCTTATGGTAAGAAAAATTGTACTATCGTTAATTGCCGTTTTGGTATGCGGGTTATACGTATCCGCCCAGAACAGGCAGGTTTCCGGTACAGTTACCGATGCCGCCGGTGCTCCGGTGGCTGGAGCCACAGTCATGGTCGAGGGCCAGCATATCGGTACCACGACAGGTACGAACGGCACCTTCTCGCTTGCAGCCCCTGCAAACGGGAAACTGGTCGTTTCGTTCATCGGGTATGACACCGAGACCGTCGCGATCGCCGGGCACACCCATGTTTCGGTGACGCTCAAGGAGAACGCACAGGCGATCGACAATGTAGTCATCACGGCCTTCGGTGAAATCAAGAAGAAGGATTTTACCGGTTCGATCGCATCGGTTTCGGCCGGTGAAATATCAAAGACCACCGTTGCTTCCGCTTCGCGAATGCTGGAAGGCGCCGTTACCGGTGTGCAGTCGTACAGCTCTACGGGACAGCCCGGTGACGACGCTTCGATCATCATCCGCGGTATCGGTTCGATCAACGGAACCCAGACCGCACTGATCGTCGTCGACGGCGTGCCTTATTCGTCGGCGCTTTCGACGATCAACCCGCTCGATATCGAGTCGATCGTCGTGTCGAAGGATGCCGCTGCCAATGCGCTGTACGGTTCGCGTGCCGCAAACGGCGTGGTTTTCGTCACTACGAAGAAGGGAACGCGCAACCAGAAGGCCAACATCATGTTCGAAGCCAAGTGGGGTTGGAACCAGCAGGGTATCAAAGAGCATGAGACCATGCAGAACCCCGGCGACTATTACGAATATGTATACGGCGGGCTTTATAACTACTTTGAGGGGAATAAGCCGGGGGCGAGCCATGCTGCGCTTGCCAATGCGGCGAACTCCAACCTCATGCCCGTGCTCGGAAACTACATGGCCTATAAGATTCCCGACGGCACGACGCTGATCGACCCCGCCACGGGCAAGCTCAATTCCGACGCGAAACTGCTCTATGCCGACAACTACGACGACTACCTGTTCACCAAGCAGTTCCGTCAGGAATACACGCTGAGCATCAGCGGCGGCAACGACAAGATGGACTACTACGTTTCGGGCAGCTTCCTCGAAGACCCCTCGTACGTAATCATGTCGGGATTCAAGCGTTACTCGGGCCGGGCCGCCTTCAATGCACAGGCTACCAAGTGGCTGAAGGTCGGGACGAACCTTTCGTATTCGCGCCGCGACATCGACAGCCCCGGCTATTCGGGTGCCAACACGGGTAACGTGTTCCTGTGGACGATGTGGCAGAACCCCACCGTGCCGTACTACGCCCGCGACCTGGACGGTAACATCCGTTACAATGCCGACGGCACGAAGATGTACGAGCAGGGCAACGGCACGACCCTTTCGCCCTACGGCCCGACGCAGGATCAGTTCAACTCGTTCAACAACTTCGCGCACCCCGTGCAGTCGATGAGCCGCGATATCAACAACTCGGTTCGCGACAACCTCTACGCCAATTTCTACGGCGAGGTCGTATTCCTGAAGGATTTCAAGTTCACGGCCAACTTCACGCTGGACAACGTGTACCGGATGGATACCTTCTATTATAACAATGAATACGGTACGGCTGCCACGTCGACCAACAACGGTCTTGTCGAGAAGTACAACGACAACTATTTCTCGTACAATACCCAGCAGATGCTCAACTGGAACAAGACCATCAAGGAGAACCACAACTTCGACGTACTGATCGGCCACGAGTTCGGCAAGACCGACCAGCGTGTCGTGGACGCCTACAAGAAAAATATTTTCTACCCGGGCATCCCCGAACTGGGCAACGCCGTTTCGCAGTATAGCAACGGCTCGACCTCGAGCACCGTGGTGACCGCCATCGAAGGCTATTTCGCACGTGTGAACTATAACTACGCCGGCAAGTATTTCTTCTCGGGTTCGTACCGCTACGACGGATCGTCGCGCTTCAAGTACGACAAGTGGGGCCACTTCTGGTCTGTGGGCGCCGCATGGCGTATCAAGGGCGAGAGCTTCATGGACAACGCTACGTGGGTCGACGAACTGAAACTGCGCGTCAACTACGGTGTGGCCGGCAACCAGCTTTCGGCTTCGTATCCCTACACCAACCTCTGGACGATCGGGGAAACCAACGGCCAGATCGGCATTACGCAAGCCAGCACGGGTAACCGCAATCTTTCGTGGGAGCGCAACTACCAGATCGACCTGGGTATCGACTTCCGCCTGTGGAACCGCTTCTACGGTACGGTCGACTATTATAACCGTCGTACGCACGACCTGATCTGGAACCGTCCGACCCCGTCGTCGACGGGCCTTGCGAGCCGCTTGGAAAACGTCGGTATCCTGGCTAACCGCGGTTTCGAAATCGACCTGGGCGTGGACATCCTCAAGCATAAGGATCTCTACTGGAACTTCGCGGTCAACGCCTCGTTCGCACGCAACCGCCTGATCGACTATCCTTCGGAGCTGGGCAACCCGGCGTTGGGCGGCGACTACATCAGCGGTAGGTTCCTGCGCGGCAAAGGCAAGTCCTACTACAACCTCTACCTCTTCAAGTTTGCCGGCGTAGATCCCGAAACCGGCCAGGAGACGTTCTGGAAAGATGTCGTGGACGGCGAAGGCAAGGTTACGGGCCGTGAAAAGACCTTCAATATCAACGAAGCCACGCAGTACGAGATCGGCGATGCGCTGCCCGACGTGACGGGTGGGTTTCGCACCTCGTTCCGCTGGAAGAACTTCGATTTCATGCTGGCTGCGGCTTACCAGATCGGCGGCCGCCAGTGGGACGGCAACTCGGCCAACGTATATAGTCCGGGACGTGTCGGTTTTACGGTCTCGCAAGACCTCGTGGGCAACACCTGGACGCCGGAGCATACCAATGCCAAATTCCCCAAGCTGATGTTCAACGGCACCTGGAATTTCGTAGGTTCGAACTGCGACTACCTCTACCGCGATGCTTCCTACTTCAGCCTCAAGACGATCAACGTCGGCTATACGCTGCCCAAGCGCTGGACGTCGAAGATCTGCATCGAGTCGCTGCGTGTCTTCTTCGCCGCCGACAACCTCTACTTCACCTCCGCGCATACGGGCTTCGACCCGCGTACCGCTTACGCAGGACAGAACGCATTCGGGTTCCCGCAGGCGAAGACCTTTACTTTCGGTATTACGATGAACTTATAATAAACGAGATATTAGCGTATGAAAAACATAGTATATTACATCGCAATAGCTACGGTGCTCCTGTTCGCATCCTGTGCGAGCGAGCTCGACACCGAGCCTTCGGGCAGCCAGGTGTCGGATGAGCAGCTGGGCGAACTGATCAAGGAGAATGCCGACCTCGTGCTCGCCCCCATGATGCAGGGAGCCGTCAACTACATGCATACCGGCAACCGCCAGGCAACGACCAACGACCGCGGATTCATGGTCTGGAATCTGGGTATGGATTTGCAGGGCAACGATATGGTGCTCACGAAACTGACCAACTGGTTTGCCAACGAATATATGTTCGAAAGCATCCGCGCCCAGACCAATGCCTATACGGCAGACCGCTGGTACTGTTACTACAAGATCGTCTATCAGTCGAACCAGATCCTCGACCTGATCCCCGACGATGTTACGGGCAAGGCGCTGGTATATAAGGCTCAGGCGCTGACCTACCGCGCGCTGGCTTACTATTACCTGATGTGCGTTTACCAGGACGACTACATGCACGGCGGCAAGGATAAGGCGGGTGTCCCCCTCTATCTGACCGTCGAGGGTGCCAAGGGACGCACCCCGTCGACCGAGGTTTACAGCACGATCACGACCGATTTGCAGAACGCCATCGCGCTGTTCGAGCAGGAAGGCTACGATCCCAAGAGTTCGACGGCGGACATCGACCAGACGGTTGCGAACATGGTGCTGGCTCGCGTGGCACTGACGACGGGCGATTACACCAC
>OGLH01000517.1_pt1 | contig 12297 bp, 6 predicted proteins | sample 1572791 | NCBI WGS metagenome assembly OGLH01 (sample SAMEA2581913, study PRJEB24529) | metagenome | biome: Human gut stool | place: China | collected 2011
AAAACACGATGGTGTTGCGGTTGATGCCGCGAAAAAGCTCCTTCACGGTGACCCTGTGCGCATTCTGGTCCGGCGCAGCGCGGTCATAGGGCTTGACGAGGTGCGCAACGATCAGCATACAGACGACCATCAGGCAGCCATACGCAATGGCGGAGATGGTGTAGCCGGTATGGATGTTGGCAAACCCATTGAGAAGCTTTGCCCCGACAGCGCTGAAGACGAGTCCCGCGATGGAGGACATCTGCGACGCGGAGGTCATGATCACGACGCTGTCCTTTGCCGATTTGCAAAGGGGATTGAGCAGGGTGCGGTAGGCGACCCACATGGTGTTGTAGCCACAGTAGCAACAGAAATAGGCAATGGTAAAAATAATGGCGGAGAACGTCTTGCTCAGATGGAAATCCGTAAAGAAAATGATCGTGCTTACGGCGCAGACAACGCTGCCCATGATGATCCACGGACGGTACTTGCCACCCTTGAGCTGCGCCTTATCGATCACGATGCCGGAAGCAAGCATGGTTGCGACCTCGACCCACTGCACGGCAGAATAGATCGCCGCAGCAGTCAGCATTGGCAGACACAGCACGTCCGTCAGATAGTACATGAGGTAATACGCGACAAGGAAGTTGAAAAAGGTGAAGCCGAACTCACCGAGACCGTAGCCGTAGGAAAACAGCTTGCTGATGGTTTTCTTCTGTGCCGCCATGGAATCGATCCTCCTAAAATACGGCGATTTTACCGCTGCCGATTCGATTTTTGCGGGTCAGCAGAACGTGTTATGCGTTCTTGGCTGCCTTCTGAGCGGCACGCTCGGCTCTCCAGGTGTCGAGCTCCTTCTCATCGATGTGATAGAAGATGAAGATCAGAGCGGAGAGGACGCAGACCGCTGCAGGAGCGAACGCCATGAGGTAGGTGATGGAGTTGATCATCTTTTTGGTGATCTGGACCGTTGCGTCATAGCCGATCGCGACCAGTGCGAAGGAGCAGACGGTAGCGGACAGAGCAGAACCGAAGCGGATGGTCGTGCCGGAGATCGACTGGATCATGGCACGGTTGTCGGTGCCGTACTTCATCAGATTGTAGTCCGCAATGTCGTTTGCGAAGACCGGGATCAGCATACCGCCGACAACGCTGAAGCAGCCGATGGCGACACGCAGGATGAGGAACGGAATGGAGGTGCGACCAATGAATGCGATCAGCATATAGAGGATGCCGGTGAGGATGGAGAAGTAGACGAATGCGCGCTTCTTGCCCATCTTATCACAGATGATCTTGCTGAGCCATGCGCCGATCAGACCGGCGACGGAGCCCGCAGTGACTGCGGTGCTGAGGATGACGGGATCCTGAAGGACGTACTGGGTGAAGTATGCCAGCAGCGTCATAAAGAAGCCCAGGTGCATATTGTTGAGGATCATGGCGAAGAAGAACGGGAGCGTGGGACCGGTCATTGCCTTCAGGAAGCCTCCCTTGACCTGTTCCTTCTTCTGCGCGGCGACGACAGGCTCGGAGCCGCTGTCGAAGTTCCTGGTCAGCGAGAACATACCAAGCGTGCCGAGTACGATGAACAGACCGTAGACCAGCGCGGTCCAGGTGTAGTTGTCGCCGACAGCCTTCATGATGAAGGGGTTAACGACGCCATAGATCAGACCGCCGAGGGTGCTGCCCTGCTGGGCGACCATTGCGAGGCTGTTGGCGTCAGCGGCAGTCGTGCTCATCGGACCGACCAGGGAGCGCTCTGCGACCCAGAGGGTGTTGTAGCCGATGGACTGGATGACGAACATCACGACGAACAGTGCGCCGGCTACGCCCTGAGAGAGACCGAAGTTTGCAAACAGCAGCGTGAACGCGATGCCGTCGACGATGCCGCCGATGATCGTCCAGGTGCGGAATTTGCCGGATTTGAAGGTGAACTTTTCAATGATGGCACCAGCCAGGAGCATCGTGACAACGTTGCCCCAGACGGAGAGCGTATTCACGACGGCGGAGATCTGCGTGCTGAGCTGTAGGACATTGGTTAGATAAAAGAGGCGGTTGTATGCCAGGAACATCAGATAGAAGGTGTTCAGGAACATACCAAAGAAGCCATAAAGCAGGATCTGACTCTTCTTCAGACCTTGAGGCTTTAATTCACTCATGTTTTTCTTCCTTTCTCTCATTACGTCACAGTGTGTATGAATGCTTCGGGGTCACTGGCGCACCAGCGTCGAGATGAGGTTCATCACAAACGCCTCGCGCTGCGCGGTCGCTTCCGGGGGGATCGGCAGATCCAGCTCTTTCGCAAGATACTGCAAGCCTTCCGGATACTTTGTCAGGTCGACCTTTTGTTCTTCCATAGCACTTTCAGATCCTTTCTTTTTGATTTATTAAGGTCGGTACTCCCGGACAAAATCACAGACCGCTTTTACATTTTCAGGTTTCGCGTCGTTGCGGAACGAGACCATCTTGTCCTGGCAGAGGATGAAGCCGCCGTCATGACCTATATGATGGACTTCTATTTTGAGTCCGCCGCCATGATCCTGACCCTGATCACCGTGGGCAAGATGCTGGAGGCCCGGTCCAAGGGCAAAACCACCGACGCCCTGAAAAGCCTCATGAGCCTGGCTCCCAGAACCGCCTCTGTGCTCCGGGACGGCCGGGAGGTGGAGGTGCCGGTGGAGCAGGTGCAGCAGGGGGACGAGTTCGCCGTCCGGCCGGGGGAGAGCATCCCGGTGGACGGCGTGGTGCTGGAGGGCAGCTCCACGGTGAACACCGCCGCCCTCACCGGCGAGAGTCTGCCCCGTGATGCAGCCGTCGGTGACGAGGTCATCAGCGGCTGCATCGACATGTCCGGCGTGCTGAAGATCCGCACGACGAAAAACTTCGGCGAATCGACGGTCTCGAAGATCCTGGAGCTGGTCGAGGAATCGTCCTCCCGCAAGTCGCGGTCGGAGGCGTTCATCTCCAAATTTGCGCGGGTCTATACCCCCGCCGTATGCTGTTCGGCGCTGGCACTGGCCGTCTTGCCGCCGGTCATCAATCTGATCGCGGGCAATCCGGCCGCGTGGGCGAACTGGATCTACCGCGCGCTGACGTTCCTGGTCATCTCCTGCCCCTGCGCGCTGGTCGTCAGCATTCCGCTGAGCTTCTTCGCGGGCATCGGCGGCGCGAGCAAGGCCGGTGTGCTGATCAAGGGTTCAAACTACATGGAGACGCTTTCGCAGACGAAGATCGTGGTCTTCGACAAGACCGGTACGCTGACCAAGGGTGTATTTGAGGTCAGCGGCATCCACCACAACGAGCTGGTGGAGTACGCCGCTCTGGCGGAGAGCGCTTCCAGCCACCCCATCAGCAAGAGCCTGCAGCGGGCCTATGGCAAGCCGATCGACCGCAGCCGCGTGTCCGATATCGAGGAGATCAGCGGCCACGGCCTGACCGCCACGGTCGATGGGATGAAGATCGCCATTGGCAACGACAAGCTGATGGAAAAGCTGGGCGTAGACTGCATCCCCTGCCACTGCGTCGGCACGATCCTGCATATCGCGATCGACGGCAAATATGCCGGTCACATCGTGATCTCCGACATTGAAAAGCCGGACGCAAAGGAGGCTATCGCCGCCATCAAGCGGACCGGCGCACAGAAGACCGTCATGCTGACGGGCGACACAAAGCGCGTGGCGGAGCAGGTCGCGAAGGATCTCGGCGTAGACGAGGTCCACAGCGAGCTGCTGCCGGCCGACAAGGTCACGCAGGTAGAAAAGCTGCTGGCAGAAAAGAGCCCGAAGGCCAAGCTCGCCTTCGTCGGCGACGGCATCAATGACGCGCCGGTCCTCTCGCGGGCGGACATCGGCATCGCGATGGGCGCGATGGGCTCCGACGCAGCGATCGAAGCGGCGGACGTCGTGCTGATGGACGACGACCCGATGAAGATCTCCAAGGCCATCGGCATCTCCTGCAAGTGCATCCGTATCGTGTACGAGAACATCGTGTTCGCGCTGGTCGTCAAGGCAGCCTGTCTGATCCTCGGCGCGTGCGGCATCGCGGATATGTGGCTGGCCATCTTCGCCGACGTCGGCGTCATGATCCTCGCCGTCCTCAATGCCATCCGCGCGCTGGCTGTGAAGAACGTCTGAGTCCCAAAAGGTATAAAAACGTGAGAGGGTTCGAATCCCTCCCACGTTTTTGCATGATGTGACTTACTCCAGCAAGGCTTCCGTCTTGACTTTTTCTTCATTCCATGCTGCCTTTTTCATGAGCAAGCCGCCATAATCAGGCTGCGCACCGAGCAACGAGGCCCGGAGCGAGAGGGCCAGTACTGGTGGCTTGCTCTTTTATGATCTCAGATAAAATTTCATCTTTACATTTTCTGTTTCTTCTGTTATCCTGTCAGAGAAAGAACTGTGTGATGTTGAGCGAGCCCCTCCGGAAACGGCTGAGGGCACGACGCCACCGGCAGTTCCTTTTATAAGAAGAACTCGTGTCGGCGGCTTTTGCCGTTGACCCCGGCAGTGAAAGTCCGGGGGGCACGGGTTCTTTTTGTTTGAGCATGGCCGCTCCCGACTCTCGTGCTGGTATTCAGCGATAGGTTTCTTCCAGATAGAGCTGGGCGCGGCGCTGGATGCGGGTAGAGATCTGGTCGGCAGTCTGGTCGCCGGAGAGGAAGTATGGGAGCTCGTCGGCGAGGATCTGGCTGATGGCAGCGTCGTAATAAAACACGGACGTCGCCGACTCCTGGAGGGCACGCAGGAGTTTTTCTGCATCCGGGTCTTGCATGGCGGCCGTCTTTTCTTCAAAATCCGCCTGCAGGGGCAGCCAGCCGCCGCGGCCGCGCGCCGCGTAGCGGTCCTCGGTGATGAGCAGCTTCAGGAAGGCCCACGCGCCTTCCTTTTCCTGTGCGCTCACCGGGATGGCCATCGGCAAGTTCAGATAAAAAACCGCACGGCCCGCGCCCGGGAAGCCAGGAAAGGAAAATTGATTCAGACTGTCCGCGTATTCCTCGTCAAAGTCCTGCGCGTGCATGATCGTCAGCGGTTCGAGCAGTACCTGACCGGTCAGAAGCGCCTCGCGGCCCGACTCTGCTTCGGGATATGACTGCCGCTGCGCCAGCGCCAGCTGGCGGAGGAACTCGGGCGAATCGAAATGCGCCTCTGCCGTCTCGTAGTCAACGAAGGCCTCCGGCGCGTGGAGCAGCAGCTGCTGCAGCATGGACGCTCCGTCGTCCTGTGCAAAGACCGCTGTCAGCGCCGGATGCGCCTGCACAGTATCCAGAAACTCCGCCATCGTCCAGTCCGCTTCCCTGCCGACGGTCTCCGGCAGCCCCATCGCGGTTTCCAGCAGGTAGGTCTGCGGCAGGCGGTACAGTGCACCGTTCGTTTCGAGCGCGCGGAGCAGGTTCTGCGTGAAGTCGGCACGGGAAAGCGTCTCGTCCGCGTCGATCCACGGGTACAGGTCCTCCAGCAGTCCCTGTCGGGCGTAGACTTCAAAAGGCAGACCATTCACGAACAGGAGGTCCGGGCTCTGGCCGTACAGGAGGTCCATCAAAAGCTGCTGGTCCGCCTGTTCTCCGTACTGCGCCTCATAGTCGACGAATTCGACCTGATATTCGGGGTACAGGGAGGAAAAATCGCGGACGGCCATGGAAAAGATGCTGCTGCGGCTGCCCGCGACGCGGATGGTGCGCTTTTCCGGGAGCTTGCCCTCCACAGGCGTCAGCCAGAACAGCGTGCAGCCGGGTTCCCCGGATGCGGACGGGGCCCACTCGAAGCCAAGGTAGCGGTCGTTTCCCAGGCTGCAGAAATCGAGGATATCCCCGGCGTACAGGCCGACGGCGTCGCAGGTGAACAGCTGCGTGACGTCTTCCTCGGCGATCGACCAGCCGAAAAAGGCGTCGTTGGCGCAGACGATGCAGTCATAGGGCGTCTGGTCCCCCGGGTAAAGCTGCTCGATGCCGGTGCAGAACAGGTCCGGCATCGCGCAGAGGCGGCGGATCACGCCGTCTTCCAGCAGATAGAGCACCTGCTCCTGCCGCGCCCACGCAAGCAGGCGGCCGTCCTGCGCGGAGAAAAAGCGGTCGATGGCGGGTGCTTCCTGCTTCCAGAGAAGCATCCCGTCCAGCGAACAGGAAAGGACGCAGGCACCATCCGCCGCGAGATAGACTGTGTCTTCCCGGACGGCCATTGCCGTGATGTTGGAGCAGCCAGCCAGCGCGGCGTCCAGGCTGGCTTCCATGTCCGGGCCATGGAGCGCCCATTGGGTCCCATCCTCCCCTGCCGCTTCCAGCGAGAACAGCCGCTCCCCGTCCAGCGCGGCCTGCACGACCCTCCCGTCCGGCGAGACAGCCAGCGTCTGCACGACGCAGCTGCGGTCGGGCGCGTAGAAGGCGGCGGCCTCGGTATCGTTCTCCGCTTCGTCCTGCGCGAAGATCATGCCGGTCAGCACCGCGCCCTTGTCGTACGGCAGCAGATGTTCGCCGAGATCCAGAAGCTCCGGCTCCGTACGGGCCAGCCGGTACTGCGTCGCGGGGATCCGGACAGAGAGACCGGAGATCGTCTGCTCCGGGTCGGCTTTTGTCGTCTGCGCCGGTTCCGGCGCGGGCGGACTTTCTTTTTTGCAGGCAGAACAGGCGCACAGCAGCACGCAGGCCAGCAGGAACGCAAAAAGTCGCTTCATCTTCGCGCCTCCATCGGTTTACTTTTGTAGACTTATCGTAGCATATAAGTCTACTCCTGTCAACCGCGTAAAGACGAAAAAACAGGCGCTGCCGGAGCAGCGCCTGTCTGGTTGCGGTGTGGGAATTAGCCCAGCTCGGAGAAGTACTTGATGGTGCGGACCATCTGGCTGGTGTAGGAGTTCTCGTTGTCGTACCAGGAAACGACCTGAACCTGGGTGTCGCCGTTCGGCAGGGGCAGAACCATGGTCTGCGTTGCATCGAACAGGGAGCCGAAGCGCATGCCGATGATGTCGGAGGAGACGATCTCGTCGGTGTTGTAGCCGAAGGACTCGGTAGCTTCCGCCTTCATCTGTGCGTTGACCTGCTCAACGGTGACAGTGCCCTTGACGACGGCGTTCAGGATCGTGGTGGAGCCGGTGGGGGTGGGAACACGCTGGGCAGCGCCGATCAGCTTGCCGTTCAGCTCCGGGATGACCAGGCCGATGGCCTTTGCAGCGCCGGTGGAGTTCGGAACGATGTTGACAGCGCAGGCGCGGGAGCGGCGAAGGTCGCCCTTCTTCTGCGGGCCGTCGAGCGGCATCTGGTCGCCGGTGTAAGCGTGGATGGTGCACATAATGCCGGACTCGATCGGAGCCAGATCGTTCAGAGCCTTCGCCATCGGAGCCAGGCAGTTGGTGGTGCAGGAAGCAGCGGAGATGATCTTGTCTTCCTTGGTCAGGGTGTTGTGGTTGACGTTATAGACGATGGTGGGCAGATCGTTGCCAGCCGGAGCGGAGATAACGACCTTGCGGGCGCCTGCGTCGATATGAGCCTGTGCCTTTGCCTTGCTGGTGTAGAAGCCGGTGCACTCGAGCACAACATCAACACCCAGCTTGCCCCAGGGCAGCTCCGCAGCATTCGGCACCTTGTAGATGACGATCTTCTTGCCGTCGACAACGATGTAGTTGTCTTCGCCTTCGCCCTCGTGGAAATCAACGGTATGACCCTGCGCAACATAGTTGCCCTGCGTGGAGTCGTACTTCAGCAGATGCGCCAGCATCTTGGCGGAAGTCAGGTCGTTGATGGCGACAACCTCGTAGCCTTCCGCGCCGAACATCTGACGGAATGCCAGACGGCCGATACGTCCAAAACCATTGATCGCAACTTTAACAGACATGAATAATTTCCTCCTTATTTTATCGCCGGCGCGCCAAGCGGCAAACCGGACACGAAACTACACATTCATTCATCATTCTTTCAAATTATAGTCCATTTGAAAGCAGGTGTCCAGTATTATTTTTGCCAAAAAGAGCCGCTCTATGCGCTGTTATATTTACATTTTTCATAGTTTCGAACATTTTAGCGGTCGGAATTCCAAATTTCAGGCTCGAGCCTTCCAATGTCAGAATTTCACCCGTTCCAACACCTTCCCACAAAATGAGGGCCTGCGCTTTCCATGAAGAATTGCAGGTTCTCCTGCAACAAACACGTGCTCCATTCCCTGCGCGAGCTGCCGCGGCTGCTGATACGTTCCCGCCTCATGAAGTCCTTCCAGCGCGAACACATTGATATCCGCGTCCATCCCCGGCTGAAGTCTGCCCTTGCCGGAAAGACGCAGCCGCGCAGCTGGAAGGCTAGTTACCTTCTGCACTGCCTTATGTACCGGCAGCACGCCCGCGCGCACGTACCGCTCAAACAGCCGCACAAACGTCCCGTACACTCTTGGATGCACAAGTCCCTCGGTGGGATATGTCGCGTCGGAAATGACGCAGGTGGTCTCATCGCGCAAAATTGCCGCAATATCCTCCTCGGCGGTAATAAAATCGATCATGCTCACCGCGCACCGCTCATCAGCGAGTAAATCAAACGCGCAGTCAAAGGGGTCTTTCCCCTGCTCGGCGGCAATTTCCGCAATCGACTTACCCTCGTAAATTTTGTTTTCCGGCCTCGTGACGCTCGACGCGACAATGTTCTCCCAGCCGACCAGCAGCGAGATATTTTCAAAGTCGCTTCCCGTCTCCATGCGCTTTCTGATCTGCGCCCGAAAGGCGGGTTTTCTGAGATTTTCGCTGAGCGCCTCGAGTCCGCCCTCCTGGCACTCCGGGGGCAGGATGTGAATGAGCTGCGTCGAGCCCGCCGTATACGGGTACGCGTCGCAGAAAATCTCCACGCCGTTCTCCCGCGCCCGCGCCATCCGGCGCAGCATATTGGGCGTCGACCGGTGCCAGTTTTCTTTTCCGATCGATTTCAGATGGCTGATCTCAACCGGCGTGCGCAGCGCTTTTCCGACCGCGATCATCTCCTCCAGCGCCGCCTCCACGCCGCTTCCCTCCTGCCGCATGTGGACGGTGATGGGAATCCCGGAATTTTGCAGCGGTGCGAGCGCCCGGATGGGCTCTTCCGTCGTATAAAAGCACTCCGGCGCATACCCGAGCCCCAGTGACACGCCGAGCGCGCCGTCCGCCAAAGCCTGTTCGATGGCCGCGTGAATTCTCCGGTAATGCACGTCGTCTAATCGCTGCACGCCGAAGCCAGCCGCCTGCGCACGCATCGTCCCGCCGCCAGAGAGCATGCCGATGTTGACCGCGAGCCTCTGCTCTTTTACTGCCTGTAAGTACGAGCCCATCGACTCCGTCCGCATCTGCTCCTCCGGCCTTCCCGTCACAGAGGTCAGATAGTCGAAAATCTCCTTTTGAAACGCGCCGCCGCTCGGCGCGATCGAAAGCCCGCAGTTGCCGTTGACGATCGTCGTCAGTCCCTGAAAGAGCTCCGCGTTGCCGAAGCCTTCCCGGAAAAGCGCCGCGTCCGCGTGCCTGTGGATGTCGATAAAGCCCGGTGTAACAAGCTTTCCCGTCACATCGAGCGTGCCTTTTGCCTGCGCGCCCGATAGCTCCCCGACCGCCGCGATTTTGCCGTCCAGAATGCCAACGTCCGCCGAGACCCCTTCCTTCCCGCTCCCGTCGATCACCGTTCCGCCGCGCAGAATCCAATCGAAAATCATATTGCACTCCCTTCTTCCAAATCCCACAAAAGCCCCGGGCGCTGCCCGGGGCTCAGTCTGTCAAGCTTCTTTCCACCGCTCAAAACACATTGCTCTTCGTAGGGGGCAGACGACTCTGTCCGCCCTTGCAAAGGTTCCGTGCACTTCCGGAATGTCCGTAGGGGGCAATGCCCACATCGCCCCATTGGGCAATTACGAATTCGCCGGAGATTCCCGAAAAAAACGGTGCATTTTGCCGGGTCGATGTAGGATCGACCCCTACGCAATTTTTAGCGGCTCTAATCCCTTCCTCTTACGGTCAGAGCTTCCAGATTTCCTTCGCGTACTGCCGGATGGTTCGGTCGGACGAGAAGTAGCCCGCCGACGCGACGTTCATCAGGCACTTGCGGCCAAACTCCACGCGGTCGCGGTAGTCGCGGTTGGCCTGCAGTCTCGCCTGCTGGTAAGAGGGCAGATCCTTCAGCACGAAATAGTGATCGGGCCGGTGCCAGCTTGCGCCATCCAGCAGCGACGTATAGAGCTCGCGCAGCTCGGAGTCCGTCGGAACCGTGCCGTTCACGAGCGTATCGACCGCACGGCGGATGCGCGGATTGCTGTTATACACATCGCGCGCGCAGTAGCTCTCGCGGATGTCGTTGATCTCCTCGACGCTCGCGCCGAAGATATAGTTGTTTTCTAACCCAGCGCGCTCGACGATCTCGACGTTCGCGCCGTCCATCGTGCCGAGCGTGACCGCGCCGTTCAGCATCAGCTTCATGTTGCCCGTGCCGGATGCCTCCGTGCCAGCAGGCGAAATCTGCTCAGAGATATCCGCCGCCGGAATGATGTGCTCGGCATACGAGCAGTTGTAGTTCTGCACGAACACAACCTTCATCTTATCCGCAACCGCCGGGTCGTTGTTCACAAGCTCTGCCACACGGTTAATATACCGGATGATAGCCTTCGCGCGCACATAGCCGGGCGCGGCCTTCGCGCCGAAAATGAACGCGGTCGGCGTAAAGTCCTGAATCGAGCCGTCCTTGAGGCCGAAGTAAATATCCATGATCGAAAGCGCGTTCATGAGCTGCCGCTTATATTCATGCAGTCTCTTGACCTGCACGTCAAAGACGAAGCTCGGGTCAAGCTTCACGCCCTCGTGCTCCTCAATGACCGCGCAGAGCTGCCGCTTCTTCTCCAGCTTGATCGCGTTAAACTGCTTGATGGTCATCTCATCAAGGTCATTCTTGAGTCCCTCGAGCTTATCGAGGTCTGTTAAAAAGCCCGTGCCAACCTTGCTCTCGATGAGCCCGCAGAGCTCCGGGTTGCAGAGGCCGAGCCAGCGCCGGGGCGTAATGCCGTTGGTCTTATTCTGGAAGCGCTCGGGGTAGAATTTGTACCAGTCCTTGAAGAGGTCATTTTTGAGAATTTCCGAGTGAATGCGCGCCACGCCGTTGACCGCCGTCGACACGTAGACCGACAGGTTCGCCATATGCGCCTGATGATCTTTGATGATGAAAAGGCCGCTATTCGGGTGCTCCTGCTTGAGCTGAGTGTCAATTTTCTCGATGATATCGCAGATCTCCGGCACAACGGAGCGCAGAAGCTTCAGATCCCACTTCTCGAGCGCTTCGCCCATGACAGTGTGGTTCGTGTAGGAGAACACGCGCGCGGCGATCTGGAACGCGGACGCAAAGTCCATGCCCTCGAGCTGCAGCAGTCGGATGAGCTCGGGAATCGCCATCGCCGGATGCGTGTCGTTGAGCTGCACCGCGTCAAACTCCGGGAGCCTATAATAGTCGCAGCCGTGGTTCTCGCGGAAACTTCTCAAAATATCCTGCAGCGACGCGCTGGAGAGCACATACTGCTGCTTGATGCGCAGCTGCTTTCCTTCCAACGTTGAGTCGTTCGGATACAAAACGCGCGTGATGTCCTCGGCCTTGTTCTTCGTCTCGAGCGCTTTCACGTAATTCTGCGCGTTGAACGCGTCAAAGTCGAGCTCCTTCTCCGCCTCGCACTGCCAGAGCCGGAGCGTCCCGATCGTCCCGTTTTCATAGCCGATGACCGGCATATCATACGGAACCGCGATGACCGACTGGTTCGCAAAGTCGACCTTTACGGCCAGCTTGTCGCGCCGGTGGCTCCAGGGGTCTCCGAACTTCGTCCAGTCGTCGGCGTTCTCGCGCTGGCTGCCGTTTTCAAAGCTCTGCTTGAAAAGACCGAACCGGTAGCGAAGGCCGTAGCCCGTCAGAGGCACGTCGCAGGTCGCCGCACTGTCCAAAAAGCATGCCGCGAGCCGTCCGAGGCCGCCATTGCCCAGCGCCGCATCCTCAATCTCCTCGAGGCACGCAAGGTCGACGCCCTTTTCCTGAAACGCCTTTCTGACCTCGTCCAGAATGCCGAGGTTAAAGAGGTTGCTGTAGACAAGTCTTCCGACCAGATACTCCGCCGAAAAATAAAACGCGCGGCGGCCTGCGGTCTGACGCTTCTTCGTCTTGACCCAGCTGTCGTTGATCTGCATCATGACGACCTCGCCCAGGCATTCATGCAGCCGCTGCGGCGTGGTCTCCTGTAACGTTTCCTCATGGCGCAGGCGCAGAAGCGCTTCGGTCTGCTGTACAATTCGTTCTACTTCGTTATTCATACACACTCTCCAAACTTTGACCCTTCGGTCCAGATTCAAAACAATCAGCCC
>OGLH01000525.1_pt1 | contig 12058 bp, 10 predicted proteins | sample 1572791 | NCBI WGS metagenome assembly OGLH01 (sample SAMEA2581913, study PRJEB24529) | metagenome | biome: Human gut stool | place: China | collected 2011
CGCCATCGGCGGCCCGTACGTAAAACCCCATTCGTACGTCATAAGTAAAATTTTGTCAGCCATCTGCCCGATGGCGGCGTAGTCGTGACCCTCGTAGAGTACGCCCGGCTGGTCGTCGGACGTTTTGGGCGCAAGCGCCGCCATGAGATAGCCGCCCGCCGCGTGGACAGCTTCCCGAAGCTCGCGCAGAAACGCCGCGTAGCTCGCAGCCAGCGCCCGCCCCAGATACTCAAAGTCCACATCCACGCCCGCAAAGCCCTTTTCCCGCATTACGCGGACCGTGTTCTGAATCAGAGCCCCGCGCGCCGCGTCATCGCCAAGCACTGCGCCCGCCCGCTGGGCAGAAAAGCTTCCCTGCTCTGTGAGCGTCGACAGATGCAAAAGCGTTTTCGCGCCAAATTCCTTCGCCAGCGCCAGAAGCCCCTCGTCGTCCGGCTCCACCAGCTCGCCTGCTTCCGTAAACCCATACGTAAACGGAACAAGCGTATCGGCGTAGGGAAGAATCCCGCGCAGCGTCCGTTCGTTCGCCCAAGGGTACGCGTATCCCAGAAGCGTCGTTTTTTCCGTTGGACGGTCTTCGATGCTCGTCACCAGCACCTGCCCTGGATACAGCCGCTCCTGCGAGGATAACCCCGGGTTCAGCCGGTAAAGCCCGTTCTGCGTGAGCGAGAATTTCTGCGCAATGGAAAACCCCGTGCCTCCCGGCTGCACCGTGTAAAGCGATTCCGGTCTTAAAATTAAAATGGCCTGCCCCACAGCCAGCCGGTACGGCTCCGTAAGCCCATTGAACCGCGCGAGAAGCCCCGGCAAAACGCCGTATTCCCGGCCAATCGACCACAGCGTCTGCCCCGGCTGTACCACATGAATCTGCATACAATCACCTCACAAGATCTTATGCCTCTCGCGCCTGAAAACATACGCTGCCCTTGCAGGCTTTTCTTTTTCGCGCTATACTGTAAAAAACAAATCTGGTTTCCCGGGAGGTGTCCCATGCAGCTGCAATTGCCGCAGCTCTGGCTGCTTGATCTGCGCCCGCTTCTGCAGGATGAGCGGTGGCGCGCGTTTTTGCCCGAGCTTCCCATTGAGCGCCAAACGCGCGCGCGTTCCTGCCGCCGGGAAGAGGATGCGGCAAGACTCACCGGCGCGGGCTTTTTGCTTCAGCAAGCACTTTTGTCTCTCAATATTCCCGTATCCGAGCAGATTTTCCGGAAAAACGACTGGGGAAAGCCGTATCTTGCCTCGCATGCTGTCGAGTTTTCTCTGACGCACGCGTCCTATTACGCCGCCTGCGCGCTGGACGCGTCTTCCGTGGGCGTCGATCTGGAGGCCCCGCGCATCACCATGGCCGTTGCAAAGCGATACTTCCATCCGACCGAGCTCGCGTTCCTGGAGTCTCTTCCCGAGCCGGAGCAAACCGACGCGCTGCTTCGCCTCTGGACCATTAAAGAGGCCTACACCAAGCAGCTTGGCCGCGGCCTTCACATTCCGCTCGATTCTTTCTATGCAGACCTGCATGAAAGCGAGGCAAACTTGTATCAGGACAGCCGCCCCATTCCCGTCCGCCTGCACGAATATCCATTAAACGGCCTCCGCCTGTGCCTCTGTTCCAATTCAGAACGCCCGGAGATCACACACTTTATCCCCAACCTATAAAAACTACCGCAAGTGCCTGAATCAGCACCTGCGGCAGTTTTTTTGCATTTTTCCGGGAAGCTCGTAGGGGACGATGCCCACATCGTCCCGGCGGATGAGACCATTTTAACGAAAATTTTTGGCGAATTCGAAATTGCCCAATGGGTCGATGTGGGCATCGACCCCTACGCATTTGGGTAAATTCCTTGCTGCACCCGTTTTAGATTCTCGCCGTATTACACGTCAGATATACGACCTGCCGCTGCTTTGCAAGCTCCCGGAGCATCGAAAGCGCCCGGCAAGTTGCCTCGTCGTCGAGATTCACGAACGGATCGTCAAGCAGCAAAAACGGCTGCTCCTTCCGGAATAGTGCGTCCACCAGCGCCAGCCGCATGCACAGCATCATACCGTCGAGCGTTCCCGCACTGAAGCTCGCCGCGTCGCGCGCCGCGCCCTGTTCGTCGATGAACAGCCGCAGTTCCCGGTCCAGCATCACATGCCCGATTTTCTCTCCAAGAAGCGCATCCGCATACCGCACAAACCCCTGCTCCACACGGCCGACATAGCTGTTTGCAAGCGTATCCTTCGCCCGCGTGAGATAGTCCATTGTAAGATCGGCCAGCTCGCACTGCTTCTGAAGCGCTTTTCGCGTCTCGTCCAGCTCTGCCAGCTCATCCTCCAGCGCAGGAAGCTTCTCAATCTCGCGCCGCAAGCTGTCGCGTCTCTGCCGGAGCTGCCGGAGCGCATCTTCCTGCGCGGCCAGCTCCCGCTGCGTCTGCGTCTCTTTTTCCTGAAGCGCAGTCATACTTAAGGTTTGCTCCTGCGAGTCGTCTGCGGCGATCTCCGCGTTTTCCTGCAAATAGTCCGCCAGTCGCGCGCGTTCCGTCTCAAATGCCGTCATAGCCGCCGCAAACGCACGGGAATCGTCTTCCGCCTGTGCAAGCAGCTGCTCTTCCGATTTCCCGGATAGCCGGTACGTTTCAAAAAACGCCGCAAGCTCATCCGTATGCGCCTGAGCCTGCCGCTCCGCATCCTGCCGTTCTGCATCCAGCTGCTGCGCGCGCTCCTGTACATGCGCATACTGCGAAGCCCTTTCGCGCAGCGCCCGGACTGCCTGGGAGAGCGCCTGCGCTGAATCCGCAAGACCGTAACGGGATAAAATCGCGCGGACCTCCGCCGTCAAAGCATCGATTTGCACCTGCTGCTCCTGCCGCTCCTTTGCCAGACGTTCTTCCTTTTCGCGCAGACGCAGATACGCGTCCTTGTCCAGCCGCAGCTGCACCAGCTGCTCGTCCGGCCGGGAAGCGTCCGGGCAGAATTGCATCAGAAACGCTGTCACACCGGCCTGCAATTGCTCGATCTGCTGCATCTCTTCATCCGCACCGTCTTCCGCTTGCAAAGGCTTCTTCCAAAGAAGCGCCGCGGCGAGGCTGAGCGCCCCCAGTACAACCGCCGCAATCCCAAGAGAGAGCTTTTCCGCAACCAAGCAGCCGATTCCTGCCAGCAAAAGCAGTGCACCCAGCGCCAGAATCGCGATTTTCGCGGAGCCGGGTCGCTTTTTCTCGTTTTTCTGCGCCTGCTTTGCGTCTCGAACGGCGCACAGCTCCGCAATCCGGCGGCAGTCCTGCTGCTTTTCCGATATTTCCGCATCGTCCGGTAATCTGAGATGGAATGTTCTGGTATATTTTTTTAGCTGTTCCATTTCCTCTTCCGGCATTACCGCGCGGTTTCCGATCGATAGAGCCGCAAGCTCCCGCTGTCCGTTCTCCAGCCGGTTCAGATCGTCCGCAACTCGCACTCGGTCAGAAAAAAGCGGCGCACCTTCTTCGATCACCTGCCGGTCTTCCATCGAGAGTACCAGCGTCCCCTGCCTCTTTTCCAGCTGCCGCAGCGAAATGACATTCTCCCGCTGCCGCCGGATTTCCTCTGCCGCAGGAAGTCCATCCGGATATTTTTCGCGCAGGGCCTGCATCGTCTCGTCCTGCTGTTTCACCTGCGCGCGCAGCTCATAGAGTCTCTCTTTTTTGAGCTGCCGTTCCCGCTGCCCCGCGGCCTTTTGGATATCCGCCCGCACGAGCGCGAGCTCCGCTGTCTTTTCCGCCTGCTGCGCGTTCTGCGCGTCGATCTCCCGTAAAACCGATTCTAATTCTGGCCGTTTTCCCTCCGCGCGGAAGCGTTCTTCCTCCAATGCGCGAATTTCTTCCGCCAGCCGGTCAATTTCGCCGTTTGACCCGCGATAGGCCTTGCGTTCGCTCCGGTAAGCGCGCAGCGCAGCCATGGCGGTATCGAAATTGTTCATGTCATTCGTGTCGTCCACAAGATTTGTCAGCTTGGCCCGTATGGAGCTCGTCGCCTCCAACTCCCGCGCGGCCAGCTGCGGAACGAACGTGCTGCGCGCGAACGACTCCGCATCCAGCCCGAAGAGCTCTTCTCCGAGCTTTTCCGAAAACGCGGTTTCCTTCGTCCGGTTCGTCAGATCATAAATCTCAAATGAATCCTTTGCTGCCGTCTTTCCAAAGTACCGTGTCACGCGGTAGCTGGTTCCCTGATTGGAAAACTCCAGAAATCCGCCGTATTTTCCGCCCTGCCAGGGCTCGTACCGCTTGCGCTCGTTATTGGCCGCGGTTCTTGCCCCCGTGCGCGGCAGACCATAGAACATCGCCTTCAAAAATGCCGCCAGCGTGCTTTTTCCAAAGCCGTTTTCCCGGCAGATGACCGTAAGGCTGCTTTCAAATTCATAGTCGAACCCGGACAGCACGCCGAAATTTTCTATATGACACCGCAGAAGCCTCATAATGAAATCTCCTCTCCCGCCAGCGCCAGCACGCCCGCGCGAATGACCGCCGCCTTCTCGTGCTCGGAAAGCTCGCTCGCAAGCACCTGCCGGATAAACTCTCCCTTGAGCGATACGTCGTTTCGGTATCGCTCAGGCTCGACAGCCAGTCTCGTCTCATCTTTCACCTTGGCAAAGAAAAAGCTTCCTGCAAGCTGATTTTGCAGATACGAAACAGAAAGATCCGCCTCCGGCGATATTTCGCCCATGAGCAGAAATTCTACCATATCGTCCGGCGAGATTCCCTGCGCCGCCTTCTGGATGCGCGCGGCAATCTCCGCACTGCGCACACACCCCGCCACATCCGTCTCCACCCGATGCAGCGTCCGGCAGGAAAACGGGACAAATTCCGGGGTAACGCGCCCGCGCTCGATGGTTAAAAGCACAAAGCCCTTCTCCCCGCACTCGTCAAATCCGCGCCCCTCAAGGCATCCGCTGTAGCAAAAAACGCCCGTTTCATCGAGCTTTTGCAGGCTATATGTGTGGAGGTGCCCCAGCGCAAGATAATCAATGCCCCGGTTCTGCAAAAGCTTCAAATTGATCTGATCCTTGCCGCAGCTTGTGCCGGCTTGTCCATGGAGCGTCACAAGGTTCACACAGCCATCCACATGCGGCAATCTCTCGTAAATTTCTTCTCTGTCCTCACTGAGTACCACACCCGAAACGGCCGCGTCCTCATAGCAGTAAGTTCTCCAGCTGTCTCCGAACAGCTTCAGATTTTCCGGAAGTTCCCGGTCACAAAATGCGCCTGCCGCCTCGTCATGGTTCCCGGGCAGATACAGATAGTCGACCTCCGGCGTTTTTTGCATCGCGTCCAGAACCGCATCTACCGTCCGCTCCCGCACACGGTCTCCATCAAAGAGGTCTCCTGCAATGATGACCGCCCGCACGCCGTTTTCCCGCGCATACTGTGTCATGCGCACAAAAGAGCGCAGCACTTCCGCGCTCCGTGTTGCCGCCTGCCGCGCCGTCATATGCGTCTGCATGGGGCTGTCTAAGTGAATATCTGCGCAATGAATCAGCTTCATACCATTCCCTCAGTTTCCGTTTTCATAGAACAAATGCAGCGCCTGCGTTTCCTGCGCACGCTCCGCGTTCTCATCCGTCTGCATATGCTCCTGCCGCGGCGTGAGCGCCAGATGAATTTGCCAGCCGCTGATTTCTCCCGCGCCGTTTGCGCGATAGGTCAGCGTATCCTCGTAATCCTCCGGCGCTCCTTCCTCCGTCAGCGAAACGTAGAAGCCTTCCGCGTCCGGAAAGTGCGCACGAATCTCCGCCTGCGGCAAATACTTCAGCGCATCCAGATAGTCTGCCAGCTGGTACTGCGTCTGCTGCTGCGCCCATTCGCTGCGCTGCGTCACGAAAAATTTGCCTGAATCCGAGAAGATCCGCAGCTGCGCGCTGTAGGTTGTCTTGCCGTCCGGATAGAAAAAGCGGACTGCGCCGCCGTCCGTCAAATCAAAATCCGCCGTCAGCTGCAAGTCAAAATTATCACCGTTCACATACAAATCCATATTCTTTCTGCACTTCTGCGTCTTTTTGACGTGCGATATGATTTGCTCCGTGTCAAGCTGCGAGACATTTTTCCCGGCCATCGGGAATTCCTGCTCCGCTTTCCGGGCCGATTGCAAAACCGTCGCCGCCAGCGCGCAGACAGCCGCCAGAAAAATGATCCACGCAAGCGGCAGCTTTATTTTCTTCATTGCCTCCTACCTCATTTCTCCGCAATCCGTGTTTTCCTGTCCGTCCCCCGTCTTTTCCAGCAGCTGCAACCGTGTTTTTCAATAGCAATATACCTGACAGAACCGTGTCTCCCGGCACAATCCTGAGGCAGCCTTTAATCATGGTAGGTTTTACGATTAGTTAGAAATTCGGAGAATAGATATTGTGAGTGCCCTCGGAGCATGTTTATATTGCAACCGATGCGAACGGATTTGCCACGTTGGATAAATCTCGTACAGTAAATGTGACTTCTCAAGGCCGAAGAAGAAAAAGAACCCACAGTCATCGTTTTAGGACTAATTGATGATGTATTATACATGCTTACGGAGCAAGTTAAGCCCACTATGGTTCCAAAAAGGCAGGTAAGAAAAAACGGAATTTTTTAGAAAATATGGAAATATCGGGATCGAAATTCGGTTGACGGGAGAGTACATGGTGTTTAAGAGTTTTTTCCTAAAAGGAGAAAGCTTTATTGGAAAAGGTGGATAATCAGTCATGATTATTGACTGTTCTTGTTTTAATAAATTTTGCCGGATTTCCTCCAACAACCGTCCATGATTCTACGTTTTTGAATACGGCGGCTCTTGCGCCTACCACGGCGCCCTGACCAATGTTTACTCCCATACCCACAAAGGTATCGGCGGCTAACCATACGTTATTGCCAATCATTATCGGAGCGGTTTGTAGGGGCAGCATGAAACTGGAAATATCGTGCGAAGCTGTGCTCAAACAACTTCCCTGTGAAACAACAGAATCATCTCCTACTGTAATCATATCTTTACTATAAAGATTTGTGTCAGGTCCAATGCAAGCCCTTCCTATTTTCACGTTCCAGGGAGCAAAGATGGTACATGATGAATAGATATATGCATCCTTATCTATTGAAGCGCCAAAACAACGGAGCAATGCGATGCGAACAGGGTTAAATGGTCTTCCCTTTAGACATCTGAATAAGGTATGGTTGATAAGGTACCATATGGCTCTTCGAGCTAAATGGGGTTTATATTCTTTATATTGGCTAAGGTTCATCGCTTCATTCTTAGGGTTCGGTAAATAGGATTCAGATACTTCTTCATGAATCGTGCGATACATGAAACCAGTATGATACTCGTCCTAACTAATAGAGACATGCCCAGTACCTCTTTTCTAGCTCTGTCAGCCTCTGTCAAACCTAACGCTTGGTTGTTGTTGGAAATACCGGTAATGTCAAAATCCGATATACACATGGGGACTTGTAAAATATTTCCTTTGGCATATTTCACTACTTCGAGATTTAATTTATAATCAGCCGCAATTTGATAACTCAAGTCATACTTAAGTCCTTTCTCCTTTAAAAACTGGCAATTATAAAAAATAGATTGGTGCGAAGCGAAAGCTCCATACCATATTTTTTTATAACTCCGTGAAGGTATTATGGGTGACTTACCTTCTACGGAAGATTCCCGATAATCGCCATAAACCAGCGCCGGAAAATACCCGGAAGACTTGATGTAATTTACGATTTTGCTTACAACTGACTGATCGCTAAAGCAGTCCCCACTATTCATAAATAGTACATAATTACCTTTCACCGCTTGTAAACCTTTATTCATTGCATCATAAATACCTTTATCCGGTTCTGAGATCAAGGTTCCTAAAAACGCTTCATAGCGATATATGCATTCTTTAGTGCCATCAGTGGAAGCGCCATCTACAATTACATAGTCTATGTAAGGGTAGTCTTGGTCCAAGACACTGTGTATAGTACGTTCAATGTGGTTATGATCATTATATACTATGGTAACTATAGATATAATTATCTTTTTCATGGTTACTTCTTTTCCGTATTAAGTGGCGGTCTCTTGATTTTTGCTTAATGCATGGAGGTATTGCGATAAATCAATTTTGTTTCATTCATATACAAATTCCGGTTTACTGCATTCTCCCAATAACCATTTATAAAGTGTAGCCATCATTTCAGCCACCTTATCAGCCGCATATTTATCAGAAACAAGCCTCTTGCCACGAATACTCATAGAGGCTATTTCCTTATCAGATAGATGCAAAGCCTTTTCTATAGTGATGGCTATATTATCTACTGTTGCGTTTATCCACCATCCACAGTGATGAGTATTTAAATCTTTCCATGGAGTGGTCGTGTTGGCTATTACAGGAGTGCCTACAGACAAAGCCTCAGTAACAGTCATGCCAAAATTTTCAAAATCACTAACAAGACACAGAACCTTCAAATTGGCCAGTTCCTGGAATTTGGCCTTACCATTTACAAACCCATGAAAAGTAATGTGACCATATTTACATTCAGCTGCAAGACCCTTTAAATACTTCTCATATTCTGGCGTCCCTTCACCCATCAGTATCAGTTCTGCATCCGCCACTTTGTTACCTAATTGTTTCCAGGCTTTAATGAGTTTATCTGCCTTTTTAACTGGATGCAGTCGTCCTAGAAAACCTATGCGTTTTAGTGAATGGTTTTCAATAATGGTGTCAATCCATTTCACAGGAGGGGTAGGATTAGGAATTACAGCTATAGGTCCTTTATAACCAAAGGTTCGGATAAACTCCATTTCTTTCTGGCATGTGGCATGAAGACATGTAGCGGAAGCGATATCGTTCCTGTGGCCTAAGGAAAGAATGAGCTTTTTTCTCCAGAAGCTTCTTTCCAGAGCCCGGGGATAAAGCATGCCATGAGAGGAAAGAACGCAGGGTTTGCGGAATTTTCTGGCCGCGGCGCAGGTGGCGTGGTTAATGTCCAGCCATAGGCCATTGGTATGGTAGAGATCATATTGCTGATTCTGCTGTAAAAAATGTCTACAATGGCGGGATATTTGAAGAGGCGTTTTTGCGTCAAAAGGGACGGTTTTAATAAAAGGGGCCTGAATAGAAGAGGTGGCCCTGTTCCCAGAAGCAATGGTCAGAATGTCGGTTCGGCATCCTAGAGCGTTCAAACCAGTGGCTAAGTCGAAGGTGCAGGTTGTTGGACCTCCCGCTTTAGCGTCCATAGAAGCGATGGTATGTAAAATGTTCATAGAGTCATATTTTATCTTGCCAAGGTGGTAATGGTCGGGATGATGTTTTACCCTGAATGAATGAGAGGATGGAAGTAAGATAGCAGGCCGGAGCCTGCCCTGATATGGTTGTTTTTGCCCAGGAGGCAATGTCTGTTCGTTCTTTTTGCGTAATTGGCCCTTTACTTATCCAATGGCGCAGCTCCCGTTCCAGGCTGCCTTTTTCATTCCATGAAAATGTTCCTCCCCTATGTATGCCGTCCAGCAGGCATGACGCGCCGCAACGATCGGAACATAAAACGCGCATGCCTTGCTGGAGCGCTTCATTGATGACGGCGCCCCATCCGTCATACATGCTGGGAAGAATAAGGAGGTCATGGGACTGCATGATGCGCAGGACATTTTCATTTGCCTGTTTTCCAAGGTAACGGAAGTTGCCTTCTTCATGAATGAGGGATTCCGTTTCTTTGACCAGAGGCCCTGTACCAATGACGGTAAAAGTGTCAATTTGAAAGCGGAACGATTTTAATGCATGAATCAAATGGAGGATTCTCTTGTTGTTGTCCAGCCTTCCTACGTACAGGAGTCTGGGGGCTGTTCGGCTGTTTTGTTGGTCGGTATTTTGTTCATCTGCGGAATGTTTCGTTTGTTCTGTGAAGTAGCCCCATTCAAATATTCTGGATGCAGGCCATCCGGAGCGCCGATAGGCTTGCACGCCGAATTTTCCCGTTGCCAGCAAGGCTTGAATTTTCTTTCCGTATTTTAAATAAAGAAGAGCGTATTTAAGCCGGCGCAGTTGGCCGGAAATACCTCCTGTCTGATAGGGTTCCATGTAGATGAGCGTAGTCCTTTTCAGCTGGATGCATTGTTTGAATGCTCGGAAAACCATGGGATAGGCATCTATTCCTGAAAAGACGTGGATGGCGGTTTCATTGGAAAGAATCAGTTGATGAATACGCTGTTCATCAGGAGATAGTTCAAGATGGACATTTCCCATATCCGGGATTTTCCATCCACTGTCCGTCCTTTCCTCTTCAAAAGCTCTTTGGACGGCCAGCGTTACCTGGTGTTTGCTGGCCAAGGCATTGAGAAGAGCTGTTTGATGGATGCTGATCATATTTTGCCAGAAGAGGAATTTCATAGGCATGCAATGTTAGTGATATTTTTATTCTGCCATGCGGAAGCGGCTCCTACGGAAAGCCATAGAAGGGCGCAGAGAGGGCTTCCCGCCGCAAAGACATAGCCTTCAACCATCATATGCATTCCAAAGAATACAAGACAGACTTGGGCAGGCGAAATGACATGCATTCCGAATGCAGCTGACGGTTTTTTCAGGATCTGACTGGCAAGAATCATTAAAAATGGGATTCCACCCAAGAGGCCGGTCATGGCGAAGACAGCTCCATAGGAGGTCCCCGGTTCCACGGCTCCGGTATTCAGAGTCCGTATATCAATTCGTATTTCTTTTTGGGAAGAGAAGCCAACTCCGTATATGGGAGAAGACTTGAATTCCTTAATTCGTTCGTTCCATAAACTTTGTCGTGAGGATAAAGTTCCGCCTTTTTCCATATTGGCTTGCTGCTTGTTTTGCAAGCCGTCAGCAAAGTTGCCGATAAGGGGCGATGCTGCTGTGAAGCATAGAAGAAGCACGAAGATGATTTTGGGAGCTTTGCGTATATGGTCTTTAGTAAACATGAACAGGACGTACAATGCCGTCATCACCGTGGCGAGGAAAGCGCCCCGGGAAGATGAGAGAAGCATGGAACACAAACAGGTTCCCAGCATTAGCAGAATGAGCGGAGAGAAAGTGGTTTGAGAGAAATATCGTTTCAAGATTTTGTATAAAAGCCAATTCGCAGCAATGCCGGCAACCGGCCCAAGAAGCATGGATTGCGGCGTAATTCCGCCAAATGAACCTGAAAAGGAATCACTAACGTTGATGATTGTTCTCATGTAATTGATGCCTAGGAAGTAGCAGAAGAAGGAGGCTACTCCGACAAAGACACATAGGTTCATGCACCATTCAAAGGCTTGGATGCGGAATATATCCAATTGCTTTGATGAAACCAGAGGGCTGACTGTCAAGAGGAGGAGAATGAAATATACCAGCCGTTGCCATGGCTTGAAAATAGCAGCGGGATCTGCCAGAATAATGCTCGCGGAACACGCAGCGAGTAAAAAAATTATAAGAAAATTGATGTTGGTTATTTTTCTTAGAGCAGAAATGTTCAAAGGAAGAACCAGCAGAGCTGCGGTATAAAGAAAAGAAAATTGATTCAGCGGTCCCAGAAGGGAAGTGGATATGGCCGCCATGAATAAAAATGCCCATGCGCCGTGCTGTGAAATATATTTAAAAATAGTTTGCATTCAGGATATGTTTTTTATTGGTTTGGCCGGAACTCCTGCTGCGATGCACAGGCTTCCTATGTTTCCTGTTACTACGGCTCCAGCGGCGATGACGCTTTTACGGCCGATTCTGGTTCCCGGCAGGAGTATGCTGCCGGTGCCGATCCAGACTCCATCTTCAATAACCACATCTTTGGAAATACCCTGTCCAGCCGTTCTTTCCCCTACCGGGTCAACTATGTGCGTTCCTGTACCAATATAAACTTTGGGGGCAATATCTACTTTGGCGCCTACGGAAATCAGCTGCCGGTCACATACGCGCTGCGCTCGGCGGAGGGCTTCGCCGCGGGCGGCGTCAGCATTCTGTCCCGTCTTGGCTGCGGCTTTCTCAGCTTCGGCTGCGAATCCGGAGACGGGGACGCGATCCTCCGCGCGGCGGAAGCCTCCTGCTCATCAGAATTCGAGCAGACGCTGCACGCAAACATACAGACCGGCCTCAGCTACGCCGCCGCACGGCAGC
>OGLH01000527.1_pt1 | contig 12051 bp, 6 predicted proteins | sample 1572791 | NCBI WGS metagenome assembly OGLH01 (sample SAMEA2581913, study PRJEB24529) | metagenome | biome: Human gut stool | place: China | collected 2011
CAGGGTTTGGGGAAGGCACTCCCCAACAAGATTCCCGCAGGGGCAAAATGAGCGAAAAGCGAATTTTGGTACTGCGGTAGAATCTTGCTCTAAGAAACTGCCGGACTGCCGCTCACTTCCTACTGCCACTTTTTCGGGAAATCGCAACCAGCTTTTTTTCACACATAGAGCGTTGGGCTGGCTGCGTTTTGCCCGCTGTATGAAAAAATCAGCGGCTTTTTCCGGCTTCATTCCCTAATACAGAACATTTTGAAATTTGCCAAACGGACAACAAAAAAGCAGCAAATCTTTTTCGGATTTACTGCTTCATGTGCCGCTGCGTGGCGACGGTTATTCAGTTGTAAATAATAAAAGAGGGCGGTAGCACTTTGGGCTATCGTCCTCTTGGCTGCTTATCAGCAAAAACGGGCGAGGCTGTCAACGGTGGGCGAAGCCCACTTGCTTGCCGTTGACTGGCTCGGCTGGATTTGCTATCTGCTCGATAAACTGAAATTTGCTTAAAAGTCAACAGTAAAAATCACTTGGCAATTTTCTTTCAGTGCGTTTTCGTAAAAAGCAAGAATTTCTTCGCTCCAACCTAAAGTGTGTTCTAATCCATCATCGTTTTTATACATAAAATTTTCATCATCAATATTCCAAAAGTTCTTTTGTATTATTTCTTGCAATTTATTCTGATGAAGATATTCAACAATATCTCTGACATCTTGATGATTTTTCAATGTAATAATTTCATCATCCGTTTCTACCAAAACTTCTCCGCCAAAGACAATATTAGTCGGGATGCAATTATCTTCATTCCATTGTCCACCACCTAAGCAATACTGAATACCCTCCCATGCTTTATCTAATTCACAACTGCGCGGACTTCCGATTAAGGCTTCTTCTATTTCTTCCAACATATATTCATATCGTTCTTCTTCTGGCACAGAGCGAAGTTTTTTTACATCTTCTTCGTTCAGTGCATAAAGCATACCTAATCTTGACATATTGTTATCCTCCCATATCAATTCTTGTTTGTTGATTTGTTCATAATCATATTCTACCATACAGATTTTAAGAAATCTATTTATTTTCCCTTAATTTTAGGAATAGTGAGGGGCTGTTGTCTATTAAATTCTTGTGTGTTACTTTACCGCACATGAGCATTAATACAAGCATTCCCATAATAAGCGACTTTGTTTCGGACGAACCAACCCTGCTCAAATCAATGATCACATTTCTGTCAAACAGATCCCTGTCTGAAATATCATCACAGGTAAAAATCATGCCGTTAATGCCGTTTGTAAGTGATTGTAATCTTGTCAGCAGTGAACCCTTATAAGCACCTTTGTTCTCCGCGTCATACTCGCTTGAATCAATAATCTCTCTGATATTTCTTGCAACATCCGCAAAAGACGGATACAGCATTTCTTTGTATCGATTTTGGGAAAGAGTAAGATTCCAACCGCAGTCCGCATACGACTTCTCAACGGCGCTTTTCAATACGGCGGGCATGGCTGCATACATCGGCCAGCAAACATTAAAAATCTCAACCAATCTGTCCAGATGTTCCAAAATATGTATGCCCTGAGGGAAACTGAACGGATTGATTCTCAGCAGCGGACTGACTGCCGGATTGGTTCCGTATACATACACATCATCCTGCGTTCCGAAAACATGCTTATACTCGCCTTTTGCAGGTTCAACAACCATGAACTTGACATTCTGATTCAAAGCTTCGTTAAGAAGCTGATAAACGGTGTTGCTCTTGCCGGAACCGGTACTGCCGGTAATAAAAGTATGCGATGCAAGAGAACTCTTCGCCAGTCGAACATCGGTTTTTTCAATATGATTCATATGAAAAATTTTACCGATGTCAAGCTCGGTTTTTACGGTTGGTGCCGAGTCGTAAGAAACGATGTTTCTGCCGAATTCGGCGCACTCAATAACCGGAAACCCGGCAACGGACTTTCGGGGGAAGTTAAGGGAGTATGCCAATTCTTTGCCCGAAAGACCGGTTGTTGCGGTTACAATTGTCGGATATACATTGAAAGTCGGGTCCTTCTGCGCAATGCCGGGATTTAACCCAAACAAAGGGTGGCGCAGTTCACGAAGGTAATTGCAAATTTCCCGGGCGTCATCACTGGTTTCACCCATATCGCCGCGCCATAGGTTAATTGCGGACTGCGACATATAGGATTCTTCACCTTGTGTCAGCGCAATATAAGAATGTGCAACATTGTTTGCCGTATTTTCATCTTCACTGAGAACATAAGCCGCAAAGTCCCACATACCCAAAGCAGTGCTGAGTTCCAATCTCTTCATTTGAGACTCAAGGAGCTCAAGCGCATGTTTAATATTGTAATTCACAAAGCTCTGAGTGATGCCTTCACTCTTGCCTATCGTTGCGGTAACTGTTGAGCTGCGAGCAAAATTGGCACCGAAATTAGCACCGAAATTGACACTTCGGAACGCACCTGCGGTTCTTGACAACGAGTTGCTGACTGCCCGTCCGAGAGTTTTTGCAACAGCACGGCCGACGGACGAGTTCACCGCTTGGTTGGTCAGGGCGGAAATTGCCGTGCCTGCGGATTTTGCAATTGCCTTACCTGTGGATTCCGATATGCTCTTTGATACGGAGTCCGATATTCCCTGCGTCACCGCATCCGAAGCACTCGTTCCGATTTGGCTTGTCGTACTGTTTTGCCATGCTTTGTTGTAGTTCGTCCCTACATTGCCTCCGGTTCCAAATATTGATATTTGGGCACTGGCAGAACCTCCGAGTGCATCGAAGCTTCCGACGGTATCCGTTTGCGAGGAATTTACTCCCTGAGTGTGGGTGCTGCTGCTCGTTTCGGCGGTGCCGGTTGTGTTCGTAACGGAACTTCCCGTTGAATCTGTCACGGATTCTCCGGTTGAGTCCGTAACTGTTTGCCCGGTCGTATCTGTGACACCGTTGTTTGTGGAATCGGTTTCCGTCCCGCCGGTTGAGTCCGTGACACCGTTTGTATTGGTTGTTGCTTGATTCTGTCCGTTTTGAATGCCTGCGCTTGCACCGATATTTATGCCTACCGTAGCGGAAGAACCGGCGGAATTCTGTTCGGTGTATGTAAAATTCGTTGTCCACGACGCGTAGGGAGCAAGCCCCGAATACATTTCGGAAAGTTTGAGCTTTCTGTTGTCAACATCGTGAACAGGTGTTGCAAGCAAGATAATGATGTATTCTTTGGCACGCTTGTCCGGAACGATGCCGTCAAGCAATTTTTCTATTGTTTGACTGATAAACTTTTCTGACTTTTCCGCAGGCACGTTGGAAGCAATTGCAACGGAATACGGAATATCATTCCGAAGGCAGGGCAAAACTCCGATGCCAACCTTATCCGACCATTCTGAACCAGGAAAGTTGCCGCGGATCGCATCTGCCAAACGAGCCCTGTAATTTTCGGAGTCAACGTTGTTATCTGCATTCTGCGTGTTGGTAACAGCCAAATACACATGCGTCGATTCGTATGTTCGGTGAAAGACCAAAGAAATATTGCAGTTATCGTTGGATAAAACTTGGTAAACATTTATAAGTTTCTCGATGCTGTTTTCGTTTTTGTCGGTTACCCACTTGGTTATATTAAAAAAACGAATGTTCCGCGCCGTATCAAAACTTGTACCGTATTCAAACTCCCTCTCGATCGGAACATACAATTCCTTGAGCTGGGTAAGATACGATTTATAAATTTCAATGCTGTTTGCCGCAAGAAGCCGTTCTGTCAACTTCTCTGCGCTGCTGTCCGTCGGGTCCGGCATTTGAGAGAGATACGCATCTCTTTGCTGTTGAACCTTTTGCAGCTGTTCCGGGCTCAATGAAGACAGCTTTGAAATACCGTCGGCCACTTTGCCGCCGACTCTGGGAAGTAAACCTTTCGCACTCATTATTCAATCCCGCTTTCTGTGAAAATAGTCTTAAGTTAACTTTGAACGAATCAACACTCTTTCCAGTCCATCATTCTTCGAATTTGCTCCGAGTACTCCCGAAGTTTCAGCTTTCTTGATTCAAGTTCCGCAATTCGTTCCGTTTCTTCTCTTATTATTTCAGCTTGATTATAAAGCTGCGGACTGAATTCAACAATATTCTCGATTACAGTATCGAGCAAATTGTTCATCCATTCGTCAAAGCTGTTTGCATGGCTGCTTTCAAATGAGTTATAGATTTGCTGAACCATCAACCGCAGCTCGCTGTTGAAACGTTTGGTCAGCTTGTCGATATTAATGCGGTTTGTGTCGCCGAAAAATTTGTAAACGAACGCCGCTTTCTCGAAAATCGATTCCGCATGATTCTCGAAAGCCAATGCCTGATACTGAATGATAATGCCTGCAAGCTCACTGCGCTCTTTCTCGTTCAGTGCCGAGGATTGCGTCACGATTTTTGCCATTGCATCTTTGAAGCAGGATGTTCTGTTTTCCCAATATGCTCGGGACTGCTCCTCAAGAAGCGTTTGCGCCTGTGTGACATAGGCTGTAAATAAATCCTTCACGGCATTCATAAGTTCATCGGAGGAAATGCGGTCAACTTCTTTACGGGTTTCACGCAATTCTGCTTCATTGTCACGAATAGCTTTCGCATCCTCGAAAACGCGCTTTCCGGCTTTTTTAATGGACGGAAAGACTCCTTCCTTAGGCATGTTTGAAAAATATTTAAGGAAGTTGGCCCCAAGGGATCTCCTGGAGTCACGCAACTTATTTTTGCGTTCCTCCACAGCTTTTGAATCGGCATTTATGCGAAGAAATTCTTCTTCCTTCTCCTTTAGTGTCGCCGCATCAACTGCAACATTGACTTCATCAACATACTGAGCCATGTGCCCCGCATAGTTTTGCGAAAACTCTGCTTTCATTTCCTGACTTTGCTGTTGAATTTCAGCGATTAAAGCTTGTTTTTCTTTTTCAAGATTTACATGAACGCGCTCGCGGTATTCTTCACGCTTTCTGGTTGCAGCGGCAATTTCTTCCGATGTGATTCGAATAACACGGTCTAAAAACAGCCGGGATTGCTGGCACTTATTGTAAGGCGAAAAAACGTCTGCAAATGAACTGACAGCCTGCTCAACACTGTACAACCCACTGTTTGCATACACCAGGTTTTTATTTTCGGCGCAGCGTTCATTATAGCGGCGTTTGATTTGCTCAGGCATAATGTTGTAACGATACAACTGTTTATAGAAGCGAGATGACGGATTGGAGTATTTGTTGTACTGATCCTCAAAAATCTCTGCATTGTGATCATCAATAAATCTCTGGTCGTTCTTTGCTCCCAAACCCATGATAGATGACACAAAATACAAACCGCCTGCATACATTTGTCTCGGTATTGCAAGACTCAGAATACGATCCTGATCATCTTCGTTAAAACCGTCCTTTTTGAGCGATGCAGCATCAGCCTTGTTTACAACAATCATGGTAAAGCGATTATCAAGCTCCTTCATATTGTTAATTGCCTGATACAGTTTATCGTTATCCGTGCTGTCCAGAGTATTAAATTCCGAAACAAAAATCGGCAAGCCGTTCGACAAATCCTCCATCGCTTTTTTTAACACATGGTAATGATTCAGGTTTGATGCGGAGTTCGATCCGGGAGTATCGAAAATCACAAACCTCTTCTTAATGTCCCAATTTCCGTCATCATCAAACGGACCATCAATTTCAATGAGATCGGAAATTTCTTCTCCTACTGTCCGGTTGGCATATGCATTTATAACACTTAGAACGCGATGCAGCTTTAATGGAATGCTCTCACGCTCAATTTCACTCAAAACGCTGTTCAAATGTTCTGCCAGCGGATTGTCGTGACTGTCAGTAAGGAATTTATAGCTCTCTGCAGAGAATCGGATTCGAACACTCCTGCCGTCAAATTCGAATTTTACCACTGCTCTGTCACTCTGATCCGATTGCGCAATTTTATAAATCTTAGCCGTGGTTGGTTCATCGCTGCTCGGCAGCAGTTCATATCCTACCAATGCGTTAATAAAAGTGGACTTTCCGGAGCTGTAATTGCCTATTACACAAATCGGTATAATGTCATTGGATGCATCGGAGAATTTATCCAGTTCTCTCTGAATTTTGCTTTTGTCTGAAACACTTTCGGAAACAAGGGGAGCGAGTTCTTTGAAAACATCAATAACGTCATGGAGGATATCACGGGCATTTTCAAGACATATCGGAGATCTGCTCAGTTTCGCTCTGTCCGAGTATTCATTGTCGCTGCAAACAGATTCAAGCTCATGATATTCGTCGTCGGTCCCCTCGAACACAATCTCAACCTTTTCAGAACCTGCATAATATGCGCCGATAATTGCATCAACAATTTGTTTGACCTTAAACGGGAAGAAACCAACCGCAAAGTCATTTTTTAGCAGAGGGCTGTTGGGACATGTAATAACATCAATACTTATCCACTCATCCAAAGCCTCATCCCATGTCTTGAATTCTGTCTTTTTATGATACGGGTTGCTCTTAATCTTTATCTTCACTGTTATTTCCTCCTCCTCGCAGATAATGCATTAAAAACGCGAAATCCACATCAAATATTTCACATCTGTACATATTCTCGGTGTTTTGATTCACGTTACGAGTTTCACGGCACATCGAACAGCAGAAACATTAAGCTGAGCAGGAACTGTATTCACACCGATGCAATACACCGATGCAATACTTCCGTGTTTCCGATATTCGGCACAAAATTACCCTGTCGAAACCTCATAGCATGAGATTTAAAAAACTTTTCAGTCCGCAGGCTCGCATTCGCGGCCGAATCAACCACATCAATTGATTTGCCGCATAAAGAATACTCCTTCGCGATCGCAAAACATTTTGTGCTCTTTTTCGGCAGAAACTGTCTTTGTTCGATATTGTTATTATAACATATTCATAAATAGAATGGTAGACCGATTAACCATATTTTCATTGTTTTTTCAAACGAGCTGACCGGCAAAAACAATCGTGCGTATGGTTTCAATGCAGGTGATCCGCTTCGAATGCAGACAGAGGCGGTTTCCCAAAAAACCGTTATGAAAATACAACAAACAAACATGTTTAAGCGCAACCATCGAAACAACACAATATATTAAAACGCTTTAACTAATGTGTTGACAAATGCGGCATTGTTGTGTATCATATAGGTCAAGGTTTGATACAAAGCATCAAACTCGAGCGTGAATTGTGCTTTTGACCTTACTAAGAATCATGTGGATTAGATTGGCTTTAATGCAATCACTTGCCCATATGCAAACATCATTGCGCGGCTGCATATATAATTTTGTGGATCGTATGTGTTTTGTTTCACAACAGAGATGATTAACTGCTTACAATTGATTGGAGGAATACTGTTTCCGTTTGAAAGGGTTGCGTCATATAAAAGGCTATTACCCAGCGAAAACAGATGATGCTTTTTAATGTCGACACAATAAGAAAATTATAGCGCAAACCAAGAAGACCGCTTGCGTACTAAACGGTAACGCAATGATCGTAAATTACGGATGAACGCATTGATTAACGCTTGAAAAATAAATAAGTAAGTAATTGATTAATCCATTTGTACAGGATTGCAAAAACAAAATTCAATTTGTGATTTGGAATTTAAATTGCCGTTTGGTACGGCGGGCCATATAAACCAAACTTTATGCAGTTAGTAATATAAGAAACTCACTTAGCTGTGTAACAGGAAATCCAATATCAAAAAACGGAGGCAAAAGACTATGACAGACTATGCGATCAGTTATGCTAACCTGAATGCTATCGAAAACGGTTTGAGGGCAATCAGCGATGATCTTGGCACACTGAACGACAACCTTGGAGTTATCGATCGCAGCGTTGACAATGTAAACAGCAATGTTCAGATTGTTTACAGTCAAGTAGATGCGTTGGCACGCGACTTCAATGATTTTGTGAAGCTCCAGAAGCAGGAGAATGCCTTAATGAAGGCGCAGCAGAGGATCATTCAAATCAGACAAGAACTGGAAAAAAAGTTCGGACACTATGATGATGTCAGAAGACATGCAACCGGTATTCTTCAGGCGGATGACCTTGGGATTGTAAAAAAGGAGACTATCAGCAATGCCACAGAGGAATTAATGATTTCCACGCCCGGATACTGGCTCGCACCTTGTTTGGTTGCGCTTGCCGCATGGATTAACGACCAACAGGAGCTAGCTGAGCGTGCTCTTAAAGAAGGCCTTAAGAGAAACGATGAAAAAACATCACTATTCTTTGCTCTTATTTGTCGCCGAGCGGATCGAAAAAGCGCATCACTCAAGTGGACACAACGCTATCTTGCAAATCAGGATGAGGAGAATTTGGATAGAGAAACCGTTATTATTCTTGACGCGTTTGCGAGTGGACTTTTGGGTGCAGACTCCGAAGGCGTTATTTCGAAGCAAATGAACGAATGGCTCGATCATCTTGCAGATAAACTCGGTTTCGTTGAGCAGCAAACCAAGCAGTGGTCTGATGCAATAATGCTTAAAAGGAAGTCTCTCGGTTCTGATGGATACACTTATCTCCGCAAATACAGCAAAACTTGGCCTGTGCTGCAGGATATCATGGAAGGCGCTGCTCTTCATGCTGAAATTCTTAATTATTTTATGACAATTTTCGATCAAGAAGCGTCTACAGACACTTTAAAAGCTCAACTCGACGAAATATTGAGTAACCTTGTTACTGAGTTTGACGATGCGGAAATTCCTTTGAGAAAACAAGAAAGATTCAATCAGTTCATCATCGATTTTGACGGAGATGAGGATCGAGCACGTCAAAATATGGTTATCGAACAGACAGCATTTGAAGAACATAAGGACTTTACTCAACTGCTTACAGATGCGGCAATGAAGCCTGAGAGTTCTCATGCGAGCGTTTCCACTCAGAAGTTTGCCATTGCTCTTTCCAAAGAATGGATAAGCAATGCATATAATGATGTCGTTGCTCAAAATCGAATGAAAATTCCGAACGAAATTGAAATTAATATGGATACTTTCAACGGGGTAACAACCGACGGCCAAAATGAAACGGAACTGATTGATGAATTCAGCGAATTGGTAGATAGAGAAAAAGCTGATGCCATTGCACAAGTTGCGTTAACCGGTTTTGAAAAGTTCTGCCTTTGCGGTGGAGTGGCAATAGGTGTTGTTGGATTGATTATGTTGATTGACAGCAGCATCTTTTTGGGGCTGATTGCCGTAGTTGCCGGCATTGGACTGCTCATCAATTATTTTTCAAAAAAGAAGGGAGTTAATAAAAACCGTCTGTTAATTGATCAAAAATACGAAGAGAAACGCACGAAAGGTTCTCAGATCATCAGAGCTGTGTTGGCTGAAGTTGTTGACTTCAGAGCAGAGTTTGATGAGAAGGACAGGGAAAGTGAAAAGGTCGTTGACTTTCTTGAACAGATTGCACCTGAACAGTATGTAAGAAAACTTGCGGATTCGAACCGCAGGATTAAGCTTAAGTAAAGGAGGATAGGATGGTGAATACTAACAGCCAAGTTGGTTCCATAAACTCTGTTGCTTCAGGAACCTATATTTCTTGTCCGAAATGCGGATCCAATAATAAGACTGACAATAAATTCTGCATCGTTTGCGGTGCGGAGATTATTAATCGTAAGGAAACAGAAACCAGCGCTCCGGCGTTCGGGTCTGTTGAGAATGCTGTTACAGACAAAACGCGGAAGTATGTGGAGCCAAACAATGCGTTTGCGCAGGGACTGCCGGAATGGAGCCTCGAACCTCCGCAAGTTGCCATCAGGAGGCGTTGATTGATGATATCTGCGGCAATTACGCCACCGAAAACATATTCAGAGTGGGTTGATGTCTTGAATAAACTGAAGACCATGGAAGATGATGAAGCAGTTTTGTCTGCGATGCAGAGGGGAACAGTAGAATGGCAAATAGGGGTTGCTGAACGTTTTTCAAAAAAACTAATTGATGTAATCAATTATCGAATGAATGCGGCCTCAGACAAGTTTCAAAAAGAAATAAAACGTTCCAACGGACAAGAACGAGTTATTGTGCAAGCTCTTCTTGCTTTCCGAAAAGAGCTGCGTTTCTTATCCGAAGCAATCAGTCTTCACGCAATTCCGGAAAAGGACAGACAGCACTACTGTCAGTTGATAATTGACCATGCTAACAATGTGCAGCGCTCCTTGGAAGAATCCGCCCGGAAAGATCGCAGCGGAAAACTTGCAAGTATTTTAAAAAACAACAGAGTTAATGCATTTTGAAAGGAGTTATTGAAATGAGTGATGCTTTAAAGAGTAAGGAGCTTTTGAGGAGATATTCAATTGCACGTATCCCGTTTGTAGCGATCAACACAATTGAAAGGGGGAGAGCTTTAAGCATTCTTAAAGAGATTTCTGACGATTTAAATCTCCCTTTCTATGTACACACGCTGTCACGCGGGCTTTATGATTTGGTCACGGATAAATCGATTAATTCGGATAAATCCGTGTATGGAGCAATTGACTTTATGAGCGAACAAATGAAACGCAAACAAAACATGACGCTCATTCTTACAGTACCCCCGGATATCAGCAATGATACACCTGATTTCCAGCAGGTTTCAGATTTGGTTACATTGGCTGCTGAATCAGGCGGCGTTGTAATCGTTCTCACCAATAACCCAGTATGGAATCAACTTCAAAGAATGGGTATGGTTGTTAAAATAGACTTACCCAATGAAGAAGAAATGTATTCAATAATCAAGAAATATATCGATGATTATCGCTCTGAGATTCCCATAGAGTGGGATGAGAGTGACATTCGCGAAGCAGCATCTGCATTGGCAGGGGTAACTCGCATCGAGGCTGAAAATGTAATTGCGTCTTTGATTGCGAATAGGGCTATAAGAAAATCAGATATGGCTGAAATCAGATATGTGAAAAACCGATTGTTTTCGGACATAACAGGGCTTGAGAAGATTGATGTAGATGAAGGCGTTAATGATGTGGGAGGACTGATGGGGCTCAGAAGATGGTTAAATGAGAAAAAGGAACTTCTTACCCCTGAAAAACGCGCTGAGCTCAGAGCAATAGGTTTACGTCCCCCGAGAGGCATCTTGTTGGTGGGTGTTCCCGGCTGTGGTAAATCCCTTTCTGCAAAATCTATTTCAGCTAACTGGAAATTGCCGTTGTATCGGTTGGATTTCGCTACTGTTCAAGGTAAATTTGTTGGACAATCAGAACAACAATTAAAAGATGCATTAGCCACTGCAGAGAACATGTCGCCTTGCATTCTCTGGATTGACGAGATTGAAAAGGGCTTAGCGGGTGCAGGAGGTTCAAATGACGGCGGTGTGTCTACTCGCATGGTCGGACAGTTTTTATTCTGGCTGCAGGAATGCAAAAAACAAGTGTTTGTTGTTGCAACCGCAAACGATGTTTCAATGCTCCCCTCCGAGCTTTTGCGCAGAGGGAGATTTGATGAGTTGTTCTTCATTGATTTGCCAACAGCAGATGAACGTCGCGATATTCTCTCACTGTATATGAGTAAATATTTGAAACTTGCCTTTACGGGTTCGTTTGCAGATAAAATAGTTAGACTCACCGAAGGGTTTACAGGCGCTGATCTGGAGTCTACCGTAAGAGAATTAACTTATCGTTCAAAGGCAAACAGTAGTTTTATTCTTAGTGAAGAAAACATGGTTACAGCATTTAACAATGTTATTCCGTTGTCACAAACAAGTCCGGAAAGGATTGAAGCCATACGAGACTGGGGAAGAGAGCGGGCTGTTCCCGCTTCCGGAAAGCCGATCGGTGAAGAAGGACTTTTGCGGAAAAACAATGGACCTAAGATGCGTAAAGTGTTGGTTTGAGCATTAATACCATGCAGACACGAAGGCAGTTGAGTCAATGCAGCATTCGTGTCCGCAACAATCTGTTGATAATAAGGATTGCTTTTAAACAGTATAGAGTTCTTGCAATTTCTTATGTGCATGGCTCATTCCAAAACAACGGAATGTTTTGATGGAGTTGCTTAATGGCTCGCTTGGTGCGGGTTCAGCACATCGGTAAGTGGAGAAGCTCAACACATAGGTAAGTGA
>OGLH01000532.1_pt1 | contig 12007 bp, 10 predicted proteins | sample 1572791 | NCBI WGS metagenome assembly OGLH01 (sample SAMEA2581913, study PRJEB24529) | metagenome | biome: Human gut stool | place: China | collected 2011
GGGGGGGTTAATCAATTGAATATCAATCAATTAGGGCCGGAACAATCATTGTTCCACATTGTTCCACATTGTTCCGGCCCTAAGTGATTGAATATCAATGGTTTGGGCACTTTCCCGGGGGGGACCGGAACAAGTGGAACAATGATTTCACCAACTTTTTTAGGGGGGCCTGTCGAGATTTTTGCCAAAACAGGGGTTTTATCAACTTTTTTAGGGGAAGTCCCCCCCTGATTTGTAAACAAAGAAACAATAAAATCATCAACTTTTTTAGGGGCTCATCCTCTTTGAGAACCCATGTTCCCTATCATTGTTTACTACTGGTCCCTGCCACGGGGGCCAATATCCTCGGCTTGGGAACACAAAAAACCCGGGCTCCCCTAAGCCCGGGACGGAGTAGTTTCCTAAAATTTCCAGCTAAAGCCGACCTCATACCCCGATCGGGTCAGCTCGAAGTCCCACACATAGGATATATCTACTCCGAAATTCCTGTAATATATGCCTCCCCCAGCCCCAACCTGCCCGAATGAGTTAGCTGAAGCTCTCAGGAAGGGGGACCATTTCGGGGACCTCGTTTCTTTGATTTGTTCTCGAACGGGGATATACTTGTACGTAAGATGCTGGAGAGTGTTGTATTGGACTGTAGCTTCCCAGTCAAATTGGCCAATTTTGGGGTCTTTGAAAAATGTTCCAGCGTATTTTCTTGTCGTATTCCAGTCCGATATTGTTCTTTTTACGCTCTCCAGAGTGTCCACTTCCTTTTGGTCCTCCCCAAAACCCTCTCCATTTGTGATTTTGGGGAGTGTTTTGTGAACCTTTTCCTCCTGGCCCTTATAGATATATATCAATTTGATTGGATTCCTAAAACCCTCCCATTTTGGAACCAAATCCGGGACTTTGACCTTCCCCTGAATTGGGGGTAAATCGACGTACTTTATAACGGTCTTTTCCTCGACTGTTTTACGCCCGATTATAAAGACTATACCTACAAGAACTATTGTGCAGAGTACTCTCTTTAGTAAGTCCATATCGTGTCCTGCGGGAGGGTTTTAGAAGCATCTACGTGGATAAAATTCCCGTCGATGCCTATCCTCCGGATCCGCAATGCAATGGCTGCCCGGAGGATCTTCATCCGATTGGGGCCCGAGGCACACCGGATGTCCACTGCCAAACCTTCGGTGTGAGCACTGTTGCCGGACCGTCCTTTGGCCTTATCGTGTTCTTTGGAACGATAAGCGCAATTGAGGACGAGGGGGATGCCTGCCTTTTCACGGAGGTCATCCAGGAGATCGAGGAAGTCCTGGTCCATGTCTTCGATGGAGCAAGCCGGATTGCATCGCTCGAATTCTTCGGGCTTAAAATACTTACTTGTCTTCATGGCATTCAAAGTCTATTTGAGTTTTCTTGCTGACCGATCTCTCCATGTATGACCGCAGAGCTCTGAATATGGGGTGATTGGAAATTATAGCTGAGTTTTCAAGAAAGCTCCAGAACTCTGTTCCGACCACAAAAGCAGCGAAGAAGTTGGCAAGGCCGAGACCCCCCAAGTTCGGGAGGACCTGCACGTCAAGCATGTAGGCCATGCCAATACCGATAATGCTGAGCCCCAACTTCCAACACGTGTCCCACATTTTCTCGCTTTTGAACACATATTTTTGATGGGCTCGTTTGTGGCGCTTGTAGTCAGCAATATTTCCAGTTATGAAGTCGACGATAATGGCAATACAGACACAGAGGATAAGGACCTGGACCGGAGCTAAAAGCCCCCAAAACCCTACAATGCTCCCGCATATCCATTTTCCCGCTTTCATGACTTCCTCCTCCATGCCTGTTAAACTTATAATTTATTACGTCCTATAATCATTTTACGAGACGGGGACTCCTTGTATTCAGTACATGGAGTCAGTAACCGCAGAGCTTTAAGGTGATTTATAGCCTTCTCGAGGTAGGCTTCCCCGATGTTCCGTGCTTCGTTCGAGCTACGGATGACGATGTTGTCTTCTACTCGAGTGCTGAATTCGCCATCTTTGTACCTCACCCCGAAGGCAGTGGGATTGATTGGATTGTTGACGATGAATCGGGAATATGCAATGTATGCAATGGCGATCTTGAGGCCTTCGCTTCTGCCATCCCCCGAACAGCCACCGTCATAATATCCGCCTTCCATGGCGGCGGTGTACTGATCTTTTGTAATGGTTACGTCCCCGTATTGGAAAGGTCCGGGGCCAGAAAAGTCTGTCTCGTCGAGCCATCTGTAGAGGTTGGCTCCTATGGCATCCACCAATCTGAGGGTCTCAGCCTCCCGGATGTATGGCTCCAGTCTGGCCGGATCGTTGATGTTCTCGGCTATCGGCCGAACATTCCGAAGGTCGTTAGAGTTGAGTATCATCGGGCATGAGTTTTATAATCTCCTCGTCATAAAGCCCATAGATGAGCTTGAGCATGTTTCTCTTCTGAACAGTGGAGAGCATCTGGTCCCGGATAATCTCCAGTACCTGAGTCATGTTGTCCTTGCCAATTCTGTCTGCTATAGACTCGCCGGCATTGTAAGTGAGAGACTGAATAGCGAAGTCGGGATTTTCCAAAGGAGCCCACCAGTACTCAAAAATCGATACGAAAGTCTCCTCCAGCTGCTGACGCTCCCGGACTGTAACAGAGTTGTAGTACTTGTAGGCATTGGTCATGAGATCAGCCCCAAAGTTAGCCCCCACGTCAACAGCTCGAAGAATGGGAGGCTGCTTGAAGGCTTGACCAATGTTCTCCGGGATGACTCTCTGCGTTACTTCGAATGCTTTGTCGTAGTTCTCCCCCGAGAATCTTATGAACTGGGGCACTTCATCTTTTGACTTGCACTGGATGTACCACAATTGTGAAGTGTTCTCATCTCCTTGAAATTTGTTAAGTTCTTCTTGGGTCTCATTCACTTGAGACTCATCTTGAGTCTCGTCCTTGATGTCTACCAAGATCCCAGCTGACAAGAAGTTGGAGCATGCGTTTCTACCGGCTACATTGGCAAGTGCTTCCTCAGTTCTCATGTCCGTCATCTCAGCGATGAATATGGGGATTGGGTAAGAGGGGCTGCCTTCCGAGTCCCCGGAGAAGTAGAGGATCTGGCCATTGTAGTTGTCCCATCCGCCAGCTTCTTCTACCTGGTTCAGGATAACCTCCGGATCCGGGTTGAAGAGGTGAAACCACTCAATGTCAGACGGTGACCACCGGGACCTCGTCTTGTCTCGGTGACCCCAATCCGGATGGTATGCCGTCCGGCCAATAAACCCATTGTCATCCGCCTTCTCCAGTCGGAGGGATTCGAATGGGATGTGGTGGATCGAGCTGACTGGGAAATTCATGTTATAGTTAACATGAATTGCAAATCCATGCCACACCGTAAAGTCTTTGCAAACCATGCGGAGGATCTTGTCAAGCTTCTCCCCTTCTTTGTTTACCCGTAATCTGTAAATGCCGGGATCCTTAAACCCATGACCGTATACGAAGTCATTGTATATGCTCACACAGGCATTTCCGGTCTTTGAGGCTTGAACAATCTCGCTGACCGTCTGGGGAAAATCATTGGTATCTCCGTATGTCTGGATGCCATATTGCCTCCAGTCCCGGGATACGAACTGGGGAGCTGATTTGATCTGTGCAACTTTCATACTGGCGTAATTTTAATAGTAAGAGGGACGGGAAGCGACCCCGTCCTATTACCAGTCCTATTTGGACCCTCCTTTTTTGGCTCCCTTCTTGGGAGTTTCCGAAACGGGATTGACTACACGATTGTAAGCCTCTTCGATCTCCCCGGCAGACATTTGCGAGTCTGCATAGGCTTCTTTGATGGCTTCCAGATCCATCCCGGCGTCGATGAACTCCTTCACCTCGGTGTCGATGTCGGCGGGCTTCTCCTCGGTCTTCTCCTCGGCGGATGCCGAGTCGAGAATGGCATGGATTGCCTCCATGGCTTTGGAGTACTCATCGAGCTTGGCGTTCAGCTCGATCTGTTTCTTGTTCAGCTCTTCGAGTTCGGCTTTGACAGAATCGATCTGCTTGCTCAGAACCTGAGCCTGACGCTTCTTGATTTCCACGTCCTTGTCCGGCATCTCCTTGCCATAACGAGACATGAATTTCTCCAGTCGGTCGTTCAGGTCTTCGGGGACCCGGGTGAAGTACGAAAGAGCATCCTTGTTGAATGCGATGTGGTACAGGCAGAGATCCTCCGTGATGTTCCTCGGGGTGAGGATCTTGCTGAACTCTTTGTTGATCGGGTCGTGGAGCAGAGTACCTGCTCGGAGTTCGTAATCGGGGTGTGCTACGTTTTTCATTTGTTGTTCTGTTATTCGTCTTAATGCTAAGTCGGCTTCGATCAGGCAGAAGCCGCATCGGGAAACTGACTTATTCAAAAAGTATCGAGAAAGTTCATCTACTTCTCGATGGAGAGCGGGGTTCTTTTCCAATTCCAATGTTTGGGCCCGATAGGCTTCGCCTCTCAGGGACCCATACTTGGATTGGTAAGCTCTCAGTCTTTCGAGCATGTCAGTCATGAGTGCTACGGTTTAGATCCTTTGGTCAGAAGCCCGTCTACCATGAGGTCTGTGGTGGATTCGTCCGTGTCGAAGAGGCTCATCGGGAGCGAACCTTCCTGAGCGATGGTGCCGTTGGCCAGAGTTACCTGGTATGCGACGCCGTCGGTCATTTCGGTAGTGACAGTGATTTCGGTGAGCTCCAGACCCGAGTCCCAGCCATACACCTCGTACTTGGTGTCCCCGTTGTCTCCGGTGTCGTTGTTCTCGACGATAGCGATGACGCGGGCATTGGTCAGGCCGTTTACGAACTTCTTGGCTGCTTCCGACTTCTTGAAGATTCGGACGACCACGTTGTGCTGGTGAGTCTTGAGGTACGTGCCAGCATTGATGGTGTCCGAGCCTACAGTTGCGTTGGGCAGCGAGTCGACTTCGTAACCAGTGGCACCGGTCTTAAGGATGAGCGAAGAGATAACGTTGTCAGTTACAACAGACTTCGATTTGTCGACGTCCGAGTAGCTGAGGAGAATCACCCTGGCGGTGGTGCCGGCGATTGCCGGCTTACCACACACCTGGTTGATGAATCCTGTTTTGATTTTAGAACAATCAAGTCCTGCCATTTTCTTAGATTTTTGAGGATTAGATACCTACCGAGAACAGATCCGGGTTAGTGAGCTTGGCATCCGCCCGACCCATGAGTTCTACGTAGACTACGCGGTCTTTGTACTCGTACCAGACCCGCATCTTCTCGAAGCTGTCGATTGCATCAACACCTATGCCGAGAACGCTCTTCGAGGTGAAGAGAATTCGATGGGGATTGTTGAGCTTCGTGCCAGTGTCTTCCGACGTAGCGATGATCTTGTCCCAGATGGGCATTGCGATGACAGGGATGCCATTGAAGCTGAGAGCCTCCATGCCATTCAGCAGAGCCAAGCGAGCCGACTCGAGGCAGCAAGCGTCCATAAGAGACTGCTGATAGGCATCGTAGACAGACTGGGTAACGAGGATAAATTTGTCAGACTGCTGACGGAGCAGAAGCGGGGCACTGAACACGACCGACTGAATGTATTCCTTGGCCTTGTCCGGAGTAAGCTTCTGAGCTGCGTAAGATGCCCCGGCATTTTCCGTAATTGTTGCTCCGCGCTGGGACGGATTGGCTGTAGCCTGGGTGGTAATCTGTTTCCAGAAACCATTGATGATGGTGAAGAATTTCAGGTCGAGCCCCTCCGTAATGATACCGCTGTCGGTAACGTTCTTGGCGTCTTTGTCGTTGAACCAGAACAGGCGGTACCAGAAGTCCATAATGGAACGTTCCAGAACCTCAATGACGATGTTCATGTAGTCCGTATCCGTGAAGTCCGGAATGTCGACGCCGGTGCGGAGAGAGTAGATAGTTGCCGACTGCTGAAGGTCAGTGTAACACTGGGACAGGAGGATCTCCCAGATGCCGGGCTCCCATTTCAGCTTGCGGGTGTTGATGTTCCACGGCTGAGGAGTCGGGTTACACCCGGTGTTGACCACGCCGACCATGCCGCCCTCGCCGATGTAACCCACCTCAGTGTTAGTGACGATGTCGGGGAAGACTGTGTGAATGGAGTTGATGTCAGGACCCTGAATGGTGTCCTCCATAATCATCTCCGAGATTGCCTGAATGACACGTCCACAAAAAGTGAACTTGTCCATGTCAAGAAATCCGCCTTTTTTAGCTGTCATAGTTCTTAAAGTTTTTGAGTTTGACTACTTGAGAATCTTTTTGGCAGCGTTGACCTTCTGGAGCTTTTCGCGAGCTTCGTTCTTGAGGTCAGCTGCCGAGGGTTCGGGCTTCTTGCCTCCGGGCAGAACCGTCTTGCGGTTCTTCGGGCGGTAGTTGCTACCACGGAGGTTGCGGAGTTCGTTCTCCTGCTCCTCGATGAGGTTCGTTGCCTCGTCGAGCATCGCCTCCAGTGCTGCAACGCGGTCCTCAAGAGACTCGGTGTCCTCCATCTCGATGCTGGTGACGATGTTGTCCTCGACAGTAACCACCCGGCCGTCTTCCAGAACGACAGTGCCCGACGTCTCGCCGTTGGCGAGAGTTGCCTCTACACCTTCGGCCAGATTGTCCTCTTCACCTACGGTCTGGAGAACGACCTGACCCTCAGCATCCAGATAGTCGAAGTTGGCGGGAGAGCCTTTCTTGCCATTCCGGAATGCCTTGACTTTGCTCATGAATTTTTCATAAGCGCTTTTTTCGTTTTTTGCCATAGCATTAAAAATTTGGTTTGTGTTGTATGAATTGATTTTGGAAATGAATCCCAAGTCAAGAAGTGATTTGGCATCATGGATGCGCTCCTCATGCATGACATTGCGGAGCCGTTCCCGGTCCTGACCTGTTCTCTCGACATACACGTCAAGAATAGCCTCCTCCTCCAGAGCAAGCTCCTCGGCAATGCTACGAGCATCGTCGGAAGTGAGCCAATCCCCGACCGGCATGTATACCCGATGGATGAGTGCCCGGCAATTCCTGTTTGCCGACCGGTTCTCTGCCGGAGCTGCCAACAGGATGCACACTGCCATCGAGTGGCATCCCCCTACAATGTTTGTATAGAGTGTTTTTCCGCTCATGCGAAGAAAGTCGTAAATCTTGAAGCCCTCCTCAACAGAGCCACCGTCACAGTCAATGTTGATGCACACCTCCTGTTCGTCGGGGTGTTCATCAAGTACCCGGCGGAAGGTCTCCACGGAGCAAATTTCTGAGGGCCCGTCCCAAAGCTCCATCATGATCCGATTCTCCTCGGAGTCAATTGCGCCTTTTAAGTTGATGAATATCATGTACCAAATTATTTCGATACAAATATAATTATTCCTAATAGATGTTGAAATACTATTTGTGCTGGACTAATTAAAAATTAGCCCGGTCCTGAATCTGTACATAGTTAGCATCTTCCCTCCGGATGTCTTCGATTGTAGCAATCACTCTCACCTGGCCAAATGCTTTCTGAATCGCTCTCTCCATGTCAAGCCGATTCATAGGTTCCGACGCCTCAGCGAATGATCGGATAGCATATCCCCCGTCCGATCCAACTTTAGTGAACGGTACTCCGCCACCGAGTTCGTTTATGGCAGACAGGAGAGGAAGGAACATACGGCTCGACTTCTTGTTAATGATGGTCTCTCCTCCTTCGGCCTCAATGTGCACTCCTCCAGCGGCATGACTGGGTCCCTCAATGTATTTACCTCTTGCGGCTTTCGGCAGAGGAGCTGCCCAAAGAGCTGCCATCTGAACTGCTCCCAAAGCCGCAGCTGCTGCAATGAACGGGATAGCCAAAGGGAATCCCATTTTAGCCGATGCCATGATGGAGATGGCAGTATTGATGCCAATCTCGAAGGATCCCATTGCCCTCTCCCGGATAGCTTGTTCCCGTTTGATTTTGGCCAGCTCTTTCTCCTTCTGCTTCTCCATCTTGATTTTCTTCTCGTTATATTGAGCCTCTGTGATTTGGCCATTGGCGTACATATTCGCCAATGCCTGTTCCTCCCGGCTGTATTGATCTTCTACCTCCTGGACCCGGCGCTCCCCGAGAGCACTGGCCAAGTCGTTGAAAGCATTAGCAAAGCCGGATGCCATTTCGGCATACTCCTGGAGCTTCTCGATTCGCTCCTCCCATAAAGACTCCTCGTTCTCGGCCATCTCGAGTTGGATCTGAGCAATGGCGTCCTCGTTTCCTTGAGCTGCTGCCAACTCCGCCTCCAGGTATCTTTTCCGTATCTCATACTTGGACTTGTGATTCAACTCAGCTTGAGCGAGTTCCTTGTCGAGGTCCATTTGCTGGATACGAAGATTGTTGGCTCGGAGCTGGGCCTCCTGCTCATAGGTTTTCTCCCCGGCAGCTTTCCTGGCTTCGATTTGTTTCTGGAGCATCTCATTCTCGAGCTCCAGCTTCTTCCTTTCGTTGTCCGCGGCCTTTGAGAGATCTTCGGCATACTGTTCGTTGAGAACTTGGTTGAATCGGTCAAGTTGCTGTTTGGTAGCGTCCTCGCGGATCTTTTTGATTTCATCCTGGAGGTTCTGCTGAATCTGTTTCTCGAGTTCAGCTCTGTTGACCAGGAACTGCTCATAAGCGGCATACTCCTTCTGGTATTCCTCCTCGCTCATACCTCTCACGAACTGAGGAGGCTGAATGTTGGCCAGCTCCTTCATGGCATCCTGGTACTTCTGAGTAACCTGGGCAATCTGCATGTCGACTGTGCCTCCGGAGGCTACAGCCAATATATTGGCTCTCACCCCAGCAAGGTAGTCATTAAGCTGTTTGGCTTGATTCTCGTAGAACTGCTTGTCTGACCGAGCCATGGCATTCAGAGCCGTCTGATACTCCTTGTTAGTGATTTTGCCGTGAGCTTTTTGGAGAGCGAGGCGCTCCCGGGCTCCATCCTGAGCTGCCTTGTAGAGTTTCCTTTCATACTCCATCCGGATGGCGATGCTCGTAGACTGGAATGTTGTTTGGAACCTGAGATCATCTTCCCGGATTTTCTGCATGGCTTCCGAATTCTTCAAAGCAACCTCCAGAGCCTTATCGGCAATGGACTGCTGAGCCTCCCGATTGGCTATTGCAGTCTCGAGAGCCAAATTGGCAACTGCAGCTCCTTCATTCTCGATTGTCCGGAACAGTTCTTGGTATCGATCTTTCAAGTCGTCGAGTTCCTTTTTGGCCTCCTTGTATTTGTTCAAGCTTCCTGACCACGTGTTGAGCTCCTCCTCCTTGGCTGCAATCACCTTCTTCAAGGAGTCGAACTCATCCATTGCAGCCATCTGTCTTTGACGAGCTGCACTCATCTCAATCTCGCGGAGCTTGTTGGCTGTTTTAAGCTGAGCTTCGGCGATCTGTTCCGACGTGGCATGATTGGCTTTGAGATTTTCTATTTCTCTCTTGCCCCGGATCTCCTCGGCTTTGGACAGAGTGTTCCGCTTGGTCTCGATCTGATCCAGTACATACGTGGAGGCTTCGGCAGCTCGATTGTATGCCTCCATTGCCCGGGTTGCTCTCTCTTGAACTTCCGTGTTACTGTTAAATGCGTTCGTAAGAGCAACCACTCCAGCCACCAATCCGCCCACTGCCGCTGCCACCAATACAACGGGATTGGCAGCCAAAGCCGCGTTCCAAAGCCATGTGGCAGCTGCTGCTGCTTTGGTGAGGATGTTGCCAGTTCCCTGGACGGCGTTCTTAGCAGCTATCGCTTTCGTCTCGGCGAGAGTCTGGTTGATGCCAACCAGCTGAACCAAGTTAGATGCAGCTCGATAAGTGGCTTCGGTCTTGGAGAGAGCTGCTTGGAGAGAAGACAAAGAGGAAAGAGCCGTGATGATGGTTATCATCTTCGTCATGATAGCATTGAGCTCCTCGTTCTCGCTCCCCAGTACCTGAGTGGCTGTGGTCCATAAACCGTAGACGGAAGTGATTGCCGAAGTTGCATCCGTGACAGCGACCAGTGTATCGATTCCTCGTCCAGTCTGGTCGATGGCTGTATTGACCGTGTCCTCTGCCGCCTTGAGCTCACCAGCTCGCTTGACCATCTCCTTGAAGGATGCTGAACTCGTATCCCCGGCTTGAGCCATCCGGATCAGAGTGTCGGTCAAGTCGTTGAGCTCCTGTTTCAGGTTATCCGTTGCCTTCTCGTAGTTACCAACTGACCGGCGGTAGTCTCCGAGTGCCTCCTCCTGAGCTTTGATTTCCTCAGTGGTCTCTGCAATGCGCTTGCCGAGCTCGGCTTTACGAGCTGCGTCCTGCATTGAGTTGCCCAGCTCTGCAAACTCGGCATTGTCCAAAGCCAACTGGGTCCTCAGCTTGTTCAGACTGGCCTCCTGTTGGTTCTGGAGCTTAATGTTGTTCTGGATTTGTTTCTGGTACTTATTCGCTTCGGTGTTGATTGCCTTGATCTGGTTGTCAAGTGCGTAGTACTCTTGAGCATTCTCCTCAGTCACTTTGCCCAGAGCCTTCTGCTGATCCCTCAGCTCCTGGGACCGGAGTTTCAATTCGGCTAACGTCTTGAGGGCATCCTCAGCTGTTACCTTGACATTGTAGATTGTACTTTTCTGTTCTTCGGCCATATTACATTCGTATTAGGTCCACTTTGGTTATCTTTCCAGCTTGGAAGTTGTTTATCTTCGAGACGTAGAACCAGAACCCGTGCTCTTCCAGCCATATGGGGTTGAACAGATCCAGACTTTGGATGTCGAACGAATCCAAAAGGATCTGGGTCTGTAGGATCTTCGGTCTTTTGAGTATATTGTCGATGAGCTTGCCGTAGTACTTAGGAACGTAGTAATTCAAACTTTTGAAACGTGCCGTGTATAGCCGTACTTGGGTAAGGGTGTAGCCTACACTCACCTTGGGCTCCATATAGTCATACTTATTGATGTGGACGACCATCGGCTTACTGAGAGCATTGTACTCCCAAGTTGTCTCGGTCATTTCCCCGTTCTCCATCCGGGCTCTATTGATAGTCCATATAGGGTAGTTAGCAAGTGTGTGTAACCTTTGCGTGTACTCATCATAGAGAGTTTGGTTGAGTCCTGCCAAGAACCCAATTTGGAACAGGAGTTTAGTGGGCTGGAGGTTGACGTCCGGGATGCTGAACTTGTACGAGTCAGTAACATTGTTGTCCTTGTTGTCCTCCAGCTTTATCTCGTTGGACTGGGCATAGCTGGATAACTGGAAGGTAAGTTTTGTGTCCTTCCCTTTTATCAGCTTGTCAGACCAATTCTTCCCGGATGAGCTCCGTCTGTTGTAGAACTCCTGAACCGAGTATGCTCTTGCTACTCTCGTGGCGGGATTCACGTCTATAGTCAGACCGAACAACTGAAAGAAGGCTTTGACTATGTCCCCCAAGCTCTTAAACCCAGTCGAAGCCAGGAGGTCATAGGTTAGCCCGGGATAAGGCCTATCCCCTGGGGAAGTTTCCGGAGGGATAGGAGCAGTAATGCTGACCGGAAATCTCATGTCATACTGATTGGTAGAGAAATTGCCTGCGAGGAGAGATCCATACACCAGTATGTGCTCTCCTGCCTCCATCGGGATGTCGACCGAAACGCTGCCGTAAGATCCGGACGTCCAAGATCTGGACAACACTATAGCATCAGTCCCGTCGTTCTTGTAGTGGGTAACCCGGACTGCCACCGAACCCCTTGAGATGGCAGAAGTGTTGGACCATGCGAAACTAAACGTGATGGTCGTGTCCCATAGAGTCATCCAGCTGAACTCCCCAGATATGGTGTCTATAATCAAACGTCCGGCGACCGGGTCACTGAGAGTTACCCCGGGGGAGCCTTGCCATATCACACCGGCTAAACCCCCAGGAGGGGTATCCTTAATCCAGCCAGTCCCGGATGCTTTCGGAGCATTGGGGTTGTCTGCCAAAACGGGGTAAGTGCAAGGCAAAAACATTTCGGCTCGGTCAACTGAATCCACGTCAGTCTCGAGACTGTAGCCTGCTCGATCGAAGATCCACGTTACGAGGTCATA
>OGLH01000534.1_pt1 | contig 11962 bp, 11 predicted proteins | sample 1572791 | NCBI WGS metagenome assembly OGLH01 (sample SAMEA2581913, study PRJEB24529) | metagenome | biome: Human gut stool | place: China | collected 2011
AAACAAGCCGTTATGCGTTAGTATTTGAGAGAACAGGAAGCAAAAATATCAAATTACATGGCTCTCTCAAAAATTATAATGTAACAGATATTTCCGATACGCTAACTTTGATTTCTTATTTCGGCATTACGCACCGCCGAAATGGCATCATAAAAGACATTGTGAATTGGTTTGACAGTGGTATTGATTTTATCAACTATGGAAATCCCAGAGAAGATGCGCAGATTGCTATTGTTGAGAAAGCGTCAGATAAGTCCCTCGTTTTAAAAATGTTAGCTGAAATGGACATTGATGTATCAGATTATCGAATTGAAAAAGAGGATGATCGGCTACGTCTATTTACAACGCATCGAGTAAATAACGAAAATTACGAACTTCCACTTGGTGCTGAATCCAACGGCACAATTAAAGTGTTCGGATTGCTTCCGTATATTGCTAACAGTATTGCTACAGGTACGACATTAGTTGTCGATGAATTGGATGCTAAACTGCACCCATTGCTGCTTGAATATATTATCCATTTGTTTAATAATCCGCAAATTAATACTCGGAAGTCGCAGTTGATTTTTACGTCACATGATTTGACCACAATGAATAGTGAAAACTTTCGACGAGATGAAATATGGTTTATTGCTAAAGGAATCGATCAATCCGCTCATATGTATTCATTGGTCGAAATCAAAGAAAGCAATGAAATAACATTCAACAAACACTATATGGAAGGTCGGTATGGTGCGGATCCATATCTCAAGAGAATAATTGATTGGAGGAATATATAAGTGTCTCCGTCAAAAACTCAAAATCGAAAACGTCAAAGGAAAGTTGGCCATCTAAGCGCCATTGAGAAAAAATACTATATTTTCTGTGAAGGAAAACAAACTGAACCATTGTATTTTAAGGGGTTTGAAAATGCAATAAAGATTAATCCCATGTATAAGAATGCCGTACATGTTGAAGCACATGGGGTTGGCGCTGAAACGTTAAGGATAATATATACAGCAGAGGAGTTTGTTATCGATAACAAATTAGAAAACGCAGACATATGGTGTGTGTACGATAAGGATAGTTTTCCTGCTCACGATTTTAACGCTGTTCCTGCATATGCAAGTACACTAAATCAACGGCAATCTAAGGTTAGATACCATGTTGCATGGTCGAACCAGTGCATAGAATATTGGTTCATTTTACATTTTGATTGGTATACGTCGAATAATGATAGAAAAAAATATCGTGCATATCTACACAAAAAATTTGCTACTTTCGGATATCAAAGATACGAAAAAGATAATGCTCAACTATTTGATGTTTTAACAGAATATGGGGACCCGAAGCAAGCGATTCAACGTGCAAAGCAACGCCTTTCAGAATGTACCGGGCGCACAGATTCCGATTCTGTTCCAGCAACAAAAGTGCACTTGTTAGTATCAGAACTTGCAAAATATCTTCCTGACGATTTAAAATCGAAGTATCTATAAGTTAAAGAGAAACAGAGTTGAAATGATCGTTTTTACTTCTTCAAGAATAAAATCTTTCGTCGAAAATGGACATTTATGTGAAAACGTGAATGTCCATTTTTTATTTCCAAAATTCCGCATATCGAGGTGATTTTCATGCAAACGCAAGTCAATTTCTCCTACTTTTATGGTGAAGAATCCGAACAGTTCAGCTACTTCCGGATTCCAAGATTGTTGGTGCGCAGCAAAAGGTTCAAAACGCTCTCCACCGACGCAAAGCTGCTTTACGGTCTGATGCTCGACCGCATGGGGCTATCCGCCAAACATGGCTGGTATGACGAACTGGGGCGCGTCTACATCTACTACACGCTCGACGAGATTCAAACTGACCTCATGTGCGGACACAATAAGGCCGTTCGGCTGCTGGCCGAGCTGGACACTGGCAAGGACGGGTTCGGCCTGATTGAGCGCGTGAAGCAGGGGCAAGGCCGTCCAGCAAAGATTTACGTCAAAAAATTCACCACGACCGATGTACCGGAGACTCCCCTTTCTGCGCCCATTTCAGACTTCCCGGATTCGGAAATTCAGACTTCCCAAAATCAAACTTCCAGCCTTCCGCTTTTGGGAAGTCAAGACTTCCCAAAACGGGAAGCAAGTTATTTAGATAATATCTATCCTGAGTTTAGCTATCCTGATCCATCTATCTATCCGGCGCAAGCGCCGCCAGATGGATACGACCGATTCGATTGCAGAAAGCGTCTCCGCGATATATTGGACTATGATATTCTGGTCACAGAGTACAACGAAGAATCCGTCAAATCCATCATCGAGCTGCTGACTGATACGCTCTGCACGGCAAAGCCCAGCGTTCGTATCGGTGGCGAGGAAATTCCCATTGCTGCCGTTCGAGAACGGCTTGGCCAGCTTGACCGTTTCCATATCACCTATGTGCTGGACTGTATGCAGAGAACCAGCACACCCATTCGTAACATCCGCGCATATCTGCTTGCCGCTTTGTATCAGGCGCCGACCACAATAGATTCTTACTATCGCGCCGCCGTCCGAGCGGATTGCGGCCGGTAAATCTGCGCGTTGTTTTTGCGTCCCAACTTGGGGCGCATTTTTTATACCCATTTTTTCGATGAAGGAGGAATACAATGCCCGAAGAAAAAGCAACCCTTAGCAAACAGCCAGCGCCGGAAAAGAAACCTGACGCTGCAAAGCTGCCAAACGCACCGCCCAAAACAGAGAAACCGCCGGATAAAAACGACGGCATAAAGCCCGCTTCTGCGGCTGAACCCCAAAAACCGGAGGATAAGTCCGGCACACCACCGCCCGCAGAAGTCAAAAAAGCAGATGCGTCCGGCAAGGACAGCCGCAAGGACACTGTTCCGACAGGTGATGTGAAAAAGCCCGAAGCGTCGGTCAAGTCACCGCCCGCACCCGCCGAAGCGAAAAAGCCGGCCACGCCAGCGAATACCCCCGGCAAGATTGGCGGCAAGGATACCGCTCCTGTGAGCAACGCAGAAAAGCCCGGCGCGGCAGCCAAGCCGCTGGAGAAACCTGCTGCAAAGGTCATTCCTGAAGATAGCTCCAAAAAGCCAGACGGAAAAACCGACGCGGTCATCCCGCCAGCAGCGACCGAAGCGAGAAAGCCGGACGCACCAACGGATATTTCCGGCAAGGTCAGCGGCAATGATACCGCTCCTGTGAGCGGTGCAGAAAAGTCCGGCGCAGCAGTCAAGCCGCCCACAAAAGCCGCCGACGAGAAAACGCCGACACTGAATAAGCCGGTGTCGCCGCCAGCGCAGAAAATGGAACCGTCCGCAAAAATTATGCTGGGCGGAAAGCCGCACGATCCAATCACGCCGCCGAAAGCCGCAGACCCGCCGAAAGGCCTTGGTGAGCAGAAGGGTGTGCGCGTGACGCAGATTTTCGAGGACCGTCTGGATTACCCGGATGAAAAAGCACTGAACAGTCTGCCTATTCCGAAGGAGGGCGAAGGCTTTTCCATGCGCCTGCATCCGGCCTATTTCTATCAGTTCCTCGATCATCCGTTTTCGGTTAACCGCGAGGTCAAGGACTACATCGAACTGTACGAATCCATCCGCGGCAACGGCATCAATGAGCCGGTCAAAGCAAGGCCGCGTGAAAAAGGCGGCCTTGAACTGATTTCCGGCCACCGCCGACACGACATTGCAAGCCGTCTGAATTACCCTGTGCCGGTCATTATCGCGCAGGTGGACGACGATACTGCGCGTGTCGAAGTCGTTGACGGCAATCTGCACCGCATGGACATTCCAACGTCCGAGCTTGCCCGCGCCGCAAAAATGAAGATGGAAGCCCTTGCACGAAAAGCCGGACGGCGCAGCAAAATGGAGCAGCTTACAAGCCCTGAACCGAAGAAGCGCACCGACCAGATCGTTGCGGAGGATATGGGTATCAGCCGCAATCAGGTCAACCGGCTTGTCAAAATCAATGACCTTGTTCCAGAACTGAAGCAGCAGGTGGACGATAAAAAGCTGCCATTCAACACGGCGGTCGAACTTGCCTATCTGAAACCGGATGAGCAAACAAAGGTCGTTGACGTTATGAAGAAAGAGCAGATCGTTCCCTCTATGGCACAGGCCACCGCACTAAAGGAAGCCAGCCGCCATGCAGACACGATGCAGAAAAACCTGCCCTCTCTGGCCCCCGCGCACAAGGTCGATGAGAACAAGATCACGTCCATTATCAAGCCGAAGAAAGCCCCGGAATTGAAGGTCACATTTACCGGCACGGAACTGAAGGACTTCTTTCCTGGCGAAATGCCGAGTGTCGCAGAAGTCAAGCGCGTAGTTTTTGATGCACTGAAAATCCGGGAGGAAGCCTATAAGCGTCAAGCAAAACGGCAGGCCGCAAAGGACGCGATCAAATCGCCCGAACACTGATATGCACCACAGAGCATTACTGCACCGTCTGGTGGTGCCGCCCTGACAAATTTATTTTAGGAGGATTCTCTATGAATTACCATCCCAAGCACACGTCCAACTCGCGCACGCCCGTCTGGATCGGCGCTGGCGTTCTCGTCGCCGTCGCCATCGGCGCGATCATTTTCATCACCATTACGCTCCGCACCCCTATGACAAAGGAAGAAGCCCGCGCCAAAGCCGGAATTGTTTATGATTCGTCTGCTACTGAGGGCGGCTGGGACAACCTTTCGCCGGAGGAGATTGAAGCACGTCTGAACGAAAAAGTAGCCGAGGGCATGATTAACATTTCGGCCAACACTGCCCCAATCTTTGAGGACGGTTCTTCGGAGGGAAACTTGATGCTGGTCAACGAGAGCATCAATAATTATCCACAAAAGGTCCAGATTGTCCGCAATGACACGGGCGAACAGATTTACGAATCCGGCGCTATCGCCGTCGGCAGCAAAATCGAACGCGCGAAGCTGGATGTTGTTCTCCCCGCTGGTACATACGAATGTACCGCGTATTTTCACAACTTGGACCCCGAAACCGGCGATATGATCGGCACGGCTGGGGCCATCATCACAATCACCATCAAGAATTAAATTTTCAAAACAACAAAGGAGTATTTTACCATGAAAAACACCAAGAAGATCGTTTCCCTCGTTCTCGCAATTTGTATGCTCGCATCCCTCGCCATTTCCGCTTCCGCTGCCAACACCGTTGACGCATCCGGCGGCACCGGCACTTCTTCCGTTACTCTGTCCAGCACTGCGGACGGCAGCATCGGCGGTGACCCGGCAGCTACCAAAATGAGCGTCACTGTCCCGACCGTCCTGCCCATCGCTGTCGGCACCGACGGCACCGTTTCCACTGCGACCGACGCGAAGATCGTCAACAACTCGTTCGGCGCTGTCAAGGTCAATTCCGTGAGCATCGAAGCCGCGCAGGGCTGGTCGCTGGCTGCGTTCGGTGACAAGGCCACGCTCGCCCATGAAAAGGTCAACTCCAATAAGTTTGGCTTCTCCCTCCGCCTCGGCAACGGCGAAAAGAAGATGACCGACGACAAGAATGCTTCCAAGCAGACGCTTCTGACCGATGCGATTAACGGCTGCTTCATGTCCGGTGTGGGCGACACCTCTGCAAACAGCATCGGCATTGCCTATGACGCCATTGTTACGCCGGTCAGTGAAGCCGTGACGAACACCGCCATCGCAAGCGTCCTGTTCATCATCGCTTGGGATGCGGTCTAATTCAATCGCCTATCGCACAGGGGAACGCGCAAGCGTTCCCCTTACCTGATTCTAGGAGGTATTCAACGTGAAGAAAAAACGAATCCTCGCATTGTTCCTTGCGGCAGTATCGTGCTTATCGCTGGCAGTCAGCGCATCGGCGGCAAACACCGTTGCCCGCAAAGCTACGGGTTTCCGCGATTTCGATAAATCAGCTTGGTATGCCGAAGCCGTGAGCGCAGCCGTGGATAACGGTCTGCTTTACGGCAAATCCAGCACCATTATCGACCCCAACGGCGACATGACACGCGCGGAGATGGCCGCCATCATCAACCGATCTTTTGTCTGCTACGCCAAAGCTGACATTTCCAAGTACAAGGATGTTTCCAAAGACAAATGGTATTTTGAAGATGTGGCCATGGCGGTGCAAATGGGAACATACAACGGCAGATCGAACACGGCAATGGCCCCGGACGCGCCCATCACACGGCAGGAAGCGATGACCGTGGTGGCACGAGCGTTGGAGCTGGACTACGATTCGTATGCCAAAACGGATCTGTCCAAATTCTCTGACCGCGACAAAATCTCGACCTGGGCGCTGCCCTATGTGCGCGCGATGGTCGGTGCAGACTACATTCACGGCCGCGGCAAAGTCCTTGCCCCGTTGGACAATATCACGCGCGCGGAATTTGCGCAGATTTTTTACAACATCATTGGCACTTACATTGTGTCCAAAGGCACTTACGACAAGGACATTAAAGGCAGCGTTCTCATTCGTACCGACGACGTGGAACTGAAAAATCTGACCGTGGACGGCGATTTGATTATCGGCTGCGGCGCAGCGGATGGTAAAATCACGCTGGATAACGTGACTATCAAGGGCAGATTGCTCGTCTGGGGCGGCGGCACGAAAGCCGTGTACTGCAACGCTGGGACGAATATGCCCGCTGTTGTCGTAGCCCGCGTAGACGATGCCGTGAAAGTCATTTATGACAGAGATTCCACCCTTGCGGTCATTGACACCATCAAGGTCAGAATCACAGAACGCGCCAAACAGCACAAGGAAACGGAAGTCATTTTTTATGACGTTTCCGGTCTTAGAGAAGCCCAGAAGCAGCTCAACGCCATCGTTGCGGACAATCAGATTGATATTACTGCTCCTGCTCATCTTTACGCGATTGTCGGAGAAACCGGCGTGAAAGCCGAGTTTGTGAACAACAGCAAAGCGGACACCTACAAGGTAGAAATCCGCAGAAATAAGGACAACGCGCTGATTGCGGATGCCTTTGAGCTTGCCGCAGGAAAATCCATCTCGACATTGACGCTGCTGGAAGCGCCGGAGTTTGGCAATGTGGATTGCACGGTCACAATTACGGCTTATCGTGATGGCAAACAGATTGGCACCATGCAGACTGAACTCGTTCTGCATACAGCGTATTTGTGGCCCAAGGAGGTACAGTGATGAACAATGTTAAAAAGGCAGCGGCACTGCTTCTGGCGCTGGCACTCATTTTCGCGCTTCCTGTGCCTGCGTCGGCAGCGGAAACAACCGAGGCGCGCGTGCCGGTGACGCTCACCGTGGTCAATGTGGCTGCTCCGATCTCTTGCACCGTTCCAGCTTGTTTGCCGGTTTCACTGGTAGACGGCTATGTTGTGGCAGCCAATAATGCAGCAATCACCAATACCGGCAAAACCGGCGCGATTCGTGTTACAAAGGTGGACGTTCAGGCAGGCACGTTTGAGATCGGCAGTTATGACGATTTCTCGGCTTCCAAAAACAGTATTGCACTCAGTATCAACGGCTGTGCGACAAAAGGTGCTGGCAGTCTGACACTTGTCGACGGCGCGTTCCCAGCGATTAGTGCAGAAAAGTCGCTGGCAATTCGCTACAAGGCAAAGGTTTCCGCGAGTGAAGCCGTCACGAACATCAACGCGGCGACCGTGATCTTCACGATCGCCGCTGTCATGGAGGGTTAAGCTATGAAATTCAGAAAAATCACAGCACTTCTGCTTGTCCTCTGTATGCTGCTGTCTTTGAGCATTTCGGCATTTGCCGCCGAAGCAGATGAACACACGATCTATGACAGCGCGCCTGACGAAGAACCCGTGGTTTCCAGCGAAGCCGCCACCTCCGGCACGATCCAGAACAGCAGCATTCGCTGGTCGCTGGATGAAAAGGGCTGGCTGACCATCTCCGGCAGCGGCGAAGCGCCGGTGTTCCAAAGCGCAGACGATCAGCCGTGGGCGGCTGCCCGCGATCAGATCACTGAGGTCTGGTTCGAGGACGTGGAAACGCTGACCATCCCAGATCTGGCGTATTGGTTCGAGGGCTGCGTCAACCTGACCACCGCCGAACTGCCGCTCGCGCCGACTATTGGAAAGCACGCCTTTTATAACTGCCCGAAACTCTCTACACTGACCATGTACTACGGCGAAACAGTTCTGAACAGCATCGGCGAGGATGCGTTCTGGCGCGAAGCCGATTCCGGCGACACGCTCTATATCGCCTACATCATCGGCTACCCGGAAGCAACGGTGCCGTTCTACACCTATGATTGGGTAGCATCCAATCGAAGCAGCCGGTATTTTTATGATCTGTACGGCGTGTATCAGAACACAGACGCCGCCACCACTGCACTCAACGGCATCAAGAAAGCGCCGGGTATCTCTGTTCAGTCCACCGGCTCCATCATTGGCAACTGCCCTTCATGCGGAAAGTATTCGTTCCAGGGCACATACGTTGAAGTCGCACATTCGTCTCGCGGTCATGCAAACTATAATGAGTGTTATCTCTGCCACTACGTCCAGTACCTTGGCACTTACACCTATAAGAGTCACGGCGCTGGTGGTTACGGTTCCGGTACCTGCCCGGACTGCGGCAGTCATACATGGATTCTCCAAAATGTACAGGACGCAACTTGCACCAGCAACGGGTACAGAAGCTATTCGTGCGCTTGCGGCCAAACGAAATCTGAGACGATCTATTCCAGCGGCCATAGTTATAGCTACGGCTCTTGGGAGGAATATTCCAGCAGTCAGCACCGGCGCGAAGCCTATTGCCGGAACTGCGGCGCATCCAGCTATGACTATGCTTCGCACAGCCTGAGCTACGGGAGCTGGAGCAACGATTCCTCCAGTCAGCACAGCCGAACGGCATCCTGCCGCACCTGCGGATATAGCACTACGGATTACGGTAATCATAGCTATTCTACCGGTTCGTGGAGCAAGTACAGCGATACCCAGCACCGTCGCTCGAAAACCTGCTCCGGCTGCGGCGCGTCGACCTATGACTATGCCGACCACAGCTATTCCTACGGTTCATGGACGAAGGCAGATGATGTTCAGCACAAGCGCAGCAAAACCTGCGCCGTTTGCGGCGATAGCTCGACGGAGTATGGCAATCACAAGGATACCAACGCAGACGGTGTTTGCGATGATTGCGGTGCAAATGTCGCGCTGATCGTGACGTGGGACGCCTCGTCCAACGGCGGCAGCGTCGGCGGCAAGAACAGCGTGACGACCTCCGTCGCGCCCAACCAGACCGCCGTTGCCCCCGGCTATACGCCGGTCAAGGCAGGCCACACGTTCTCCGGCTGGTACACGGAAAAGGCAGGCGGCGCGCTGTACAGCACGGTTACCATTACGACCGCGCGGACATTCTACGCGCAGTTTACCCCGGCAGAATACCAGATCACATGGGATCTCGGTACCGGCAAAACGGAAACCACGAACCAGACCTACGGCGAAACGCTGAACCTACCCACGGAGCCTACCCGCAGGGGCTACGCGTTCCTCGGCTGGTTTACGCAGGAAACAGGCGGCACGCAGGTCGACGGCAATACCGTGTTCAAGGAAGTAGCATCTACCACCTACTATGCGCATTGGGAAGAAGCGACAGTTTTCTCCGTCATTGTTCCGGCTGTGCTGCCGGTGACGGTTGACCAGAACGGAAAGGTCTACGTCTCCAACGCAGAGATCGTCAACCACTCCACCGCCGCCGTGCAGGTGTCCTCCGTGACCCTGACGGCAGAAAACGGCTGGACACTGGTGCCGTATGCTTCGGATATGTCCCACACGAAGGTAGACAGCAACCAGATCGGTTTCAGCATCCGTGACCAGAAAACCACCAAGACCGGAGATTCTGAAGTTTTCACACTTTCTTCCCCGTGGCAGATTGCCGAGGAAGAAAGCCTGACGCTCACCTATGACGCAGTTGTCAGCGCCCTGTCGCAGCCGGTCACAAACGCCAATATCCTCTGTGTCCTGTTCGTCGTCGAATGGGCGTAATACAAAGAAAGAAGGACTTCAATATGCTTAAAATGATTGCCATCGGCAACCTGACGGGAGATCCCGTCCTCAAGACCAACGAAGAAACCGGCAAGCCCTACGCCATCATGCGTATTGCCTCGGATCGCCGCTACAAATCTCCGGATGGAGAAAAGCTGACCGATTTTATCTCGATCAAGGTGCGCGGCGTGCTCGCAGAACGCTGCGCGGAGTTTGCCAGAAAGGGCTGCAAGATCGCGGCCAGCGGTGATTTTGAAACGATCACCTTTGCCGAGGAACCGGAGCGGCAGCCCGGCTTCCTGCTCAAAGCGACCGAGGTGGAATTCCTCTCGCCCCGGAAAGAACTGGACGATGCTGCGGAGCTTCCTGCGGCAGCGTAACAAACGAAGCGGCCATCCCATTGCGGGATGGCCGTTTGCGCGCAGAAAGGAGTTCCAAACATGACGGCATATTTAGATGGATATTCCGGCTATTCCGGTGTCCCGGAGGATGCTGCCGCAGAGATCCTGGAGAAGCTGATGACACACCAGCAGATCTCCTCCGACGAGGTCGCACAGATCTTGAAGCGGTACGGTGTCTGCGGAGAACCGGAAGCATTGCAAATTGCGTACCGGAAAAAGGTCGGCCAGCGGCTCATTGCCAGTCTCCGCGATCCATATGGCAGGCGCGAGGTGTTCTCCACCGGCAACACTTATGTTCTGGTGGACTGCTGCAATGACCGCGACGCGCTGGAACACATCCACAAGAAGCTGGATAAGGACATGGAAGCAGTTGATCAGGCGTCGTGCAAGATTGATAACCGCTTGCAGGTTTTGCAGCGATTCTCACGGTATCGGAGAAAGCGCAGATGAGATTATCTGAAATGCTGACTGCGATCCGAGAATATCCGGCGCTGAAGATCAAATATGAGGCCATGCGCGAGCAGCAGGCATCCCAAGAGCGCACGGCGGTTCAGCTCTCCATTGCGTATAACAATCTGCAAATCGGTAACAGGAAGTTGTCTCAAAAGAACAAAGCGCTGGAAGCAGCCCTTGTGAAGCTGGTCCCGCGGCTGAACAGCCGGGAACACAGCCGGCGGTTCTATAAGACGGTTGCGCCCTACCTTGATCCGGGCGGATTTGTGCTTTATAGGAGCGCTGCCGAGTTGACGCGCTTTCATATCAGCACGGAGTTTGCAACGGAAGATAACCTGGGGAAATTCGAGGAAATGGACGGTTATGGGATGCTGCGATACCTGACCGCGGACCGTTTCGGCTCTGTGGAGTATGAGATCGTCGCGCCGTGCTATGAAGAAGCTGTTTCGCTTCATACCGATTACACATCTCCAGAGTATCTGGCGTTTGAGAAAAAGCTGTATGAAAAGACGCTGCGTAAGCTGGGCTTTGGGAAACTGCTCCCAGAGGAACGCGCACCGCAGAAGGATATGGACAAACGGAAAGAAAAGGTGGAAGAACGATGACAGAACCCATTACCATTGGCGTGGATCATGGCTACGCGGCCATGAAAACCGCGCATTGCTCGTTCCCTTCCGGCTTGGCAGAATACGAGCATGAACCGTACACGCAGAAAAACGTCCTCTGCTATGACGGAAAATACTACGTTGTCGGCAGCGGGCGGCAGCCGCTCCAGCAGGATAAGACAGTGGATGAGAATTACTATCTGCTGACGCTGGCGGCCATCGCCAAAGAGATCGCGTACCGGAACGCGCCGACCACAACGCCGGTGATCCTTGCGGCGGGCCTGCCGCTAACGAGCTTCGGGCGGGAGAAGAAAGCGTTTCGGGCGTATCTGCTGCGCGAGGGCAAGCCGGTCTCTTTTTCGTATGAAGGGATTTCGTATGAAACTTCTGTGCAGGATGTGAAGCTGTTCCCGCAGGGCTATGCGGCGATCCTCCAGCACAGCGATCTGCTGAATGAACCGTCCGTGATCCTTGCGGACATTGGCGGGTGGACCGTGGATATTATGCGGCTGGACAACCGCATCCCGTACGCAGCTTCTTGCCGCAGCTTGGAGCTGGGCATGATCCGCTGTCTGGATG
>OGLH01000535.1_pt1 | contig 11938 bp, 9 predicted proteins | sample 1572791 | NCBI WGS metagenome assembly OGLH01 (sample SAMEA2581913, study PRJEB24529) | metagenome | biome: Human gut stool | place: China | collected 2011
GGGGATCATCCTGACGTTTTTCCGCCGCGCCGGGCTCTGGCCGCTCGGCACGGCGGCGTATCTGACGCTCCGGCTGCTGACGCTGGCAAAGCGCACAGGCGAATAGCGCCGACAGGCAGTTCCGGCCGCGAAACGGAACGTTACCGGTTGCTTTTTATGCCCGCAGCGGTTACAATGAAATGAAATGCAACGAATGAGAAGGAACAGCCATGACAGATCAGATCCACAGGATACTCACGCGCGTGCAGAAGCCTGCGCGCTACGTGGGCGGAGAATACAACCAGATCGTAAAGCGGAAACAGGACATCGACGTGCGCGTGGCGTTCTGCTTCCCGGATACGTATGAGATCGGCATGTCGAACATCGGCATGCGCATCCTCTACGGCGTGATGAACGAGATGCCCGGCGTCTGGTGCGAGCGGGTGTTCGCCCCCTGGGGCGACATGGAGGCGGAGATGCGCGCGCACCGGCTGCCCCTCTGGGCGCTGGAGAGCCACGACCCTGTCCGCGATTTTGACCTTGTCGCCTTCACGCTCGGCTACGAGATGTGCTACTCGAACGTGCTCAACATGCTCGAGCTTTCCGGACTGCCGCTGCTGGCCAAAGACCGCAAGGGGCTGGAGGGCATTGTCTTCGCCGGGGGCGTCTGCACGGTAAACCCGGAGCCGCTGGCCGATTTCATCGACTTTTTCTCCATCGGCGAAGGGGAGGAGAGCACCCGCGAGATCATCGAATGCTACCGCGCAGCCAAGCGGCAGGGTCTGAGCAAGCAGGAATTTCTGCGCGAGGCGGCGAAGCTCGAGGGCGTCTACGTCCCGTCGCTCTACACGCATACTTACAATCCCGACGGCACCCTTGCCGCCATTACGCCCGCGCCCGGCGCGCCTGCGCGTGTGAAAAAACGCATCGTGCAGGATCTGGACCGGGCCTATTTCCCCACGAAGACCATCGTTCCCTCGACCCAGATCGTCCACGACCGGTCGAATCTGGAGATCTTCCGCGGCTGCATCCGCGGCTGCCGGTTCTGTCAGGCGGGCTTCTGCTACCGGCCGATCCGCGCCAAATCCGCGGATACCCTGTGCAGACAGGCGATCGAATCGCTCGAGGATTCCGGCAACAGCGAGATCACCCTCGCCAGCCTCTCGACCTCTGACTACCGCGAGCTTGAGGCGCTGGCCGACGGTCTGCTCCGCTACTGCGAGCCGCGCAAGATCAACCTCTCGCTGCCCAGTCTCCGCGCGGACAATTTCTCGCGCGAGCTCATGCTGCGCATCCAGAAGGTGCGCAAGAGCGGCCTGACCTTTGCGCCCGAAGCCGGGACGCAGCGTCTGCGCGACGCCATCAACAAAAACGTCACCGAGGAGGAGATCCTCTCCACCTGCGCCACGGCCTTCTCCGGCGGCTGGAACAGCGTGAAGCTCTATTTCATGCTGGGCCTGCCGACCGAGACGGACGAGGACGTCATCGGCATCGCCGAGCTGGTCTATAAGATCCTGCAGGTCTGGCGGGAAAACGGGAGCGGGAAGAAGCGCGGCCTGTCCATCAATCTGGCCACGGCCTACTTTGTTCCCAAGCCCTTCACGCCGTTCCAGTGGGAAAGACAAACAAGTCCCGAGGAGTATCTGCGGCGCGTGCATCTGCTGCAAAGCTGCCTGACGGCGCGGGGTGTTGATTACCGGTACCATGAGAGCGACCTCAGCAGACTCGAGGCGGTTCTTGCCAGAGGCGACCGGCGGCTATCAAAAGTCCTGCTGCGCGCGCATGAGCTTGGCTGCAAATTAGACGGCTGGGACGAGTACTTCCGATATGATCTTTGGATGCAGGCCTTTTCCGACTGCGGGGTCGACCCGGAATTTTACACGACGCGCGGCTTTGCGGAGGACGAAATCCTTCCGTGGCAGACGATCGATATTGGCGTGAGCCGGGACTTTTTCCTGCGCGAGCGGGCGCTGGCGTATCAGTCTGTTACGACGCCGGACTGCCGCACAAAATGCGCCGGCTGCGGCGCGCGGAGTTTGAGCGAAAGAGGGGTGTGCGATGAATAGGCTGCTGTTTGAAAAGCGGGGCGACGCGGTATACCTCTCGCACCTCGATCTCATGCGCGTGTTTCAGCGGGCGTTCAAGCGCGCGGGCATTCTCATCTGGCATTCGCAGGGCTTCAGCCCCCGGGCGTATGTGTCGATCGCGCTGCCGCTTCCGGTCGGTATGGAGAGCCGGTGCGAGATTCTGGATTTTGAAATTGAAGACGGTTCGGTCGAGCTTTCCGGTCTTCCCGCGCGGCTCAATGCCGTTTTGCCGGCAGGTATCCGGGTACTGGAGGCATACGAGAGCGCGCGAAAAATCAAGGAGCTGACGCGCTTGCGGGCCGAGGTGACGCTCGAGTATGATGACGGCGTTCCCAAAGATGCGCAGAAGGCGCTTGCCGCGTTTTTTGCGCGCGAAAGCATCGTTATCACCAAGCGCAGCAAAAAAGGCGACAAGGAGCTCGACATCAAGCCGCTCATTTTCGCGCTTTCCATTGCGGCAGTAAGCGAAACCGAGCTTCGGCTGGAGTGCATTCTTTCCGCGCAGAACCCGGGGCTGAACCCGCAGCTGCTGGCGGCGGCGATTGAGACGCATCTGCCGGACTATAAACCGGACTTTGCGCGCGCCGGGCGCATCGAAGCGCTGGATGAACAGGAAAATCCCTTCCGATAAGACAGGAGTACCTATGCAAGGACATGTTACCATTTTAGGTTTTACGCCGAATATCGAGGCCATGATCGCCTCCGGCGGCAGAATTTCCACCATGGACGGCACGGCGGATGAAATTTTCGAAATGTCGCTTGCCGCAGGACGCGAGAAAAACGAAAAGCTCATCGGGAAGGTGCTTTCGTCGGGGCACACGTCGGTGCTGGAGCACGGATTCGTGAACCTCGCGTTTGAAAACGTCTCGGTGCTGGCCGAGCAGTTTCTCATTGAGTTCCGGCTCGCGTCCTTTACGGTCAAGTCCCGGCGCTACGTCGATTTTTCAAAGGCGGGCTACGTTTCTCCGGAACTGGAACATGACGCGCAGCGCGAGATATTTGACGAGACAGTGCGCACGCTTTTTGCCATCTACGACGAGCTCGAGGCGGCGGGCGTTCCGAAGGAGGACGCGCGGTTCGTGCTGCCGTACTGCTTTTGCAGCAATTTCTTCTGCTCGATGAACGCGCGCGAGCTTCTGCACGTGATGAACGAACTGCGCTATGGGCGCGGAAGCGAGATCCCGGAGCTTTGGGCGTTGGGCGAGAGCCTGTTTTTGCAGTGCGAGGAGAAGCTGCCGTTTCTGGCGGTTCGAAAGGAGGCGGCATATGCCCATAGAGTGCTGCCGCTGCCAGACGGTATGCCGGTTTTGCCGGAGGCGCAGGTCACACTGCTGGACGGAACAAGAGAACCGGAAAAGCTCATCTGCCGCGCGGCGTATCTCGCAAACGGCATGCAGGCGCCGGGGCTGACGCGAGACGAGCAGGCGCGGATTTTAAGAACGCTTTTACAGAATAACCGCAAGCGCGAGCTGGAGCAGGCGAGCTTTACGCTGTTATATTCCGGCATGTCCCTTGCCGCGCTCACGCATCTGACGCGCCACCGGATGCAGGCGCTCTGCGCGCCGTCTTTGCTGCAAAATGCCGATTACAATCGGTATGTTCTGCCTGAAAGCGTCAGAAAAGCCGGGATGGAGGCGCGATACCGGGAGGCCTTTTCCATTGCGGAGGCTGCGGCAAGGAAGCTTTCTTCGCTTGGCGCGGGGAAAGATGCGCTTTCATATCTTCTTGTGAGCGGGCTCAAGGTCCCGGTCGTCTCGACGATGAACGCAGGCGAGCTCTATACCTTCTTCCGCCTTCGCACGTGCGAGCGGGCGCAGTGGGAGATCCGGGAGCTGGCCACCGAGGCATTAAAAGTCCTGCGCGCGGCGCATCCGGGGCTCTTTTCCCTCTATGGCCCGACCTGCTTCATGAAGGGCGCGTGTCCCGAGGGCAGAATGTGCTGCGGGAAGACGGCACAGGTGCGCGAGAAATTTTCCGGGACCCTGTAAAATAGAACGCTCTGCGGTCTTTTTCCGCAGGGCGTTTTTCGCCTCCATGCCGCGCAATTCTTAGGAATTCTTAAGTTTCCCGGAAATATCCGGAAGGTATGGTATACTGGGTTCAAAGGAGGAAGGGGAAATGCGGAAAGAATGGGTCGCGTGGCTGCTTTTTGCGTCACTGCTGCTCTCCGGGTGCGGGAAGACGGCGCAGGTACCGGACGAGGCGCAGGCTGCGGAGGAAGCCGTGATACAGGTGGAAACGCCAGCGGAAGAACCGGCGCAGGAGAACGGGATTTCTCCGATCGAGCCCGGGCAGTGGGCAAAGTACGCGGAAATATACGACGCGTATTTTCTCGGAGAAGACCGGCGGCTGCCGCTGGATTTCATGTTCGTAAGGCCGATTTTGCAGATGGCAGACCTTGACCAGAATGGTGTGCCGGAGCTCATTGTGTACCACGGGGTAGCGACGGCGATGATGATCTTCGCGATTTTTACGATCGAAGACGATACGGTCAAGAGCCTGACGGAGCTTCTCAGTTGGAACTGGGCAATGCCGACGGATGCGGGCGACTGCGTTATTCCGACGACTGGGACGGTCATCCCCGACGCGCATCAGGAAATCCTCTGCGACAGCGCGTATATCGCGATGGATAGCCGCGTGCTGCCGTTTGATCCGTCCTACGGCGCGATCTCGGCGCGGCGGGATGCAGAAACCGGAGAAGCCTTCTGGATGTTCAGCTGTTATAACAACAAAACCGTCGACATCGACGGCGTTTCGTGCAACAGCGGCGGAGAATACTGGCGCTTTGAAAACAGGGATGGGAAAATTGTCCCCGTTCTGGTGCAGCGGTTCGGTATAGACTATGACGACGAGACGCCGTTCGCGGGATACAGTCAGGTATTTTCGGACGAGGAGCCGGAGTGGATCGAGGAAACGGGAAGCCAAGCGCCGATGGTAGACGGCAGAATGTCGGCGGAGCTGACCGAGCGGTTTGTGTCTGAGCGGGATACGGCCTATCCGGCGCTCGATTCCGCGCCCGAGGAATGCAAATTTTATGTAACGAAGGGCGATTCAAACGAGGAGCTTCTGCAAGACGCGCACGCGTTTTTTGCGCGATTTTTCGCGCCTGGGAACTGAAGCGGCTTCCGGTGCGTCTAAAAACCAGAGATATCAATGAAAGTCTGAAAGGAGACTGCATATGAAAAGAAGATGGATTGCGCTGCTTCTGGCGCTGACGATGGCCGCATCGCTTTTGGCCGGCTGCACGAAAAAAAGCGAAACGCCGGCCCAGCCCGAGCAGGGGCAGACCGAGCAGGAGGAAAATCAGACCAAGCCGGAAGAGAACCCCACGAAGGAGGAACAACCGGACGTGACCCCGGAAAGCCCGGACGATACGCCCGAGAATCCGGACGATGCGGAGAAGCCCGCTGACGAGCAGAAGCCCGATGAGGAAGAAAAGCCCGAGGAAGAGCCGGAGCTTACCGAGGAGCAGAAGCGCAGGCTCCGCATCGAACAGGCTGTCGAGGAAAGCACAATCTGGGCGGCAGACGAGGAATACAACAACTTCTTTACTGAGGCGCTTCTCAAAAGCCGCTTGGAGGACTTTTTGTTCCAGAACTGGGACAATGCCGCGCTCGGCATTTCCGATTACTTTGACGCAGACGATTTCAGGCTGAACCTCTACCAGAATTCGCTCGACGAATATTTCTGTGTCCTGTCGCATGAGGACAGCTTCCGGGAGCTTTCCATCCGCCTGAACGCGGACGGCGCGAGCGTCTATACGCCCGGCACGAATGCGGGGAGCGCAAATGCTTCGGCGGAGATCGAGAGTCTGGTCGAAGGGGCGAAATTTGACAAGCGCTACGACGGGTACTATTTTGACGATAACATGGACGCGCAGGCGAACAAGACCTTTAAGAGCTACTGCGCACTGGCGCTGAACGGCTTTCAAAAGACGCTGGAGGAAAACAGGCAAGCTTGGAAGGTCGTGCTGGACGATGCGTACCGGGTGACGGTTTCGTTTGACGAGAACGACCAGTTTGTGCTGGAACTGCAAGGCGAGACGAGCTACTGGCTCGAGCTTCGCTATCGCCCGGAGTGCGGCGTGTGGGCGGATGTGAGCCTCGTTCCGACGTTCGGAAGCGACTTGTCAGACTGGAAGGTTGACGCGGCAAAGCTGACGGATTCGTATCTTGTCTCCCTTGTCCATACGCTCGAGCTCGGCATGACCGCCGCGCCGTTTACCTTTGACCGGCCGAAGGATCTGACGCCCGAGCAGCTCTGGCACATGTTCCTGCTGCTCACGCCGAAGCAGGAGTTGGAGGCGACGTATGAGAAGCAGGATAAGATGTATCACATCACACAGGGAATGATAGAGCACACACTGTCTCAATACATGAAGGGCTATTCTCTTGATATCTCAAAGAGCAAAAACTATGACGCGGCGACAGATGAGATTGTCGTTCCAACGGTATCCGGTTTTGGCGGCGACAGCCTCGCAAAGCTTCGCGAAAAGAGCGTCGACGGCAATACCGTGACCTTCACGGTCGACTACTATAGTCCCGACGATGTGAATTACGCAAGCGTCCAGAAGTCCAAAACCTATACCGTTACGTTCCTCTATGGCCGGTACCGCTATGAATCCGCCGTGGAGGCTGCCGCGCTGCCTCTGGGCAACGGATGATCGAGGCGGCTGAAAAAGGAGGAATCTGCGATGAAGCATACAAGGCTCTGGATCTGGCTTTTTGCGGCCTCGGCGGCGCTCAATGTGCTGCTGTACGCGCAGATGATCATTAACAATCAGAAACCGCCGGAAGCGCCGATCGTCAAGGGGACGTATGCGCGGCAGGAGGGAGGTACGCTTTACCGGCTTGCAATGCGGGACGACGGATATTACTGCCTGTATCTGGCGGGAGAGATTCTGGAGCTTGGGCGCTACGTGCGGGTCGATGAGAACCAGCTTACGCTCACAGCGGAGAGCCCAGAGGAGCTTCACGGATGTTCGGCTTTCCTGATCGGCGAGACGCTGTATGAGATTTTAAGCGACGGCTCGGTTCAGACTTACGAAAAGACGGTCGATATTCCCTATTACGATAACGTGAAGCCTGTGTGGAACGATGAGGCAAACGAAAAATGAGCGAGAAAAACGCATCCGCCGGCTTGGCGGATGCGTTTTTTCGTTATTCGGAAGGCTCCTGCTCATGCAAGGGCTTGCCTTTTTTCAGGGCTTCGTGCTCTTTTAAAAGTTCATCATGGAGCTCTAAGGAGTTCCAGCCCTGATTCGTCTCGGTCAGTATGGCCTTGAGGGAGATGGCGGGCAGGCGCGTCGCTTTTAAAAGCGTCAGAAATGCGTTTACCATCGGCTGCGAAAAGCCGCAGAGGACGAGCATCAGCTCCGGGAAGTTTTCTCCGTCATAGACGCTTTCAAACGTGCCGAGCGCGCCCGTGAACGAGCCGAGGCTTTGCAGGTACTCCCGCTTTTCAACCGGCCGGACCGGTACGCCCAGCTTCATTGCAGCCATGCGGAGCTTCGATAAGTGCTTGGCGGGGAAATTATAGGCCAGAATCAGCTGCGTCATGTCTGCGCCTCCTTTTTCTCATCTCGCAGGAAGCCAAAATAGACGATCATCGCGGCGATGGCCCAGAAGTAGACCATCATATACGGCTCTTCGAAGATATTTTCAAAGAAGCAGTGCACCAGAACGCCGAGCAGGCCGCAGAACATGCCGCACACGAGCGGATAATTCCGGTTTTGCTTGGCTTTCCACTGCTTGCCGGTTCTGCAGATGCTCCGGCAGGAGGCCGCGATCATGCCGAGCAGCATGATGATGAAGCCCGCTAACCCGAGATAGCCGGTTTCCACGAGGGTTTTGAGATAGTAGTTATCAAGATAGAAATACTGCACGTAATCGAGCACCTGGTTCTGCATCGCGACCGCGCCGCCGAACATCCCGTGTCCGACGCCTGTCCACACGCCGGACGCCTCGAGCAGTTCCAGACCCAAAGACCATCTGCCGCCGCGGCCGCCGTTCGTGTTCGCGTCGATGAAGTCCTGCGTAAAGAGAAAGCCGATGCGTGTGCGCACAAACGGAATGAGCACCAGAAGTGCCAGCCCCGCCGCCAGCAGCAAAAAGAGTCTGCGGTCAACGAGCAGAATAAACAGAACGATTGCAACCGCCATCGCGACCCACGCGCCGCGCGACATCGTAAACAAGCACGCAAAGCACATACAGAACGTCGCGAGCCACGCAACCACCTTCTGCGAGGGCTTCTCCGCGTAATAGGCGAGCGCCGCCGTCATCGGCACAAAGAGCACCATGAAGTCGCCCATGATGTTGGGGCTTCCGAAAATGGAGTAGACCCGCGTCCGGACGGCGGTTTCCGCCTGCGCCACCCAGTTAGACGGCATCGGCGCTTTCGTAATATACTGATAAATGCCGTGGAGCGAGAGAACGAAGGAAAGCGATACCAGTGTCAGATACAACGTCATGCAGTCGCGGTCGTTCCGGATGAGCCTTGTGACAAGGTAGAACCAGAGCAGATACTGGCACGTCGCGCGGAAGCCAGCAATCTGAATGGATGTGTACGGGCAGACGACGCACAGAAGGACGAAGCAGACCGTGAGAAAGACCGCCACCGGAAGATCAAGCGGATTGAACTTCGGCGCGATGGGGGAAGCGGCCTTTTTGCGCTCCCAGATGATCCAGAGAACGCAGAAAAGAAGCAGCGCCTCGTCCCACACAGAGGACACCACCGGGATGGACAGAATGTCGCGTAGCACGTAGTCGATGAGAACGTAAAGCCCGATGGCAAAGAGCAAGATCGCCGTCATGCCGCCGGAGAAGAGCCACCCGAACGTGCGGCTATTGCGCCCGCAGGTGAAAACCGCGCGGTAGACCTGATAGAGCACGGAGCTTTCGACCCAGCTTGTCCCTTTTTGGGATAGGCGCTCGTTGCAGCGGGTAAGAAGCTTGTTCGTTCCGCTCTCGTCGAGCGCGCTTGTACCGGACGAAAGGCGGCGCGAGAACCACGCGGCGATCTTACTGGAACGCCAGCAGGCGGCAATACCCCGCCGCACCCGGCTTTCTTTTGCCACGCGCGCGCACCACGATAAAATCGCCAGCGTCCAGCGGTACAGCATACAGCCTCGCAGAAGCTCAGCCATTGTCTGCCTCCATGCCGGAGATGATGCCGGTCAGCTCAAACTCGCTCGTCTTGAGAATATACTCGTAGCCCACGCGAACCTCCTGACTGCCGACCTGCCAGACATTGCCGGAGAAGGTGGCCGTGGCCTTCACGGTGACGTAGAGCCAATAGCCCGATTCAGACGCGTCGAAAGACGACGAGATCTCGGTAACTTCCGCCGGGATGAGCTTGGCGTTGTTGACCAGCTGCTTTCCAATCTGGGTTTCGGCAAACTCGGCGACTTCGATGGGCTGGTCTTTAAACAGAACTGTGAACGTCAGCTCGTGCTGATTATCCGATACCGCCGCCGCGGCCTTCTTGCCGACAAGCTTCCAGCCCACGGCCAGCACAACGGCCACGACCAGAACGAGAACAAGCAGGTCGATCAGATTGATCTTGCCGAACAGACGGCCTTTTTCATCAATAATTTTCATGTGTGCCTCCAGTACCTTTGGATTTGGTTGATTCTGCGGAGAAAATAGACTATAATATTTATCGATTCCGCGCATCATGCGTATTTTATCCTAAAACACAGGAATAAACAAGAGCAAGTTTCTGCTCTGGGAGTTTTTATGAAAATCATCCATTTAATTTCCGGCGGCGATGTCGGAGGCGCCAAGACGCACGTTTTGTCTTTGCTGGAAGGTCTGGGCAGGACGCAGCAGGTGCGGCTGGTCTGCTTTACAGCTGGCGCGTTCGCGGACGATGCGGCGGCCATGGGCATTGATACGCTCGTTTTGGATTCCGGCGTGCGCAGCAGCATCCGCGCCTTGACCGCCATGATCCAACAGGAGCATTTTGACATCGTCCATTGCCACGGCTCTCGCGCAAATATGATCGGCGCCATTTTAAAGCGGACGATCAAAGTCCCCATCGTTACGACCGTCCACTCGGACTACCGGCTTGATTATCTCGGCCGGCCCTTCCACAGGCTCACCTACGGCACGATCAACACCGTCGCGCTGCGCGTGTTCGACTATCACATCGGCGTATCGGACGCAATGGTGCAGCTGCTCATCTCGCGCGGCTTTGATCCGCAGAAGCTGTTTTCCATCTACAACGGCGTAGACTTCCCCCCGAAGCCTGCAAAACTTTCGCGGGCGGAATACCTTGAGAGCCTCGGTATCACGTTTGACGCGGACACGGTCGTTTTCGGCATCGCCGCGCGATTAAACCCCGTGAAGGACATCGCAACGCTCATCCGGGGTTTCGCAGACGCGTGCAGAACCTGCCCCAATATCCGGTTAATTATCGCAGGCGACGGCGAGGAACGGCAGATGCTGGAGGAGCTCGCAAGGGAAATGTGCCCCGAGGGCTCGGTCATCTTTGCGGGCTGGGTCAAGGATACGGACAGCTTTTACAACGCCATCGACGTCAATATGCTGACCTCTCTTTCCGAGGGCTCGCCGTATGCTTTGGTGGAGGGCGCGAGAATGCGCTGCGCGACGATTGCAACATCGGTCGGCGGCATCCCCTATATGATGGAGTCCGGCGTGACGGGACTTCTCTTTACGCCGCGGGATGTCGATACCTTGACTGCCTATATGGTGCGGCTTGTCCAGAATCCGGCGTTTCGAAAGCAGCTCGGGCAGAATTTCTATGAAAAGGCGGAGCGGGTGTACTCCGCCGAGGCGACCGTCAACCACCAGCTAGACATTTATCGGACGATCCTGCGCCAAGCTGCGCAGCCAAAGGAAAAGCGGCGCGGCGTGACGATCTGCGGGGCGTATGGCAAGGGCAATGCGGGCGATGAGGCGATTTTGAAGGCCATTTTGCGCCAGCTCCAGCACATCGACCCCGATATGCCCGTCTGCGTGCTTTCGCACAATCCAAAATCGACAAGGCTCACGCACCATGTGGGCGCGGCCTATGTCTTCAATCCCTTCTCGTTCCTGCGCGTCATGCGCCGCTCAAAGCTCTATATCTCCGGCGGCGGCAGCCTCATTCAGAACCAGACGAGCACGAGAAGTCTCAACTATTATCTTTTAAGCATCCGGCTCGCGAAATTAACCGGTAACCGCGTTTTGATGTATGGCTGCGGCATTGGCCCCGTAAATGGAGAAGCCAGCCGGAAGCGCGCCGCGCGCGTCATCGACCGGAATGTCGACGCGATCACGCTGCGAGAGGACCTCTCTGCCGAAGAACTCAAGGCCATGGGCGTGATGAAGCCAAAGATCTACGTGACGGCGGATCCGGCGCTGCTTCTGGAGCCTGGACTGGAGGGCGCGGTTGACGGATTTTTGCTCGGCAACAACATGGACCCCGCGGGGCACTATGCGCTCTTCGTCCTGCGCGACTGGCCAGGCTTTGCGGAAAAGAAGCGGGCGTTCGTGGAAAGTGCGAAATACGTAAAAGAGGCCTATGGCCTCACGCCGGTTTTCTTCGCGCTTGAGCCGGGGCGGGATTTGCCGCCCAGCCGGGAAGTCGCAAGCGAGCTGCCGTTTGCCTGCCCGATGCTGTCTGCGCCGAGCGATGAAAAGCTCATCATCGGTATGATGAAGAAGATGCAGGTCGTCGTGTCCATGCGCCTGCACGCCTTGATTTTTGCCTCGAGCGTGGCCGCGCCGCTGGTCGCTGTGTCCTATGACCCGAAGGTTACGGGCTTCATGCACTACATCGGCCAGAAGCACTGCGTCTATTTTGAAGATGTGACGGCGGAAAACCTCTGCGCGCTGATTGACGGCGCGCCCGGAGACCCCGGCTCGTAA
>OGLH01000544.1_pt1 | contig 11786 bp, 10 predicted proteins | sample 1572791 | NCBI WGS metagenome assembly OGLH01 (sample SAMEA2581913, study PRJEB24529) | metagenome | biome: Human gut stool | place: China | collected 2011
CCTCTTTACCAATGGTTGACGGAGAAAAAACAGAATGGAAAAGAAAGTGCATCGGTTCAGTGGAACTTTCAGAAGTTTATGATTGATGAGAACGGACATTGGGCGGGAGTTGTGTCTCCGAAAGAAAGTCCGTTCTCTGAAAAGATTATTACTTGGATAAAGAAGGAATAAGAGAGACTTTTTTCAGCTCTTCTTCGAAGTTGGGAGTGAAGATTCCTTTACCCAGATTTTCTTTTATTTCTTCGATCTTCCAAAATCGTCCACCGTCCAGTTCGTCGCTGGGATGGATTTCTTCCTCATAAACGGTTTTGTGGACAAAAACAAGCTCTTTTTCCCGGCTGGATTCAAAAACATAACTGGTGAGAAGCTCGGGAGTGAAGTCTGTGATGCCCAATTCTTCGGAAGCCTCCCGTTTAAGTGCATCTTCGACTTTCTCATTTACGCCGATATGTCCGCCTACTGCGGTATCCCACATACCGGGCAGAAGGTCTTTTTTCATACTTCTTTTTTGCAGTACTTGTGGTTATCCACACATATTTGTGATTATCGTAATAATCTTTATCATAGAACTCTTCAAGTATTTTAAATGGCATATCAATATTTGAAGAATTATGACCATAAATTAGTAATTTTCTACTGGTATCAATATCCACTCTAAAATCTAGGTAGATAGAGCCCATACCACTTCTATTTCCATAAGCATCATGATTTAAATAATAGTTATTATCACTACCTTGTAATATTGGTACGATATAATCAGTATTATCTATTTCCAAGACACCTTTAATATCTTTATTATTATATTCTTCTCTCAAATTGTTAATAACTTCTTCATAGTTAATAGGATTATTAACATTATTATTTGATTCTATATCTATATTTAAGTAATAATCTTTTTTTCTATTTGACTTATATAGATATACTCCAACTAACAATAATAATATTACTAAGATAAAAGTTATTATTAATATTATTTTTTTATTCTTATTCATAAAGCCCCCAATAATTCTCTCAGATGGTTTACTATTATAGCATATTTTATGTTTTTGTCAATTATTAATCTATCATTATATTAAAATTGCAATGAAAAAAGAAGTTTTATATCTTAAATACTTCTACCTAATTAAAAACTTCTTAACTTCTAATTTTATTATGTAACAATGTTTTATTTTTTAAACACTAATTTGTTATCTATCTCTTCTTCAGTATTTTTATAACTTAAACTTATTCTTATACTACTCATAGATATTTCTCTATTATGATATATACTATCTACTGATAATGATACATCACTAGTAGAACAGGCACTTTTAGTGGATAGATAAATGTCTTCTTCTTCCATAGTATGAATAAATGTCTCTGGTTTTACTCCTATTACACTAAAATTAATAATATATGGAATACTATTTTCAGTACTATTTATATGAATATTATCATACTTTTTTAAATTATCTTTTATCTTCCTACTTAGAGATGATACATATTCATAATTTTTATCTATATTTGGAATAACTAATTCCAAGGCTTTCATAAGACTACATATTAATGGTAATGCTGGAGTACCACTACGATAAATGGTAGTACTCTTTCCTCCATGAATTAAATTATCAATAACAATATTATCTTTTTTTATTAATAGACCTATTCCTTTTAAGCCAAATATTTTATGAGCAGACATACTAATGAAATCTATACTAGTAGGATCTACCTTTATTTTACCAATAGCCTGAGTAGCATCGACATGGAAATAACACTTAGGATGTTTTTTTACTATCTTACTAATAGTATCTATATCTTGCCTTATACCCAGTTCACTATCAACATAAGCTACTGAAACTAAAATAGTATTATCTGTTAATAATCTTTCTAAATCATCTATATCTATTAAACCATTATCTTTTATTTTAACATAATCAATAATAAAGCCTTTGCTTTCTAAATATTTACAAGTTTCTAATACTGATGAGTGTTCTAGAGGTGTAGTAATTATATGATTACCACGATTTTTATATTTAGAAGCTACTCCTTTTAATACTGTATTATTTGATTCAGAAGCTCCTGAAGTATATATTATTTCACTAGGTTTTACTCCTAATAAATTGCTTATCTTTTCAGTAGCATAATCCTCTAATTCTTTTGATTTTATTCCTAAACTATGTAATGAATTAGAATTACCCGGATAATTTTTACATACTTTATTAAATGTCTCTAGTACTCTATCATCTACCATAGTAGTAGCACTATTATCTAAATATATCATATATTATTCCCTCTTTAATATTATTCAATTATTAATCCAATCTTCAACTACACTTATTGGAACATTCATGTTTCCATAACCTATGCCAACTTTTCTATCTGGTTTTTTATCTCCGTGACAATCAGTTCCTGCTGACATATACAAGTTATTTTTTGTACAATAATTTCTGATAAATTCGCTCTCACTTTCAGTAAATTTTGAATAATATGTTTCAATGCCATCAATTATTTTTTCTTGTACTAAACCATCTAAATACTTTTCATAGTTTCTAAGTGGATATGTAAATAAATGTGCTAAAAAAACTTTACCACCTAACTTTTTTATCTCGTCAGATACTAATTTTGCATTTGGTGTTTGATAAGAAAAATCTATATACAATGGAAAGTCTATATTACAAGTACAACATCTAAAAAAATGATCAATGTCGTTCCATTCTTTATCAGAAAAATACTTTCTATTTTCAGGATACTTCTTTATAGATTCATATATGTAATCTATTGGCCATCCCATTTCTTCATTATAATCAATATTGTCCACTATTATATTATTTTTATGGCAAGCATTCATAAGCAAATGAAATTCTTCCATTAAATTTGGTTTTTTCTTTTTAATATTATATACTTTTTCTATCCATTTATCCATTTCAACAACATCAAAATTATAACCTAAAAGTTCTATTTTAGCATTATTAAAAACACAGTTAAATTCAGCACCATTTACTATTCTTCCATTATAATATTTTGAATAATCTTTTTCTTTTAGTTCTAGATGGGCTTTAACAGTATCATGATCTGTTATTGCTAGCATTTCAACACCTGTTTGTTGCGCTTCCTTAAGAAGTTTTTCCACACTCCAAGTTCCATCAGAATAATTTGTATGAGTATGTAAATCTATCATTTTATTACCTTACCTTTCTATTAAGTATTTCTGTATTAATATTACTGGCAAAAGACAGAAACTGACTTAGTAATTCTTCTTTAGGAATATTAGTAGTATCTATTATTTTTGTGACTATTTTATTATCAGATAACTTGCCAATTATATTTTCAGTAAATGAAATTAATACTTCTCTTTGAGAATTAATAGTCTCTTCTTCTAACCAAATGCCTTCTAATACATGGTTTCTAGTTATATTTCTTTTCTTTATTTCTTCAAAATCAGCAGTCAAAAGAAGAAACCCATCACATTCTATAATATTATCTTCATTTATTTGTTTTAACATATTATAATATTTGCTACAAGCACTAGAAAATGTACCAACGAAACCTTTTGTTCTTTCAAATGCTTTAGCTGTTGCTATTGTGGCAATAGCACTTTTATCAATAATTACATCATTTCCAAGGGAACTATAATAATTTGCTTCCCTTATTTTTTGAAGTTCTATTCTTAATAGCTGTGTCTGATAGTATTCTTCTTCTGCCTGAAGATTCGGTATTGGTGAAGCAGCATCACCAACTTTTTGTGTTTCTCTTTCTAAATATCTAATTGCTTCTGGAATTACTATCCATCCATTTTTCTGTAAATTAGAACATAGTGTAGTTTTTCCGACACATGATGTTCCCTCAACAATAATTATTTTTCCTCTTTTCATTTTTTTCTACCTTTCTGTTTTATATTTCTCCTTTTTTTTAAACATTAATGAATTTATTGGACCAACATTAGAAATCAGCAATGCCATAACATACGAAATATAATTGCTTATATTTCTTTTACAACTTTTATCACCAAACTTATTTATTGTATTGATTGTTATAATATAATTTATAAAGGCATAAAATAAATAAGATATAAGTAACAAAGTAAATATAAAAATGCTTTTTAAGAACATTGAAATTAAAATATTTATAACAAATATAATCGGAAAAAATAGCCAATTCACTGCACATCTAAATTCATTTATGCATCCAATCAAACCAAAAAATGAATATTTTCCTTCTTCTTTTTTTATGTCTTTATATATTAGAATGTTTTTTCGTGTGGTATTGTACCATACAGAATTTTGCTTAACGATTTGTTTTACCGAAATAGCATTTTCAATATTCTCAAGATATGGTACAGAAGAAAGTTCTACATTATTATATTTTAATTTCATAGTTAGATATATATCTTCACACCAAAACTTTGTATTAAAATTCCCCATTTCTTTTAAGGTTTTTAGTTTAATTGTTAATCCATGGCCTACAACATAATTGTACAAATATCTATAGTGTAATTTTGAATTAAATAAGCCGACTTTTATTTCGAAATTTGACTGATAAATAGCAAATCCCTTTGTAATAAATCCCAATTTTTCAAAGTTTTTAAAGCAATATGAGTATTGTTGAATAACTTTTTTATCTTTATTTATATAATAATATATTGATTTAAAAGTTTTTATTGATGGTTTACTATCAGCATTATATAAAGACATATACCATTCTTTTGTATCATCATAAAAGCTCATACTTTTCAAGTTATGAATCATGTAATTTAATTGATCAGCCATATAGCCACTTTCAAAAGGGTAATTTATTAAATAAACATCATTATATTTATTTAATATATTTTTTTCAACAATCATTTTAGTAGTTTCATAATTTTTATCATAACCACATTCAAAATCTTCTTTTCTTGTCGTGATTATTACTATTGGCAAGTCACATATACTTTTAAAATGTTTTATGGTATTCTCAATTATTTTCTGTTCTCTTAAACATGGAATTGCAATGAAGAGACCTTTGTTTTCTTTTAATGCATCATCAATATTAATATTATTTTTCTTTAAGAATTTAGTGTATTTAAATAATATAAATAAAGAATATAACACTATAACAATCACATACAAATAGCAACACAATTTTAAATACATATTATTTTACTGTTTCCAATTCATTTTTTAATTCTTCTAAATTATGTATAATTTTAAAATTCATACAACCTTCGATAAACAAATTATCCATTCCTGTAAAATCTAAATTTCTATCATCTGTTTTGTATCCAATACACTTTTTATTTAAGGCATAAGCTATTCCTAACTCAACGCATGCGCCTTCATCTGGTACTCTACCATCTAAAAAGAAAACTAAAATATCGCACCCTTTTATACCTTCTAAATCCTTTTTAAAAATCTTTTTACTAACATCATATTTGTCACCACCATTTGCGATAATTTGTGCTGATAAACCAGCACTCTCTTGTGGTAGGTAAACCTCATATCCCCAAGTACGAAAAATTTCAGTATATTTTTTGTTTCTTTCCAGCTCCATCTCGTTAAATAGTGGTGCTGCAAAATAAATTTTTTTCACTTTTCTCACCTCAATACAATTATATCATGTATATTTTAAAATGTAAATTATAGTTAAGATTATACTATAAATATTAAAATAAAACTAGATATTTTATAACCAAAATATTCAAAAGAGAGACTTATTTTAAGGCTCTCTTTTGCCTCTTAAGACCTAGACTTATGAGGGAGAGCCCGGATATAATTTAACCTTTTAAACTGAGAATTATACAAACTAGCATAGAAACCATTCTCTTTCATAAGCTTATCATGATTACCAGTCTCAATAATATTACCATCTTTCATAACCAATATCAAATCAGCATTTCTAATAGTAGATAATCTATGAGCTATAATAAATGACGTCTTATTCTCCATTAACTTATCCATAGCCTTTTGTACCAATTCTTCAGTTCTAGTATCTACATTAGATGTAGCTTCATCTAAAATTAAGAAAGGAGCATTCTCAATCATACCACGAGCAATAGTAAGTAACTGTCTTTGTCCTGCCGAAATAGAATCAGTATCAGATATTTCGCTATCATAACCATTAGGTAGTGTTTTAATAAAATGATCCACTCCTACTACTTTGCATATTTCTTTTACTTTCTTATCACTAATATTCTTTCTATTATAAACAATATTTTCTTTAACAGTACCATTAAATAACCAAGTATCTTGAAGTACCATAGTAAATAAATCATGAATATTTTCTCTAGTCAAATCTTTAATAGATACACCATCAATCTTAATATCACCAGAATTTATTTCATAGAACTTCATAAGTAAGTTTACCATAGTAGTTTTACCCGCTCCTGTTGGGCCAACAATAGCTATCTTTTGACCTGGTTTTGCAGTAGCAGTAAAGTCTTTAATGATAATTTTATCTTCATCATACCCAAACTTAACATTTTTAAACTCTATTTTTCCTTTTACTTTATCCTTATCTAACTTCTTAGTAATATTTGTCTCTTTAGGCATTTCATTTTCCTCTAGAAAATCAAATACTCTTTCACTAGCAGCCGCTGTTGTCTGAAGTGAGGTCATAGACTGAGCTATTTGTGATAATGGATTAGTAAATAATCTTACATAGATTATGAAGGCTACTATTGTACCAAATGATATAATATCTTTTGAGACTAGAAGAGAACCTACTACACATACAGCAACATAACCAAAGTTACCAACAAAGCCCATGATAGGTTGCATTAATCCTGATAAAAACTGGCTCTTTCTATTACAAGTATAAAGTTTTTTATTTAACTTATCAAATTCTTTAGTAGACTCATCAGTCCCATTACAAGTTTTAACAACATTTAATCCAGAATATACTTCCTCTATGTAACCATTTAAATTACCAAGTTCTTCTTGTCTCTTAGTAAAATACTTTTGTGATTTATTAAGAATTATAAACATTAATATAAATCCTATTAAACTAGATACAATAGCGGTTATAGCTAGTATATAGTTAGTTACAAACATCATAATAATTGAACCAATAAATAATGTAATTGAAGATACTAAAGTAGATAAACTTTGATTTAATGACTGAGCAATTGTATCTACATCATTAGTTACTCTAGATAAAATATCTCCTGATAGGTTGTGATCAAAGAATTTGAGAGGTAATTTATTTATCTTTAATGATATTTTATTTCTTAATCTCCTAGCATAGTTATTGGCTACTTTAACCATAAATATACCCTCAAGATAACTAAATAGAGCACTTATTACATATATAATTAATAATATAGTAGCCATCTTAGTTATTTTTTCAACATTCATCTTTGGATTAACTAATTTTTGAATACTATTAGGTAATGTTTCTACTATTTTATATATTTCATTTACTGAAGCATCTTTCTTTAAGGTAGACATCTTACTAATAAATTCTACTTTATCTTTATTAGTTATTTCAATATTATCAATAGTAGAACTAGGAAATAAGACATTATTTATACTATCTGGAAGTTTAGTTATAAATGAATAATCTTTAGTCTCACTATTATAATTAGATAATGATTTAAGTAGATTTATTTTATCTTCCTTAGTTATTAATATATCATTATATGTAGAATCTTCAAGTATAATATCTAATACACTATCTGGTAATTTACCTAATGAAGTAGTAGCATTTTCTTTAGTCATAGCACTGATAGTATTATTAAACTTTTCTTTATCTAAAGCTGATATACTAGCAGTATTCACTTTATAAATAGTACTCTCATCAATATTTAGATTTAATATACCTGCAAAAGTTTCTTCGTTAAGATTAGTTAACAAATCATCTTGTAGTTTTTCCATATTAGTAGTATTAATAGTTAGACCCTTAGATATCTCATCAGTTAAATCAGATAATCTATCCGGTGATACTAAAGCTAAGATTGCTGATAGACCCGCTAGTACTAAAGATATTATTAGTAGTACTTTAAAATCATTTAAACTTTTAAATAATTTAGATAGAGCCTCGCCAAAATTCTTTGGCTTTTCAATGGTCCTCATTGGACCATGACCCCCTCTTGGAGGAGTATTTCTTTTTTCTTCTTTACCGTTATGCATTTTCTAGTTCCTCCTTTGTTACTTGTGAAAGGGCAATTTCTTTATATACTTCACAAGTTTTCATAAGTTCACTATGAGTACCTATTCCAACACATTTACCCTTATCTAAAACAATTATTTTATCAGCATTCATAATCGTTCCTATTCTTTGTGCTACAATTAGGCTAGTAGCTTTCTTAGTATATTTTTTTAATTCTTTTCTTAGTACTGAATCTGTTTTATAGTCTAAAGCACTAAACGAATCATCAAATATATATATTTCAGGACTTCTGGCAATAGTTCTAGCAATTGATAATCTTTGTTTTTGACCTCCTGAAACATTAGTACCGCCTTGGGCTATATGACTTTTTTCTTTCTTTTCTAGTTTTGAAACGAATTCATAAGCCTGTGATACTTTTAACGCTTCATTAATCTTCTTTTTATCAGGTTTACCTAAAATACTCTTACCATAAGTAATATTTGACTCTACAGTACCAGAGAACATAACAGCCTTCTGAGGAACATATCCAACAATATTATGTAAATATTCTTCTTTATAATCTTTAACATTAATACCATTTACTAGTATTTCACCATCAGTAGCATCATAGAATCTTGGTATTAAATTTATTAATGTACTCTTACCAGAACCAGTAGATCCTATAAAAGCAACAGTATCTCCTTCATTAGCTGTAAAACTAATATTTTCTAAGATATATTCATCAGCATCAGGATATTTAAATGATACATTTTTAAATTCAACAGTGCCTCTTAAGCCATTCTTATTCTTAGTTACTTTACCATCCTCAATTGTTACTTCTGTATCTAGTACTTCATTTATTCTTTTTGCAGATACATTAGCACGAGGTAACATCATAAAGATCATAGCAAGCATTAAGAAAGACATTATTACCTGCATAGCGTATGATGAAAAGACAATCATATCTCCAAATAGAACGATTTTATCTCCCATTAAAGCCTTATCTATCAAAAGAGCTCCGATGAAATAGATAGATAATGTTAGAGTATGCATCACTATATTCATCATAGGACTAAGAATATTAAATGCTTTTTGATTAAACATTTGTGTATTGGTTAAATCATTATTTACTTTATTAAATTTATCTTCTTGATATTTTTCAGCATTAAATGCTCTTACTACTCTAATACCAGTTAAATTTTCTCTAGTTACTGAATTTATCTTATCAATAAGATTTTGAACTATCTTAAATCTTGGCATAACTATAATCATTAGAATAATTATAGTGGTAATTAGAATTATGACTGCTACCGCTGTAGCCATACTCCACTCTAGACTCTTACCTAATATTTTAGTAATAGCCCAAGCAGCAGTAATTGGAGCCTTTATCATTAATTGAAGACCCATTCCAATTAGCATTTCTACCTGAGTTATATCATTAGTAGTTCTTGTTATTAGACTACTAGTAGAAAAGTTCTTTATTTCACTAGTATCTAAATTAAGTACTTTCTTAAAGATTGCCTCTCTTACATTAAATGAGAAAGAAGCCGCTATTCCTGAAATAAAATATCCTACTATTCCCGCACTAAGTAGGCTACCTAAAGCACATAATAGCATATAAGAGCCTTCCTTTAAAATATCTTTCATATCTGCTCCTTTAGTTTGTACTAACTGAGTAATATTAGACATGTAATCTGGCATTTTTAATTCTAACCATACTTGAAATACTATTAAAAGTACACTTATAAATACAAAAAGCCAATCTTTTTTAGTTAATTTCTTTAATAGTTTTATCATTTTAACCTCCATTTTTATATTATGTATCCATGCATAATTTCTTGACTATATGAATTATAGCATTACTCTTTTTTGATGTCAATTACTTAACATAATTTCCCATAAATTGTTTTCATAAGGAAGACCTTAGGCTTACTTATGCTTCTTAAGACAAATGGCTTAAGAAAAAAAAGAAAGAATATTAAACTATTCTTCCATATATTACTATTTAGTTTTTTCTAATTCTTCATAGAACCTATCAGTAAGTTCTGGATACAATTCAAAGAAGTTTCCTATTTTTAATCCTTTTTTTGACCATCTAATTACTTTAGGTATTAAATCACTATTATCTAAAGGAATATAACTAGGTCTGTTAGGATATAAATATAATTTAATTTTTCCCTCATCATTAAATTTTATTAGTTCTTCATAAACATCTGTTATTTTTTCTTCTTCAAGTACTTGCTCTTCTCTATTACTTACAACTTCCATAGACCAGCCAGTAATACCATTAAGAAAGTTTTTAGAACTAAGTTTATAAATAGAACCAGATACATTAAATATATCCTTAAACATACCTTTTTTTCTTTCTACGAGAACAAGATTGTTATCTTCGTCATTACCACCCAAGTAATAATATAAATCACTATGTTTGTTACTTAAGAAAATGGTAGCGACTGCTTTTGAAGATGTGGCATATACCCAGTTTTGCTGATGTGTACTCTTATGTGGTTTGATTACTTTTAAATCAGGTATATGACTTCCATGATATACATACTTGTTTTCACTCATATTTATTCTCCTTTTAAACTATTCTTCCATATACTTTTAAATCTTCTACTTTTTCTATTTTAACATCTACTATAGTTCCTTCTTCTACTATATCATTAATAATTACTGGTATAAAGTTGGAGGTGTGAACAATAGTGGTACCATTAGAATGAATCTCTACTACACCATCATAGATTTTGCCTATCTTACTTTCATAGAAATTATGTTCATACTTATTAGATAAATCCAATATTCTATGTACTCTCTTTTTCTTTTCTTCTGGGAATACCTGATTATCCATAATGGCCGCTGGGGTACCCTTTCTTTTTGAATATGGAAAAGTATGAATCTTAGTAAAACCTATTTTTTTTAGAGTATCTATTGTCTCATTAAATTCTTCTTCACCTTCATTTGGAAAGCCTACGATTAAATCAGTAGTTAAAGATATATCAGGTATATCTCTTAAATTATCTACCATAGACAGAAATTCTTCTTTGTTATATCTTCTATTCATAAGTTTTAATATTTTATTAGATCCTGATTGTAATGGTATATGTAAATGTTTAGCCATCACTTTATTTTCTTTTAATAATTCTTTTATACCAGGAGTTATTTCATTTATCTCTATTGAAGATAATCTTATACGATATATATTTGGTATATTTACTAATTTATTTAATAGTTCTTCAAGATTAGTATTTATATCAGTTCCATACCTACCTGTATGAATACCTGTTAGTACTATTTCTTTATAACCTTTTTCCACTAGTGTTGTTACTTCTTTAATAACATCTTCAGGATCTTTACTTCTTACTCTACCTCTTACATAGGGTATTATACAGTAGGAGCAAAAAGCATTACATCCATCTTGTATTTTTACAAAAGCTCTAGTATGACTATCAAAATTAGTTATTTCCATCTTTTCAAATTCTACTTTAGTTAAATCATATATTATTTTTTTCTTTTGTTTTGTTTTTATATATTCTTCAATTATTTCTACTATTTTAGATTTATCTTTATTACCTAAGACAATATCTACATCTATATCCTCGGCATTAACTTGACTATAACAACCCATTACTATAATAATAGCGGCAGGATTATTCTTCTTAGCCCTATTTATCATCTTTCTGCTTTTCTTATCACTTATATAGTGAGTTAAGTGTAAATCAGATACGTAGTCTATGTTTAATTCCATG
>OGLH01000545.1_pt1 | contig 11742 bp, 12 predicted proteins | sample 1572791 | NCBI WGS metagenome assembly OGLH01 (sample SAMEA2581913, study PRJEB24529) | metagenome | biome: Human gut stool | place: China | collected 2011
GGCCGGCTCCCCGCTTTTTCGCGATTTTGCCAAATCTGCCGTGCGCTTTTTATGCAGTTTATGCAAATAGAACAAAAGTGGTCAAAAAATCACAAGTGGACGCGAAAAAATCCCATGTTATTAGGACTTTATTTCATTTAGTATGGGAAACAGGATACCAGCCATTTTGGAAAAACAGATAAGTAAGGAGGATATGAAATGATAAACGGAACCCGCTTTTTCAGCAAGAGATTGCTGCCGCTTCTTTTGGCAGCTGTCATGCTGTTGAGCATGATGCCGGCGCTGACGCTGCCGGTGCTGGCGGAAGACCCGCCTGCATTGACAATTGATCCCAGAGGATCTCAAGCCTTACACGGCAATCCAGCTTCACGCCGACGACTATCTCGGCCACGCATGGGGAGGCACTGGCAATAAGGAGAATCTCCAGAAGTTCTATGAATACCATGTTGCGATCGCACAGGAAAAGGGGATCAACCTTTACCTGACGCTGATGACCGGCGGCGTTCCGATCAACACGTTCCGCAATCTGATCGATATGGACTGGCTGAACGATCTGATCGATAACAATTCCTGCATCAAGGGCGTTGTCTTTGCCGAAAACCATCATAATGGAGATACGGATGCCGTCGCACAGCTGACAGCAGAATACCTTGAACTCTTCTCCTCCAAGGGCATCTATCTGGTTCTGACCGACATTGACGATGCAAACCACCGGATGGAAAAATGGTTTGAGAATGATACGCTGTTTAAGACTGCGCAGAAGCATCATAAGTATCTTGTCATCAACTCTAAGAGCACCTCCAGTAGCGGCTACAATACGGTGCGCAGCTTTGCACTTGGCACATGGCTGAGTGGCCTTGCAGACAACTGGGGCGCGCTGACCGATGCGTGGGCGTGGTACGAAATCCGCTACCACAAGCTCTTCGAGCCGGTCATGAATACCACCTACGAAGACGTGCGCCGCGTTTATACCTTCCCTGAAACGCTGTTTGCCATGAATATGCTCCAATCCTACGTCAATGGCGGCACGGTATTCAACGCCGAGCATCCCTTCTACTGCACCGGTGTCTATGATGAGGCATCCTGGGTTCTCAAGGAGTCGATCATCCCCACCATGCGCTATATGATCGCAAATCCCGCGGCAACGCGCGAGCAGGTTAAGGATGAAATCAAAGCCGTCTATCATACGGACAGCTATCTCCCGACGAACTTTGCTGAAGGACTGTACGGTACAGCGCAGGACAACAACCTCCTGCAAACGAGCGGCCGGTACCGCACACTGCCCGTTCTGTCCAGTAAACTGTCTGATGCAGAGGCTTCCGCGTTCGGCAGGGTGCTGAAGAGCGCAGATCTGGCAGATAAGATAAATATCCTGAATGCGCAGTATCCGGAGCTTTCCACAGGCGACGCCTTTGTGGAGACACTCCTGGGCGGCGAAGCAGGACAGACCGGCAGACGGCTTCTCATCATGAATAGTCTCTTTAATGAAAACAAGAATCAGTCTACTACACTCACACCCACAGACGCGACATTCGCAACCAGCATGGGCTTTACTCTGACGCCACATACCTATTTGATTGCGCATGAGACGGCTGACAGCATTAAGATCGATCTCAACAACTTCCGCACGGACAAGGACGAGCTTTGGGTTCCCGGCGAAAGCGAGAATCCGGACTGGACAAGCTTCGGGAACGACTGGAACGGCGATCATGAGGACTATGTACAGGACTATATGAAATACCATATTTCCAATCCCAAGCTTGATAAGGACCGCGATCTCCGAAGCACGGTGATCACGCTGCACACCGGAGAACGGCCGACCGCAGTTGTCACCAGAAATGGCGGCAGTACAAAACTCGCCGATGACAACTTCTACACGGAAACGTATGAAAACGGCGTCTACACACTGACCATCACGCACAACGGGCAGGTCAATGTGACGATCCGGAAAGGCGGCGCGGAGCCAACCCCGACGGTGACCGAGTTCAAGCTTGTGACAGACCCCTCGCCGCTGACCTCTGCGGGCGGCAAGGCAATGCTGACCCTTACCGGAACGAACCTGCCGGATGGCACGAAGTTCTATTGGGGCACAGACCAGGCTATGCTGACTCCCGTTGATGCGAAAGGCTCGGATGCCTCCCGCAGTGCGGAAGTCAAGCTCCTGGAAAATACCGGAACGGACGCTGTGACCTACTACTTCCGTTACAGTCTGGACGGAACGACGCTCGCGGGAGAGCTGACCGCAACAGTTCCCGGCACGGGCGGCGGCACACAGCCCACTGAGCCGTCGGTGACGGACTATAGCGTAGCGCCCACGGAGCTTCCCTCCAACGGCGGCATGATCATGGTCACGCTCACCGGCACGAACCTGCAAAATGGCATTCAGATCAAGGCTGGCACGATCACTGCGAAGACGAGTGGCGATGCAGCGGAGCAAACGGCAACCCTGACTCTGCCTGCTAATTACAGCAGCAGCTCCGTCAGCTATACGGTGCAGTACAGTCTGAACGGAACGGACTGGGTTGGCGGCAAAACCGTCCGTGTTTCCGGCCGCTACACGCCGCCGGTCGGTCCTGTCACACCGTCTGTGCCGACCAAACCCAGCGTTCCGGAAAGAGATCCTTTCCCGTTCACCGATGTCTCCAGAAGCAGCTGGTATTATGACAGTATCCGCGCCGCATGGGAAAAGGATCTGATCGACGGTGTAACGAGAACGCTCTATAAGCCGGATGACACGCTCACCGTTGCACAGGCTATCAAGCTGTCCGCCGCACTGCACCAGATGCTGAACAACAACGGAAAGGTCACACTGCGCAATGGCTCTCCGTACTGGTACAGCAGCTATGTCAGCTACGCGGTAGATAACGGGATCATTGAAAAGATGTATCTGGATTATACGCCTGCGCAGATGAATACCCCCGTCAAGCGCAATGAATTTGTCCACATTTTCTATGGCGCGATGAGCGACTACCGGCAGATCAATACCGTCGCGGATAACAAGATCCCAGACGTCATAACAACGGATACTTACGCATTGGAGATCTATACGTTTTACCGCGCGGGCATTCTGACCGGTTCTGACAAAAACGGCACCTTCTATCCGACGAACGACATCAAGCGGAGCGAGGTCGCGGCGATCCTCAGCCGCATGTATGACAAAACAGCCCGCAAGACTGTCTCACTTCCGTAAAAACGCAAGTTTCCCCCTGCTTTGGCGCATCCGGTTCGACCGGATGCGCCTTCTTTTTCAGTATGCTCCTTGCCTGATTGGGAAATTGGACATACGAAACGCCTTTCTCGCGATTTCCTGTTCCCAAAAAGAAGCAATTGTGCGCACATTCAGCATGATTTGCAATATTTTAAGCAGGATATTGCATTGTCGGCGTGCACTCCATGTCATATAATTAAGAACATGAAAGCCAGACATTTGCCGCACGGCAACAGAAAGAAAGGAGATCCTTCATGCACAAAAACACAACGAGCAAGCGAAAACTGCCGGATACATGGCTGGTCGTTTTTTTCATATTGGTCGTGATCGCGATTCTGACGTGGATCGTTCCCTCCGGTTCGTTTGACTATGAAACAATAGATATAGACGGCACTGCAAGAAAGGTCGCAATTGCTGGAAGTTACCATGAGATCAGCAAATCTGAAGTATCCGCCACTGGACTTCTCGGCCTGTTTGCTTCTTTGTATGAGGGCTGCGTCAGCGCGGCGGACATTATTTTTGTGATCATGACCTGCGCCGCGACATTCGGTGTCATTGTCAAAACCGGCGCTTTCCACGCATTTATCGGTCGCGTGGTGCAAAAAAACGGTAGCCGCTCGCTGATCCTGATCCCTGTTCTGATGCTCGTCTTTGGCCTGGGAGGTTCTCTTTTTGGAATGCTCAGCGAGTTTTACGGGTTCTACCCGTTGATCGTCGGACTGATGATGGCTCTTGGATATGACGCGATGACGGGATTTGCCACGATCGCGCTCGGAGAATATATCGGGTTTATGGCCGCGACGCTGAACCCGTATACCGTAGCCGTTGCGCAGTCCATTGCCGGTGTGCAGCTATATTCTGGCATCGGTTACCGCGCAGTCTGCTTTGTCGTGCTGATGGGAGCAGCAGTGGCATATCTGATGCTGTATGCACGCAAGGTGCGCCGGAAGCCGGAGCTTTCGGTGGTTTATGGAGATTCGTGTACGCACTCGTTTGAACGCAGTCAATTAGACTCGTTCACATTTACATGGCGACATACGCTGATTCTTCTGGATGTGCTTGCCACATTGGTCATCCTGATGCTGGGAATGATCCGCTGGAAGTGGGGCTATAAAGAACTCTGCGGATTGTTCATTATCATGTCTGCCGTGGCCGCGCTGATCGATAAGTGGTCGCCAAACGACTATTGTCAGGAGATGCTTGCCGGTATCAGGAGCGTTGTGTGGGGCTGCATTCTGACGGGCCTTGCGAAAGGCATCATTGTTATGATGAGCCACGCACAGATCATGGATACCATCATCTACGCACTTGGGAATCTTCTGGAAAAAGCGCCCTCTGCAATTTCAGCACAGCTCATGCTGGTGGCGCACACGTTGATCAACTTCCTGATCCCGTCTGGATCCGGTCAGGCCGCCGCTACCATGCCTATCATGGCGCCATTGGCCGACATGCTGGGCGTCAGTCGTCAGGTGGCCTGCCTGACGTTCCAATTCGGCGATGGTTTGAGCAACCTGTTATGGCCAACCTGCGGTATTGTGATCATTTGCGGGCTGGGTGATGTACGCTATGACCGCTGGCTGAAATGGTTCGGAAAGCTTTTCCTGATCCTGTTTGCCGCACAGATGGTGTTGGTCGAAATCGCCGTGCTGACAGGTTTTTAACGGGAGAAAACTATGAATTATATTCGAGAAGCCATTACACAGCAACACATCGGAGAAGAGGCCATTGCGTTGCGGCGACACCTGCACGCCCATCCGGATCTATCCGAGCAGGAGTTTCCGACGATGGAATTGGTATGTGAGCATTTAGATGCGGCGGGCATTCCATACAAGAGGAATGTGGCAGAAAGTGGCGTCGTAGGGCTGATTAAAGGAGCTTTCCCCGGTCCGGTAATTGCGCTGCGGGCGGACATGGATGCGCTTCCGATACAGGAAGATCATCCGGACGCGCCATATTGCTCGAAGACAGCGGGTGTGATGCATGCCTGCGGTCACGACGCGCATACGGCGATCCTTTTGGGAACGGCAAAGCTGCTCCAGTCCATGCGCGAATCCCTGCATGGCTCCGTCAAGCTTTTATTCCAGCCGGCAGAGGAGACCATTGGCGGTGCAGCACGCATGATCGCGCAGGGCTGCCTTGAAAGCCCACATGTAGATTCCGTGCTTGGACTGCACGTTGCGGGCGATCTGCCTGCCGGACAGATCGGGCTGAAATACGGAAAAATGTATGCAGCTTCTGATATGCTGACGCTTAAGGTCTATGGAACGTCCTGTCACGGCGCACATCCGAACGAGGGCGTAGACGCAATCCTGATCGCGGCACAGATTCTGACGGCAGTACAGTCGCTGATTAGCCGAAGCATCAGTCCCACCGATTCCGCTGTATGTTCCTTCGGATCCATTCACGGCGGAACTGTGCGAAATCAAATTGCTGATTACGTTGAATTGTCCGGCATTATTCGGACACTTACGCCGGAAACACGTCTGTTTGCCAGAAAACGCGTCCTCGATATTTGTGAGCAGACTGCAAGCATGATGGGTGGACGAGCAGAGCTGATTGTCGAGCCGAGCTACTCTCCGCTGATCAACAATGACCGTATGGTTGATTTGGTTCGTAATGCAGCGTGCGCGCAGCTTGGCTCAGACAAGGTGATCCTGCGGGACGTGCCATCGTTGGGGGTGGAGGATTTTGCGTATTTTGCCGCAGAACGTCCAAGTTGCTTCTTCCATCTGGGTTGTGCGCATCCAGAAGAAAAGCGACGCATCGGACACAGCTGTTTCTTTGACATCGATGAGCGATGTATTCCGATCGGGATCGAGTTGTATATTGCCAGCGTTTTGCGCTTTTTACAGCAAGGCAACAGCGACGTAGCCGGTATCGTGTAGTCAATTAAAAAGCCCCGGCTCGGGATACCGAGTCGGGGCCGCCGTTTGTCCATCAAAAATCCATGTCAGGCTGCTTTCCGAAATCGCAGGCCGTTTGCCCTTACGGACAGTTCCTGCGACAGAAGGCGCAGCGTTTCAAAGTCATCGTCGAGGCCGTCGAGCTCCCGGCGGAGAATTTCTTCATAGTGCTGCTTTTTCTGCTCCAACGTGGCAATTTTGTTGACCCACCGCTCCATGACGCTGGGGCTGCGGCTGCCGCTCTGGATGAGATAGTCGGCCTTCTCCTGATACAGCGCGATCTCCTTTTTGACCGCGGAATAAAATTCCTCCGTCATTTTGTCGCGCTGCTTGGCATCATCAATGATGTAAAAGCTGTTGACGCTGAGCGCATTGTCATTCTGGTTCATATCGCTGAGCTGCTCAATGAACGTCTCGAACGTATCGACCTTATCCATGTGCTGCCGCGGGATGAAATACAGATGCCCGGTCGAGCTGACCTTGGTAGCCTCCAGCATCCGCAGATAGCTCAGGCAGATCGTCTCGATCTGTCTGCGGTTCGCGCACGTTTGATAAAGCTCGAACAGTTCCTCTGCCCGGCGGCAATAGTTCAGGGGATCAATGTCGGCGTCAAAGCCGATGTTGTCATACCCAAACCGATTGTCGCGCCGGTCGTAAAAGATGTTTGCCAGCTTTTCATACTGGTTCGTCCGCTGGTTAAGCGTTTCCTTGACCAACTCGCGGGAATAGACATCCTCGGTGTGCGCGTTGTCGCGGCAATAGACCGCGTAGATATGATGCGCACCGGGGCTTTTTACCGTGATCCGATCCTTGATATCGCCCGTCGCGGAGCGGAACGCATCCGACACGGAAATTCGCTTGCTGCCGGAATACAGGATGTTCAGATCCTCGCAGAGCTGCGCCAGTGCCTCCTTCTCCACCAGAATGTTGGCAAGCGAGAAATAGAGAAACTTGCCCAGCACGGAGGTTTTGTCGCCGTTGGCTGCGCCAAGGATGTCCTGAAAATTCGTAATATTTGTCATGTGCATTTCCTTTCTAAGCCGTCTTTCGTTTCGTCCAGTCCAGCAGATAATCGTCCACGCCCTTGAATCGCGGGTTCCATGTACATTGGTAGTACCGGATACCCGGAATCGACTGCCCCTCGCGGCGCAGGGTGGTGATCGCCTGCCGGACCTGCGGATTTGTAAACTGATCCATGTCCATCGCCTCCATGACCTCCGTGACGCCGAGCAACAAGAGCGTTTCCCGCAACCCTTTATGGGCGTTCACGCCGCCGAGACACACAAAGAGCGCGTTATTTGCAAAGTAGCTTGCAATATCGCCCTTGAGCGGTCCCTCGGTGAGATAGGCGCGCTTCTGCGTCGTGTCGCCGGTGACGTGGATCCACGAATAGCTGCGGGTGCCGTTTTCCATGCGGCTCGGCCGGCTGGACAGCCAGCGGTATTTTCGCGCCGCATCGCCGTCCAGTCGGATCTTCATACCCTGGATCAGGCCGTCCTTGTTCCGTACTGGAATAAGAAAGCCATTCGCACCTGCCAGCGTCCATGTCCCGTCCTTTGTGTAAAAGCCGGGCAGTCCATGCAATTCATGATCGCACCGAAGCAGGGAGGCAAGCAGCCGTCGTTCGGATTCCGTTTCCGGCATGGACTTATAGCCGTTGCGGGCAATGATCTCATCCGGGAGTCCTCGTTCATGGAGGTTTTCTCTGTGCCGGTCGGAGAGCGTCAGGAGAGACAGCATCTCCGAATACGCCGCATGACGCTGTTCCAGCGCATACGGTTCGCGGCTCGTTGTGTTTGGGGTCTTGGCACAAGGCTGCTGACCGGGGTTTCGTCCTCGCCGGGTGCTTCTTCTGCGGCGCTGAACGCCGAAAAAAGCTCCAGAGGGGCGCTTTGTTCTTCTGCCGGTGCTTCCTGCGTCTTTGCAGGGAGTGTCTGTTCCGGCTCGGGCTGTGATTCTGCCGTCTCCGCCTGAACCTGTTTCAGCTCTGGCTGAGGCTTGACTTCTTCTGCCAAAGTTGGCGTGGGAGGCGGCGGCGCGGGTTCATCCGAACCGCTGCCGAAGATCTTATCTACGTCAAACTCCTCATCGTCGTCCAGTAAGGTAAAACCGTCAAATACGTTTTCTGTGTCTTTCATGCTGTGTCTCCTTTCATTTTTTGTGTCCGGACGCAAAAAGACCGCAACTGCCAAACGGCAATTACGGTCTTATGAGTCCATTATTTCATTCCATGTCCTGCGCGCGAAGCGGGGCATACTTTGCCCCGAGTTTTCACCTCCGCCCTGAAATAGCTCCGCCCTTCATCTGCTCTGACCTGGAATACAGATTTATTGTAGCGCAGCGGCAGATGGATATAAACTTGCGGATATTTCAGGAGAACGAATATTTATATACTTCAACTGTTATCTGTTCAAATTTCTCTCAATCCATCCGTGCATCTGGTTATCAATTTTGAAATAGGACATTGTGCCTCCGCCCTCAATCCAGTCATAGTTCGGATAGAAGGCGATAAAGAAGCGCAAGCCAGAGGCGGTTTCGATTCGGAGATTTCTTCGATCATCGGCAAAAGCAGTGTGCGCTTCCTGTTGATTTTCTTCGGGGATACCATCAAATACTTCCGTCTGGAAATCATCGTTTCCATAACTCACAAGTGTAATCGTCATGTGATAGAACTCAGTGATTTCCTGCCGATTTGTTACCGGCGAGCCAACTTCTTGTTCGTTGTTCCACTTCATTTCTGTAATGGATGCAATATCGTCTGCGCTCTCAATACCATACACACGATAAAGCTCGGTGAGTGAACAGTTTGTGTTGCTGTCAAACTGATAGAAGTTGCAGAACAGCGCGGCATACCATGTGTCACCGTCTCGCAGAACATATACGCCATCACAAACAGCAGGTGCATACCGGTATAGCTCGATGTCAGTCTGGCTGACAGTGCTTTTATAGCCAATGCCTCCGTCAGATTTCAGGTAGGAAATGTGTTCGCCAGCCATATCGGCGGTGATTTCAGGCGGCAGACCATACTTCTCAAGCACCTCCGGAAGTTTGACAGCCTCGTAGAATTTGCCGTTGTATTCAAGTGCAGCAATGTTCTGCGCGGGGTCTTGGATGTCAGGGCCTCCCTTATGGTGAAGCACAGGAATGGCGACAATCACCGCCATGCACAGGCAGGCTGCAACAGCACCCCATTTGACCCACTTGCGCTTCGGCTTCGCATTGGCGCGGACATTGTTGGTTTCCTCGATAATATCATCGTTCAGCATATTCAAAGCGTCGCTGATGTGTTCTTTCTTCATAGCTCATAGCCCTCCTTTTCCAAATATTTTTTTAGTCCCTGCCTTGTTCGGTAGAGCATACTCTTGACTTTCGGCTCGCTTACGCCGTAGTAGCCTGCAACTTCCCGGATAGAATCCGCAAAGTAGTATCTGCCGACAAATGTATTTCGTGCTTCTGCTGGGAGCGTGTGGAGATAGGTATTGATTGCTTCCGCAAGCAGTTTCAATTCTACGCTCTGCTCCGTGGTTTCGCTGCCGGAAATACAATCCTCCAGCTCGGAAAGAGAGACTGCATATTCCGAGTGCTTCCGTTTATCCCTGTTGCGTGTGCGGAACGCATCAATGGATAGTTGCCGTGTGATTTTTCCTAAATAGGTGGAGAGAACACCGGGCTTGTGCGTCGGCATGGAGTTCCACGCCTTTAAGTAGGTGTCGTTGACGGTTTCCTTGCTGTCCTCCCAGTCGGAGAGGATATTGTAGGCGATCTTTGAAAGGTATCGCCCGTATTTCCGCTCCGTTTCGCTGATGGCTTTCTCGTCTCTTTTCCAGTATAAGGCAACAATCATCTCGTCCTGCATAGGCGAACCTCCTTTCTCATCTGCTGTCAGATGCTTTCACCATATAACCCGACAAAAATCGGGTTTGGCTTCACGATTTTCAAAATTTCCTCAAAAAAATTATAGCAGATTTTTGTGAATGCTTCTACCCATGCCGTTTGCGCTGCTTTTCTTCGCCGCCTCACTTGCCGCCCTGCGGCGTTTTGCAATATATGATGGTCTGCGGCGTTTTCTTCTTCGTCATGGGTAGTCGATCCTTTCTGCCCATAGGCACAAAAAAAGGGCGGCTACTTCGGTTTGGAAATAGTCGCCCTGTGGGTCAATATTTAGTTCATCAAATTGGAATTGGCTTAGCCTGAGCAATGCGGAAACGACCTCATCCCGCACTGCGGCGTGTTCCATTTGGGCTTCCAGAATGTTATCAAAAATGGTTTCTGCGTATAGATTGTTTCCGTCAGGTTCTGCCTGTTTCTATCCCCCAACAGGTTTATTTGCGGTGCTACATGATGTTCTGTCAGGAATACCAGTTCTGCCGTGGTGAGCCGAAGTCCGGCTTCTGTCAGCCATAGCAGCAGTTCTTTTTGGCGTGCGCTTAGAATCGCACGAGCTCCTTGCGGCTTCGCAGGCGTCAGAACGCACTGCGTCAATGCACGATACTCAAAAACAGGCTCATCGCCTTCTGTAATTTCAACAAGCCCCTGACGTTTAAGCTGCTGCAGGGCTTTTACCTCCGGCACATTCTCGCGGTTTTTTGCAAACCCAAAGCTGCCGTTAAGCCAGAGCGCAGCCTGTTCCCCGGTCAGCTGAAAATCTACGCCGCAGCGGGTCACGAACAGAAGATCCTCTGTGGAGGCTCTGATTACCATACCTTTGGATATATATTTCATTTTGCTCACTCCTTGTCTGTCCTTTTCCCATATTACACGGCAAGGCGGCGCGAATTACAGCACTCACAACAAATACATTGCGACAACGCACAGAATAACAATCAGCAGCATGACTCCCGCCACGGCGGAAACCTTCTTCACCAATTCCATGTCAGGCCCCTCTTTCAGTTTTCCTGCATCTGAAGGCAGAACATCGTCATAGTAGCCGTCATATCCATCGTCCTTTGGATGAAAAGCTCCTCCCACGTGTTCACCGACAGGCTTTTCATGTTTTTTCCGTGACTTGGGGGACGGGTGCTTGCGCTTCTTTTCCATACGCTTTTGCGACTTTACGGGTTTCTCTTTTGGCTTTTTCTGACCATCTTCCGCAATCGGCAGACTCTTCCCGCACTCCATGCAGAAAGAAGCGGCGCCATCTGCAAAATCGGCGCCGCAATAGGGACAATATTTCATATTCAGCACTCCTTTGGGCAGTATTCGGCATTCATGCCGGGTTTCACGACCCATTGGGGGACGATACGATTATACCACAGCGTCTTTTTCGTGTCATCGGCGCAAACCCTGCCATTTAGTCTGCCATTTCGTGAGACATTTTGTATTCCTCAATAGCCGGGAGCGGAAAAATCGTATGTATTTATTTTGCGCTACGGGGCTCATCTTCCCCGCCGCTGCAGCTTTGTGCCCGCTTCCTTAAAGCAGCGTGCTTATTCCGGTGGAAATCAGATCTGCCACACGATATAATGAATTTACAAGCATACTTTTTGCGCAATGCACGCAATGAACGGCGATTTTTGTTGTCTATATAGGTGAAAGGCCTTTACGCAGAGAGAAGGGAGGGCGCAATGAGAGACCATGAGATCATAGAATTGTACTGGGCGCGTAACGAGAGCGCGATTGCCGCCACCGCAG
>OGLH01000555.1_pt1 | contig 11552 bp, 8 predicted proteins | sample 1572791 | NCBI WGS metagenome assembly OGLH01 (sample SAMEA2581913, study PRJEB24529) | metagenome | biome: Human gut stool | place: China | collected 2011
GTGTTCGGCTCGTCCGCGCTCATCGCGCTCGATCTTGTTCTCAAAACGGGCCGTTCCGTCGGCTCCGCCATCGAGCACGCGGCCTTTCAGGTCACAACGCTCATTTCCACCACCGGCTACTGCACAGAGGATTTCGACCTCTGGCCGCAGTTCAGCCGTCTTGTGCTGCTCGTTGTGATGTTTGCCGGCGGCTGCGCCGGCTCGACCGCCGGCGGCATCAAGGTCTCGCGCATCGTGCTGCTCTTCAAGGGGCTCAAGCGCGACCTGCGCCGCATCCTGCACACGCGCGAGGTGCGCCCCATCACGCTCGACGGGCAGCGCGTGGAGGAGGATACCATCTCCTCCGTTTCCCTCTTCTTCTTTGCCTATATGATCATCCTCTTTTTCTCCACGCTGATCGTCTCGCTCGACGAGCTGGATTTCACCTCCGCTTTCACGGCATCCCTGACCTGCATCAGCAACGTCGGCCCCGGCCTCGGCCTTGTCGGCCCGACGTGCAACTTTGGCTTTCTCTCACCGCTCTCAAAGCTCGTGCTCTCGTTTACGATGCTCCTCGGGCGACTGGAGATCATGCCCCTGCTCGTGCTGTTCCTGCCGTCCGTGTGGTGGAAAAAATAAATCTGTGCCAAAGCCGCTCCCTCAGGGGCGGCTTTTCTCCGCAAATTTTGGTTGACAATTGTATACCTTTCTGCTATGCTGGGTTCAGGCAGGTATACAGCCGTATACCGAAAGGAGGAATGTCCCGTGTCCTGCAATCTGACCGACGCGGAGTGGAAGCTGATGCACCGTCTCTGGGAGCAGTCCCCGCAGACCATCACGCAGCTCACCGCCGCGCTTTCCACCGAGACCGGCTGGGAGAAGCACACCGTCATCACCATGCTCACACGGCTGGAGGCCAAGGGCGCGGTGCGCCACGAGGAGGGCGTGCGCGCCAAGCAGTTCTATCCCGCCGTCGCGCAGAGCGACGCCGCCCGCACCGAGACCGAGAGCTTTCTCGGTAAGGTCTACGGCGGCAGCCTGGGACTGATGATGAGCGCCATGGTCGAGGGCCGCGCGCTCACACAGGAAGACATCGACGAGCTGACCGCCATTTTGGAGCAAGCGGGAGGGACCACAAAATGAAAGAGATCCTTTTGACTTCCTCGGCTTTGATCCTTGCGCTGCTGGCGCTGCGGCGGCTGTTCCGCCGCACCGTCTCGCGCCGGATGCAGTACGCGCTCTGGCTTCTGGTGCTCGTGCGGCTGCTCGTGCCGGTGAACGTCGGCACACTGGCGCACAACGTTCTCTCGGCTGCCGCGCCGGTGCAGACCGTTGTGGAGGAGCGGCTGGATACCCCCGTGCTGTACGTTCAGGACGGCACAGAGCGGCGCCCCGCACAGCTTTTGCCCGGCAAGGAGTCGCAGGGTGACCCGCAGTCTCCGCCGTCCGACGCAGCGCAGAGCGCCCCTGCCGACGAATATTCTATCGTGACACCGACCTACCGAACCGTCACGCTTTCCGAAGCGCTCACCTACGTCTGGTACGCCGGAATGGTCGGCGTGGGCGCGTGGTTCCTTTTCACCAACCTGCGCTTTGCCCGCGCGCTGCGCAAGGCGCGCACACCTTACCGCGTCGAGGGCTGCCGCTATCCGGTCTATCTCGTGTCCGCGCTGCCCTCGCCGTGCCTGTTCGGTGTGCTGCGCCCCGCCGTTTACCTGAACGAAAAGGCGCTGCAAAGCCCCGACGCCCTGCGCTTCGTGCTCGCGCACGAGCAGACGCACGCGCGGCACCTTGACCCGCTGTGGTCGCTGCTGCGCGGCGTGTGCCTGACCGTCTACTGGTTCGACCCGCTCGTGTGGCTCGCGGCGGTGCTCTCGCGCGAGGACTGCGAGCTGGCCTGCGACGAGGGGACGCTCCGCGCGCTCGGCGCGGACGAGCGCACCGCCTACGGCAAAACGCTGCTCGCGCTCGTGCCCGTGTGCGATAAGCCGCAGAACCCGCTGCTTGGCGCGACGACCATGACCAGCGGCAAAAGGAGCCTCAAGGAGCGCATCACACGCATCGCGGAGAACCGGCAGGCCAAGGCCGCGGCGGTGTTCGCCGTCGTCGCGCTCGCGGCGCTCGTGTGCGCGGTGAGCTTCACCGGCGCGCCGGATACGCCGCCCGAGGTCACGCAGGAATGGTACGACGCGGGCTTCACGACCGAGGACGCGCAGGCCTGTCTCGAATTTCTCGACTGGGCGGCGGAGCTTGACGGCAGCAAAATAACAGGCTGCGGCGCATGGGACGCCGAGACCGGCGCAGCCCGCTTCCTTCTGGAGGAGCCCTCCGATGATACATCCGCGCAGATCGAAGCACTCGAGGGCATTCTCCGCAGCGTCCGTGCGGAGGAGCTTACTCCATTCGCAGCCCGCGATGGAGAAGTCCGTTATACGCTCACCTTCAACGATGATTATACCGGCTATTATGGCTTTTCGCTGAGCGAGAATGGGCAAGTTGTACTGGACGCACCCGCGGAGTACGAAACCGAGGGAGAGCCATTTTCCTACATGAAGGCCGTCGCCGTCGTGGACAACGCGGAACTGACACAAGCTCTGTACCGATTGCTCCGCCCCGCACTTCTTGACAATCTGACGGAGGCCGAGCGCAGCGTCGTCGACGAATTTCTGCACTGGGCGCAAGCTCTGCGCGCAGAGGACATCCTCAACCTGCATTTCCGCGACGGCAGCGGCTCGCGCTTTCTTCTTGACGAGGAGCTGACCTCGTTCACGGCGCAGCTCGTGCCAGCCCTCAACGCCCTCACTGAGGCGGACCTCTACACGCAGCAGGGCTACGGCGACAGCGCGTACTACACGCTCTCCGTCATCACGCAGGACGGCGAACGGTACACCTTCTTCTGCGGCTTCGACCGCGTGCGGCTCCTGCATCCCACCTTTGAGCCGGGGCTCTCCTCAAGCTATCCCAGCGACCGCCCGACGCTCTGGATCGACAGTCCCGCGCTGATGGCGTGCCTCGACAGTCTAGAAGCCTCGCCCGCGCCTTTGCCGGACTTTGAGACTGCCGCGCCGACGCCGCTCGCGGACATCCTGCCCGCGCGGGAGCCGTGGCTGACCATTCCCCTTGCCGGGAAGGCACAGCGCATTGCCGACCGCCGCATCCCCTCCGATGCCCTTGACTGGCTCACGCAGATGGACATGGACGGCGACGGCGTGTGTGAGATCGTCAACAGCTCCGATTTCCCCGCGATCTACTACAAGCGCGGCGGCGAGCTCTACGGCGTCGACCTCAAAAGCGTCATCACCGCCGCGTGGCCGGAGATGAGCTACTGGGATTACACATTTCCCGCCAGCCGCTCGATCCTCCTCGGCGGCTTGTCTGCGGGCGACGCTCCCGGCGATGGGGTCAACTTCACGCGCTATCTCTACTTCGACGGTGAAAGTCTGCTGCTCTACAAGCCCGACCGCAGCCACACCGACCACATCGCCGACGCGACGCTTGCTGACCCGAGCGTTCCCGCCGAAATCGCCGCGCAGGCAAAGCAGCTTGTTCGGCAGCGGTACGACACCCTTGCGGGCAGCGCCGCGCAGTACGACGACTGGTACACAGACGTCTCCTTCCTCGGTGCGGAGACCCGCTATGAGGGTCTGACGCTGGAGGTTTACAGCTTCAGCCAGCATTACCACGCGCAAAAGCCGGAAAAAATCCTGCTCGCGGGCGGCACTGAGGTCGATGAGGACGGCTGGGCCATTCTGGACGGCGACACGGTCCTGGACGGTCCCTATATCGTCTGCCTCATGGACGGCGGCGCACGGCGCATATTAGAGGGCAGCATGAGCGGCGATTGCAGCACGGGCAGCCCCGCTTATTATTCCGATCTGACCGCGCTGCTGGCGAAAAACAATGTCCTCCGCCCCGACGCTCTGGACGGCGGCAGGCTGAAAGAGGCGATGAGCAGCGGCATTAGCTTCCTCAACTGGCTGGGTCAATACGACGCTGCCGAGCAGGACCGCGCGCTTGAAAGGCTGAGTGCCTACCGCGCCTCGCTCACCGACAGCTACGACCTCGATATGTTCTCCCGCATCGTCACCTATCTGCTCGGCGACCGTGACGGTCTGACCGACGCGGGCCGTGCCGCACAGGGGCGCTTCCGCGCGAAATTCGGATGAACGACCAAACGGCAATTTTGTGCATTTTTTTCGAGAGCCGCCCTTGCAAAGGGCGGCTCTTTGCGGTAGAATAATCAAACTGCCGCCTTGGCGGCGGTCAAGTTTATCAACAAATGAGGTGTTCAGAAAGCATGAAACGCGAATCCTTCCGCTCCCGTCTGGGCTTCCTGCTGGTGAGCGCGGGCTGCGCCATCGGCATCGGCAACGTGTGGCGCTTCCCCTATATTACCGGCAAGAACGGCGGCGGCTACTTCGTCCTGTTCTATCTGGTGTGCCTGCTGCTGTTGGGCGTCCCCGTGATGACCATGGAGCTGGCGGTGGGCCGCGGCGGCCGCAAGAGCGCCGTGCTGGCCTACAAGAATCTGGAAAAGCCCGGCTCCAAGTGGCACCTCCACGGCTGGTTCTGTCTGGCGGGCTGCTATCTGCTGATGATGTATTACACCACCGTCACCGGCTGGATGGTGAACTATTTTGGCAAGTTCCTCACCGGCGCGTTCCATTCCGGCATGAGCACGGATGAGGTCGCGAGCGCCTTCGGCGCGATGCTCTCCTCCCCCGGCGAAATGGCGCTCTGGGCCGAGGTCGTGGTCGTCGCGGGCTTTCTGGTCTGCTCCTTCGGCCTGCAAAAGGGCCTTGAGCGCGTGACGAAGGTCATGATGCTCTGCCTGCTGGCGCTCATTCTCGTGCTTGCCGTTCACAGCCTGACGCTCTCCGGCGCGGCGGAGGGCATGAAGTTCTATCTGGTCCCCTCGATGGATTCCATCCGCGAAAACGGCTTCGGCAGTCTCGTCACCGACGCGATGAACCAGGCGTTCTTCACGCTCTCGCTCGGCATCGCCGCCATGGAGATCTTCGGCAGCTACATGAGCGACGAGCACACCCTGCCCGGCGAAGCCGTGCGCATCTGCGCGCTCGACACCTTCGTGGCGCTGATGGCGGGCACCATCATCTTCCCCGCCTGCTTCACCTTCGGCGTGACGCCGGACAACGGCCCCTCCCTGATTTTCCAGACGCTTCCCCCTGTCTTCATCAACATGGCAGGTGGGCGCTTCTGGGGCGCGCTGTTCTTCCTGTTCATGATCTTCGCGAGCTTCTCCACCGTGCTGGCGGTGTTTGAAAACATCCTCGCCATCTGCATGGACACCTTCGGGATCAGCCGCAGGAAGGCCGTGCTCATCAACGGCATCCTGATCGCCGTTCTCAGTCTGCCCTGCGTGTTCGGCTACAACATCTGGAGCGACTTCCGTCCCATCCTCGGCAAGGACGTGCTCGACAGCGAGGACTTCCTCGTGAGCAACCTCCTGCTGCCCATCGGCTCGCTCGTCTACCTCCTCTTCTGCGTGACGAAGTGGGGCTGGGGCTTCGACAAATATCTTGCCGAGGCCAACAAGGGCTCGGGTCTCAGGTTCGCCCGCTGGCTCAAGCCCTACTTCCAGTGGGTGCTGCCGATCCTGATCGTCATCATTCTGCTGCAGGGTCTCTAAACAGTGCAGAAAACCGGCGTCCGTTTCAAGCGGACGCCGGTTTTTTGTTGTGTCTATTACGCAGCCGGTCCCGTCTCCGCGCGGGAGACTGCGGTGAAGTAGCTGTGACCGAAGCAGTCGTGGCTCACGCCGGCGAGCCCCTCGCGCAGGAGGTAGGCTGTACCGGAGAAGCAAAGCGGCGAAACAGCGCTGTCCTCAAGCAGCATCGCCTCCGCGTCGTGCAGGAAGGCCGCGCGGGCAGTCAGGTCGCCGGTCGATTCCGCCACGCCGACGAGCAGGTCAAAGGTGTCGTTGCGGTAGCCGCAGACGTTGCTCTCCGACGTGCCGCGGAACGGCAGCAGGTACTCCAGCGGATCGTCTCAATGAGGCTTCCTGCCGCGCCGAGCTTGACGCGAAGCGTCCGGATGTGAACATCGAGCGTCCGGTTCTCACGCTCGGCTTCAAAGCCCCAGACTCTGTCCATCAGCACCTGCCGCGTGAGAACAAGCCCCTGATTATCGAGAAGCAGGCATAGAAGCTCAAATTCCTTGTTGGTGAGCGTCACATCCTGCGAATCCACGCGTACGATATGCTGCTCGGGGCTCACATAGAGCGGCCCCAGGCGGTATTCATGCACCGACTGCGCAGGCTGCGAGCGGCGGAGCACGGCGCGGATGCGCGCAATGAGCTCTAACATACTAAAAGGCTTCGAGATAAAATCGTCCGCCCCGTTGTCAAGGCCGATGACCCGGTCGAATTCCGAGTTTTTCGCCGTCAGCAAAATGACCGGCAGCCGCCTTGTCTCCGGCGCGGCGCGCAGCTTTTTTAAAATTTGCAGCCCGTCTTCCTCCGGCAGCATGATATCCAGCAGCACGAGCTCGGCCGGATGCTGCTCCATCGCCCGCCAGAATTTCGACGGCAGCGAGAAGCCCTCGGCCTCAAAGCCCTGGCTTTCCAGACCGTAGATGACGAGCTTTCGGATGCTGTCGTCGTCCTCAAGAAAATAAATCACGTAAAGTCCTCCCGTCCGTTTGTACTTTGATAGTATCGTAAAAAAGGCGCAAAATCTATGATGCACGCAAGATTTAACATAGATTTAATATTGAAATGCCGGTACATTTAACACAGCACGCTTATATTAAATTTGTGATTCTATGGATATGGAGCCAGACATGAGTATTTCAAATGTGATTTCTCTGCTCAGCGGTATCGCACTGTTCCTGTTCGGCATGGCGCTGATGGGAGACGGGCTGAAAAAAGTCGCGGGCAACAAGCTGGAAGTGATCTTATATCAGTTGACCGGAAAGCCCCTCAAGGGCTTTTTGCTCGGTACGGCGGTGACGGCGGTCATCCAGTCGTCGTCGGCGACGAGCGTGATGGTGGTCGGCTTTGTCAACTCCGGTATGATGCGCGTGCGGCAGGCCATCAGCATCGTTATGGGCGCGATTCTGGGCACGAGCATCACGGGCTGGATCATCTGTCTTTCCGACCTCGGCGGAGGCGGCGGGTGGATCGACCTTTTTTCCACAGCGACGCTCACGGGTGTCATTTCCGTGATCGGCATCGTGCTTCGCATGTTCTCCAAGAACCAGACGAAGCAGCACGTGGGCGATATTCTCATGGGCTTCGCGGTTCTGATGTTCGGCATGTCGACGATGTCGGCGGCGGTGTCTCCGCTGCGCGATGAGCCGGTCTTCCTTCGCATCCTGACCTCGTTCTCCAACCCGCTGCTTGGCATTTTATTTGGTACGCTCTTTACCTGCGTGCTGCAAAGCGCGTCGGCGGCAGTCGGCATTTTGCAGGCGCTGGCGTCTACGGGCGTGATCGATTTTTCCATCGCCCTTCCCATCATCATGGGCATTGCCATCGGCGCGGCGCTGCCGGTGCTTTTGTCCGCAGTCGGCGCGAACGTCGACGGCAAGCGCACGGCCATGGTCTATCTCGTGGTCGAAGTCGCGGGCGTTGTGTTCTGGGCGGCGGCTTTTTATCTCGCGAACGCCGTGTTCCGGTTCGATTTTATGGATATGCCGATGACGAGCGTTTCCATCGCGTTTGTCAACACCCTCTTCCGCTTTGTGAAGGTCGTGATCCTGCTGCCGTTTACGGATGTGATTGAGGCAGTTGTGAACGCGCTCATCAAGGACAAGGGCGAGGAAAAGAACGCCAACGAGCCCGCCGCGATGCACCTGGAGGAGCGCTTCTTGCAGCACCCGGCGCTTGCCATCGAGCAGAGCCGCATCACGATCAACTCCATGGCCGCCGACGCGGAGCTCAACTTCTCGGGCGCGCTGGCGCTTCTGGAAAACTACTCCGACGAGGACTTTGCCGAGGTGCAGCGGATGGAGGGCATGATCGACCGGTACGAGGACATTCTGGGCACGTATCTTGTCAAGCTGACCGGCCGCGAGCTCACCGGCCGCCAGAGCGCGGACGTTTCGAAATTCTTGCATACGATCTCCGATTTTGAGCGAATCTCCGACCATGCGCTCAATGTCGCCGAGGGCGCGCAGGAGCTCAGCCGCAAGGGCATTACCTTCTCCGGCGACGCACGGCACGAGCTTTCCGTTCTGACCGAGGCGCTGCGCGAAATTCTGCACAATGCCATCCGCGCGTTTATCATGGAGGACCTTGAGCTTGCTAAGAGAGTCGAGCCGCTGGAGGAGCTCATCGACGCGCTGTGCGACGAGATGAAGCTCCACCATGTTGACAGACTTCAAAAGGGCGTATGTACGCTCAGCCAGGGCTTTGTGTTCAACGATCTTCTCACCAACTACGAGCGTGTCGCCGACCACTGCTCCAACATCGCCGTTGCGATGATCGAGCTTGAGGCAGACTCGTTCGATACCCACGAATATCTCAGCAGCGTCAAGGCCATGAAATCCGCGGCCTATGAGCGCTATTATGAGGAATACCGGCAGCAGTTTGCACTGTAAAGCTTTTTGCCCATGCGTTTTTGCACGCATGGGCATTTTGCGCTGTATCTGCGATTGCAAACACGGTTGATGTGTGTTAGGATAGCGCGGAAGGGGGAGGAAATATGCAGCAGATCGGGCGCTTTGCGCCAAGTCCCAGCGGCAGAATGCATCTGGGAAACGTCTTTTCGGCCATGCTCGCGTGGCTGTCCATCCGAAGCTGCGGCGGAAGGCTCGTGCTGCGCATCGAGGACCTGGACCCCGACCGGTGCAGGCCGGAGTACGCGGACACCCTCAAGCGCGACCTCGAGTGGCTCGGGCTCACGTGGGATACGGAGCAGACCCCGCAGAGCCGACGCTCGGAGGCCTACCGGGAGATGTTTTCCCGGCTGGAGGAGCAGGGACTCATTTACCCGTGCTATTGCTCGCGCACCGAGCTTCACGCCGCTTCCGCGCCTCACGCGTCGGACGGAACCGTGCTCTATGCCGGAACGTGCCGGAATTTAACACCTTCCGAGCGCGCGGCAAGAACGAAAGCGCCGTGCTGGCGGGTGCGCGTGCCGGATGAAGACGTTTCTTTTACCGACGGCGTGCAGGGCGAGTATACGCAGAATTTAGCGCGTGGCTGCGGGGATTTTATCCTTCGTCGGGCCGACGGTGTGTACGCCTATCAGCTGGCGGTTGTGACCGATGACGCGGAGGCCGGCGTGACGCAGGTGGTCAGAGGCAGCGATCTTTTATCCTCCACGCCGCGGCAGATCTGGCTCCAGCGGCAGCTCGGCTTTCCGAAGCCGGACTACTATCATGTGCCGCTGCTCGTCGCGCCGGACGGAAGGCGGCTTTCCAAGCGCGAGTGGGATCTGGACATGGGCGCGCTGCGCGAGCGGTATGTGCCGGAGACGCTTTTGGGGCTTCTCGCACACGCGTGCGGGCTTCTTTCTCACAGCGAAGCGGTTCGCGCGGACGAGCTTGCAAAGGAATTTTCATGGCGAATGGTGCGAAAAGAGAATATTGTTATCGCAAATCCGTAAAAATAGAGCGAATAGGGTTTGCAAGATAGCAGAGTGCGTGTTATAATACGGCTGTATGGGACTTTTCTTGGAAAAGTATGATTCATATTGAAGGGATGAAAAAAATGTACAAAATTGCGTGCAAAAAGGAACTCAATTCCGCGGTGACGTACATGGAGATCGAAGCTCCGTTCGTTGCCAAAAAGGCGAAAGCCGGACAGTTCATCATTTTCCGCGTCGATGACAAATCCGAGCGCGTGCCGCTGACGATCGCGGGCTACGACCGCGAAAAGGGCACGGTAGCAATCATCTTCCAGAAGGTCGGTCTGTCCACGGAGCTGCTCGGCAGCCTCAACGAGGGCGACTACATTCAGGACTTCGTGGGCCCGCTTGGTAAGCCCACCGACGTCGAGGGCAAAAAGCGCGTGTGCGTGGTCGGCGGCGGCGTTGGCTGCGCGATCGCGTATCCGTCGGCGAAGGCCTTCAAAGAGGCAGGCGTTGAGGTCGACGTCATCATCGGCTTCCGCAACAAGGATATCGTCATTCTGGAAGACGAGTTCAAGGCCGCCTGCGACCATCTGTATCTCATGACCGACGACGGCAGCTACGGCGAGCACGGCTTCGTTACCGTCAAGCTCCAGCAGCTGCTCGAGGCCGGCACCCAGTATGACGAAGTGCTCGCCATCGGCCCGATCCCGATGATGAAGTTCGTCTCCAAGACCACCGAGCCCTTTGGCGTGAAGACCATCGTTTCCCTCAACCCCATCATGGTCGACGGAACCGGTATGTGCGGCGGCTGCCGCGTGACGGTTGGCGGCGAAGTGAAGTTTGCCTGCGTCGACGGCCCCGATTTCGACGGCCACAAGGTTGACTATGCAGAGCTCATGAACCGCAACGGCGTGTACCGCGAGCGTGAGGCCGAGGTTCGCCAGACGCACAAGTGCCGGCTTGAGAAGCTGGGCGAAGAGCTCATCAAGTAAGGGGAGGAGAAGAACAATGGCTAATATGCAGATGACGAAAACTCCGATGCCGGAGCAGGACCCGAACGTCCGCAATAAGAATTTTAAAGAAGTCACCCTGGGCTACACCGCCGAGATGGCCATCAACGAAGCACAGCGCTGCATGCAGTGCAAGAAGCCGAAGTGTGTTGAGGGCTGCCCGGTCAACATCCGGATCCCGGAGTTTATCGCAAAGGTCGCCGAGGGCGATTTCGCCGCGGCCTATGAGGTCATCACCTCCACGAACGCGCTGCCCGCGCTCTCCGGCCGTGTCTGTCCGCAGGAGACGCAGTGCGAGTCCAAGTGCGTGCGCGGCGTGAAGGGCGAGCCGGTCGCCATCGGCCGTCTCGAGCGCTTTGTCGCCGACTGGTACCGCGAGAACGTGAACGCCATGCCGGAGAAGGTCCCGTCCAACGGCATCAAGGTCGCCGTCGTCGGCTCCGGTCCTTCTGGCCTTACCTGCGCGTCCGAGCTTGCCAAGAAGGGCTACGAGGTCTCGATCTTCGAAGCGCTCCACACCGCAGGCGGCGTTCTGGTCTACGGTATCCCCGAGTTCCGTCTGCCGAAGGCGATCGTCGCAAACGAAGTCGAAAAGCTCAAGGCGCAGGGCGTCACGGTCATGACCGACATGGTTATCGGCAAGGTGCTCTCGATCGACGAGCTGTTTGAGGAGCTCGGCTTCAAGGCTGTCTTCGTCGGCTCCGGCGCAGGCCTTCCGATGTTCATGCACATTCCGGGCGAGGCCCTCAAGGGCGTTTGCTCCGCGAACGAATACCTCACCCGTATCAACCTCATGAAGGCGTACAAGGAAGAGTACGACACCCCGATCCTGCACTCCAAGGCGGCTGCCATCGTCGGCGGCGGCAACGTCGCGATGGACGCGGCGCGCTGCGCAAAGCGTATGGGTGCGGAAAAGGTCTACATCGTCTATCGCCGCGGCGAGGCCGAAATGCCTGCACGTCTTGAAGAGCAGCACCACGCCAAGGAAGAGGGCATTGAGTTCATGACCCTCACGAACCCTGTT
>OGLH01000556.1_pt1 | contig 11525 bp, 9 predicted proteins | sample 1572791 | NCBI WGS metagenome assembly OGLH01 (sample SAMEA2581913, study PRJEB24529) | metagenome | biome: Human gut stool | place: China | collected 2011
CCGCAAGGGGTGCGTGGATTGAAATCTGCATCTCTTGCGGATGCGTGGAAAGCGGCGACGTCGCACCCCGCAAGGGGTGCGTGGATTGAAATTTCTCCAACAGCCTGACCCGGAAGACCGGGCGGGTCGCACCCCGCAAGGGGTGCGTGGATTGAAATGCAAAGGGCGAGAAGGGCTGGTGGGGAGACAAGCGTCGCACCCCGCAAGGGGTGCGTGGATTGAAATTGAGCTTCGGCATGAGCCTTTGGTAAATCGGCAGGTCGCACCCCGCAAGGGGTGCGTGGATTGAAATTGCTACACATGCACGAATCCACCCGAAGCGCCGCGTCGCACCCCGCAAGGGGTGCGTGGATTGAAATTCCCTCGAAGATCACCGGTGCGTCCTGCGGAAGGTCGCACCCCGCAAGGGGTGCGTGGATTGAAATTGCTGCGCAGAGATGCCGCTCTCCGTGACGGACTGGTCGCACCCCACAAGGGGTGCGTGGATTGAAATTGTGCTTCGGAAAATAAAGTCCATGTAGCAAAAAGTCGCACCCCACAAGGGGTGCGTGGATTGAAATATGTGGCAGGACATGATGACGCGCGAGCAGCTCGGTCGCGCCCCGCAAAAAGAGGGCCGGTCACTCGTGCGCCTGTTGGCTCGCGGATGACCGGCCCTGCGTCTGTGCGTCAAGCCCGGGTTATATTCTAATTGTTTCCTTCGGCAAAAGCCCGGATAGGAACGCATGATTCCAAACGGAAGAAACGAAAGCACATCCAGGCATCACGCGGACCGACGGCAGGACGCGTTTACATACAAACGATTTTCCGGACGGTATTCGCGGTTCTGATTGTCAGCTTCGATCCAATATCCGCGCGGGCCGTCTTCGGCCACCAGTTGGTTTTCTGATACTCCTTTCGGCTGAATGACCAGAACACAGCGGACCGATATTCCTGTATTTGTTCCAATCCCTCTTTCGGCGCGCCAATCTCGTGATACACTTCCTGGAAAGTTACAGGCGGCAGGATGAAAATGAGGTTATCGTAAACTTCCTGATTCTCCGTTCCCCACCACTCCGGGGCATGGCGCAGAATGTCCGCAAGCTCCTCCTGTAAAATAACAAAAACGGGAATATCCAGGCCAAATTCACACTGCATCATGCGCTCGATGCGGTCGGCCAGCGCTGCCGCATCCGCTTCCTCGCAGGAAAAGACTACGTTTCCGCTGTTCAGCCAAGTCTTAACCTCCAGAAATCCGGCCGCTTCAAAGCATTTCTTCAACTCCGCCATCGGCACTTTGTTTTTGCCGCTGATGTTGATGCCCCGCAGCAGAGCGATATGCCGTTTCATCCAGTTCACCTCGCGTCACATTTTTTGCAGTCCGGCCCGCAGCAGCCGATCTGTTGGGTTGTGTGTTTTATAGCTGCTTCCGCAAATCTGCATCAAAGCAATTTTTTCGTGTAATAGTGCCGTTGTCCGGTGTACGGATATTCTTCGAGGGTAAAAACCTCCCGGTAGTCATGCTTTTTGTAAAATGCAGGTGCCTGAAAGGAAAAGGTGTCCACAAAGGCTATTTGCAGCCACGTTTTCTGGCCTCTTCCTCCGCGGCCTGAAGCAGCTTGCCTCCAATCCCCTGGCCCCGGAGCTGTTCGCTGACAAAAAGAAATTGGATGCAAAGCCAATTGCCAAAGGTTTCTCCCGTCAATCCCGCAAGCTTCCTGTCCGCCTCGTCTTCCAGAAAGACGCCGATGGGAACATTTTGGGATGCCTCGCGGCGGCTGAGATTATACGCTTTCAGCAGCTCATAGATCTCATGGATATCGCGCGCATCTCCATCATCTGTTATTCTAAAATTCATACATCATAGCTCGTAACACACATGGCCGTTTTTCTCTCCGTTCAAAAAACAAACGCTGTACAAACCGATTTGACCGGATTGCACCGCGTCTATGCGTCCGGCATTTTGATATCGACGGTTCTGCCGTCTTTGAAATGAATCACACAGGCGTATCTGCACTTCGGGCAGAACAGAGGAAAGTCTTCCAGCACCGTGTGTGGCCGGACCTGTGTTCTCGTCTTGCCGCCGCATCTGGGGCAGCGAAGCCACTGCAAACTCGATTGAATCTCTTCCTTTTTGTCCATTCCGTATTCCCTTGAGGCCCACACAGCCCGCGCCGCCGGTTCTTCCTTCGTGCGCTTGTTCTTGGGGCCATGGCCTGTGGTCTTTCGTTGTCAATATGCACCGTTCGATATGTATCATTAATTATACTTAGAGAAAGCAGCTTTGTCAATAGGCGCGCGCCGCGCCTTCGGCGGAGAGGCTATCATGACAGAATATAAACAGGCAAGTCCTTTCTTGGCACAGTGATCGTCGAACCGAATACGATCCATTGATTTGTGCTGCTTTTCCGATTCCGGCGCACCATCAGCATCTGCCGGTCTTTTTGAATAAATTCCCCTTCCGCTCCTCGCACGCCGTTGCATAGCCCGCATCAGCTGCTTTGATACTATCTTCCTTCAGCCGTTCCGCTGCTTTCAAAAACCGCTTCACTTCCCAGCGGCGCACACGGCAATGCAAGATTCGGCAGAAAGGGTGGTTTGTCTCCGCTGCAAGAATCCCCAGATGTACCTTGTTTTCCGCACAGTACGTACACAGCTTCTCTGCATAGTCGACTGCCGTATAGGAACAGTACAGCAGCGACCAGCGCTTTTGCCGAACCACATTGGGAACTTGTCGGAAGCGTGCGCGAAGTTCTTCCTGCTTTTGCGCCAGCGCTTCCGCTTTGAACCGCTCCACGTGCTCTGGCCACGAATAATGGAATATCAGATTGATCAGGAAGCGAAACGCGTGCGGCTGCGTTCCGGTTTGCTGCAAATGAAAGGTCGGCTTCAAGAGCCGCTCGTAGTTTTCCAGCACCTCGTAATTGTTGTGATAAAGAGAAAGCTCCGCCTGATCGCCGCACAGCATCCACTTGTCCTCTCCGCACCAAATACATACACGGTCCTGCTTGACGTCAAACAGCTGCGCGTGGTTGACAACGATCAGCGCGTAAAGCTCGCCGGTCATTGCGCCGAACCGCCGCAGAAGATCCATATATGCATCCATATGCTTTGCATCATCGCAGGAAATGCCCGCGCGGACGATCGCCCTGCGCCCGCAAAGCCAGCAGCGTTTCAGATCCGTTCGATATTCCGTCAGCATCTCAAATTCCGCATCCGGAATCTTGGAAACTTCCGCGCAGTCGCGGTCATGGATTCGCTTTTCGACCGAAGAATAGGCATACCGCATTGCCCGGTTGCTCATCAGGCTGTCTCTGCGCCGCTTCTCCGGCGATACCCGCACGGTTTGCACCGCCTTTTCCTGCCCGCGCTGCGGCTTTTCCGACTTTGGTTCGCTTTCTGAATTCTGCATCTGTGCAAGCAAGCTCGGAAAAGTCTTCGCGCTGATAATTTCTTGCAACCTTCGGCATATGTTTCACCTCTACGACCATTGTATCAGGCAAAACGGCAGTTGAAAAGCATTTTCACACAGAAGTCTTTCTGCTCCTGCTTTCCTGTTGCTTCATCCGAATAACAAGGGTTGAAGCAATCGGATGTTTTCCGGTGCGAAAAAATGACCCGCTGCGGGTCACCGAATTTCAGGAAAATTTCAAGCTCGACACGTTCGCGCGTGCTTCCCTTTTTCACCACAATGTGATCTAAGATCGTCGTGACAAGTGCTGCGTCTACGCCGTTTTCAAACGACAGCTTTCTCTCCAGCGCTGTCCGGATGGCCTTCATCTGCGCTTGTGTGATTTTGCTTGTTTCTTCTTCCTGCCGGATCTCGGCAAGCTGCAATTCCAGCCGCTGCATCTGGTCGTTGAAGCCGTCATTTCGTTTTTTGAACTCTGCCGTATTGATCGCGCCGGAAATGCTCAGGTCTAACAGCCGGTCTTTTTTCTGTTCTAGCGATTGCAGTTCTTCTTCGACGCGAACACTTTCGCGTCGGAAGTCGCGCTCGTTCGGTACAGCCTCGATCACCTTCATAACTGCGTTTATGACCGCCTCTTTATCCTGTACAAGCCCTTCAAAAATTTGCGCCATGATCTGGTTCAAATCCGATGTCCAGAGCTGCGGAGACGAACAGCCCGCGCGGCCGCGGTCGCGGTAGACTCTGCATTGCCAGACCTCCTGGCTGCCCATCTGCGTTTTGTAGAGCTGCCGGTGATAACTCGTATCATGTTCCTCACAGATGATTTTTCCGCTGTAGGGATACCGGTTGTGGAAACTTGCTCCTCTGGCGTGTGCCTGCATCTGTTTGCTTCGTGCTTTGTAGAGGGCGTTCGCCCGGTCCCAGAGTTCTTCTGAGACGATCGCCGGTACGGACGGGTCCGGGTACATGACCCACTCGCTCTCATCGAGAAATACCTTTCGCTTGCTTCGGTAATCGACGGTCTGGCTCTTGCTGCCGCAGTACCAGCCCTTGTATTTGGGATTGCAGAGGATGTGGCGAATGGTCAGCACATTAAAGGCGTTTCCTTGCCTGCTTGTAAAGCCCTCGTCGAACAGAATTTGCGAAATGCGGCGGATGCCAAGCTGCTGGTTGGCATACAGGTCAAAGATACGCCGAACTGCTTGAGCCTCCGTTTCGTTGACCGTCAGCACGCAGCCGCTTTTGTCGTAGCCCCAGAGCCGGTCGTTTCCCAGCACATGACCATTTTTGATTGCCTGCCGGAAGCCGAATTTCAGACGCTCTGAGAGCTTTCGCACCTCATCCTGTGCTACGCCTGCCATGACGACCAGCCGGAATTCACTGTCCGGGTCAAGCGTATTGATGTTGTCGTTCTGGAACAGGACGCCGACGTCGTGTTCCAGAAGTTCCTGCGTGTACTGGATGCTGTCCAGTGTAGAACGCGAAAAGCGGGATATCTCCTTCGTGATGATAAAATCAAAGCGCCCGTCTTTGGCGTCCTGTATCATCCGAAGGAAGCTATCCCGCTTCTTGGTGCTGGTGCCGCTGATGCCCTCGTCGATGTACCCCGGCACATAGCTCCAGCTTCGCTTGGACTGAATCAGCTCCGTGTAATACTGCACCTGATTTTCCAGACTGTTCAGCTGTTCGTCTCTGTCTGTGGAAACGCGCGCGTAAAATGTTACGCGCAGCGGCAGATCGAAGATCGTTCGCCCGTTTCGCAGTTCATTGCGGATTTTTACAATGTTCATGATCGAGCCCTCCTGCGGGGCACACAGGATACCGAAAGAAGCTGGGAAAGTCTATCGACGAATGTACCAAATCAGCCGCGCCCAGATAGGTCGTTTTTGAGATCAGGCCCAGCGTACAGACCGCTTCCAATAAAACAGTCAAAAGCGCTCGCTCTGCATTTTCCATTTTGATCACCTCGGTTCAGCGTATGAAAAAGCAGCTTCTGTCATGCCAGCTTCCGCGTGGCGCTCAAACATTTTTCCGGGTATGAGAAAACAAAGATTTGCTTTCCGGAGGAAAATCTGCTATACTGTATCTTAGTATATGTTTTCTGCCCAAAAGCACGAGAAGTTTCGGGCGTTTCGCCTTGATTCCGGCAAAACGCTACATGATCACAGGAGGTTCGATATGGCAGACGAAAAGACAATCCTGCAATACAAGGGGCATCCCCTGATGCGCAAGGACAATATGATCTACTACGGCTCGATGGCGGACTCGCACATCGTTATGCTGCAAATTCTTGAAACGAAGAAGGTTCAGGATACCGACATCGCAACAAAGGTCAGCGTGGAGCTCCAGCTCACCGACCCCAACGCAAGAGCAAAGGACCGTATCGTAAAAAAGAGCGAAAAGGACGGCTTCTTTACCGCGCTCGATTTAGGCAGCGTCTGGCTCGCCCGCGCGCTGGCCGCAAAAAAATAATTCTCCATCACGTATAGCAGAACAGGAAGCCGCACACAATATGGGTGCGACTTCTTTTTCATTTTTCCATTCCTCTTGGCCGCAGTGGTTTTTCCGCTGCGGTTCTTTTTTTGCCTGCACGCGTAATTTTTAAACATCCCGGCCATACTAACCAAAAAGGAGGGTGCGCCATGCAGGAACTGCACCGGGGAAAGCAGAGCGTCGTTTTCCCAAACTTCCCCGCCATTGAGGCAAACGCCGCCATTGTTGGCAAAAAAGAGGGCGAAGGCCCCCTGCGGGAGGATTTTGACCAGATCACACAGGATACGAAGCTGAATCAAGCCAGCTGGGAAAAAGCCGAGAGCGAGCTTCAAAAGACCGCGCTCGAGCTGGCGCTCGGGAAAGCATCGCTCAACTATGACGATCTGGACGTTTTATTTGCCGGAGATCTTCTCAACCAGTGCATCAGCTCGAGCTTTGCCGTCCGGGACACGAAGATTCCGTTTCTCGGGCTCTACGGCGCATGCTCGACGATGGCAGAGTCTCTTCTGCTTGCGGCGAGCTTTGTAAACGCGGGCTATGCCAGACGGGCGGGCGCGATTACCTCGTCCCACTTTGCCTCTGCCGAGCGGCAGTATCGCTTCCCGCTTGGATATGGCGGCCAGCGCACGCCGACCGCGCAGTGGACGGTTACCGGAAGCGGCTGCTGCATCGTATCAAGCAGCGGCAAAGGCCCGTTTGTTGAGTGCGCGACTGTCGGCAAAATTCAGGACTTCGGCATCAAGGACGCCAACAACATGGGCGCCGCGATGGCGCCCGCCGCAGTCGATACCATCCGGCAGCATTTTGAAGACTTTGGCCGCAGGCCGCAGGACTATGACCTCATCGTCACAGGCGACCTCGGCGTTCTCGGAAAGCAGATTGTGCTCGAGCAGATGAAACTGGACGGCTTTGACCTGACCGGCCGCTACGACGACTGCGGCGTGATGATCTTTGATTCCGTGCGGCAGGACGTTCACGCGGGCGGCTCCGGCTGCGGATGCAGCGCAAGCGTTCTGTGCGGACATCTGCTGCGGCGGATGCGGGAGGGCAAGCTAAAGCGGCTTTTGTTCTGCGCGACGGGCGCGCTTTTGTCCCCTGTTTCCTCGTGGCAGGGCGAGTCGATTCCCGGCGTGTGCCATGCCGTATCGATCGTTTCGGAAAGAAGGTGATGGGATGGACTATCTCAAAGCGTTTGTGGTCGGCGGGCTTATTTGCATGCTCGGCCAGATTTTAATCGATAAAACGAAGCTGACCCCCGCACGTATTTTAGTCTGCTACGTGGTGCTGGGCGTCATTTTAGGTGGCGCAGGCGTGTATGAAAAGCTCGTCGACTTCGCAGGCGCGGGCGCAACCGTGCCGCTGACGGGCTTCGGATACAATTTATCCAAGGGCGTGCACGAAGCGGTCGCGGAGGACGGGCTTCTCGGCGCGCTCACGGGCGGGCTCAAGGCGGCGGCAGGCGGCGTGACCGCAGCCATGGTCTTCGGCTTCCTCGCCGCGCTGATTTTTGACCCGAAAGATAAAACCTGACAGGTATGACACGCCGCAAAAGGCGGCATACTACCGTAAATTCAATTATTGGAGGTAATCTCATGTCTCACAGCAAAAAACAGAACCGTTCCCAGCAATCCAGCCAGAACAGCGAAAACAGCCATAACCCCTTGCAGAGGGCCGCGCTTGAAGTCAATCAGGCGCAGAACCAGAACAGCAAGAACTGCAAATAAACGCACGCGCGCCCGCAAGAGTTTCTTGCGGGCGCACAATTTTTATTCCAACCGGTATGCGCAGTCACAGGAGAAAAAGTAGAGAATTTTCTCTCTGACCGGCAGGCCGTACATCCGGGAAAGCGCCTTGGCGTAGGCGCGTAGCTGCGGGGCATAGTGCGCGGCGCGCTCCTCCGGCCCATAGGGCGTTTTGTCGGTCTTGAAGTCGACGAGGACAATGCCGTCCGGTTCCAGCCAGAAGCAGTCGACCACACCTTGCAGCATCACCTGCTCGCCCTCCGCGCCCCGGACATATTCTCCCGCATCGGTCAGGATGGAGAACTTGAACTCGCGCCGGAGCGTTTTTGCCTCCAGGATCCGCGCGCCGAAGGGTGATGCAAACAGCCGCACGATTCGCTCGGTCTGCACGCTTCCGGCCTGCTCCGGCGTTAAAAACTTCTGGGCAGCCAATCTCTCAAGCTCGCCTGTTACGCCGCCCTCCGTCCGGCAGGCTTCATAATTTGCAAACTGCATGAAAAGGTGCGTGGCGCTGCCGCGCGCCCTGCCGGAAAGTGATTTCCGCCCAAACACAGGAAGCCGGAACCGCTCGGGATTTTTCGTCTCCTGCGGCGTCTGCTCGGCGGCCTCCAGATCGAGAAGCCTTCCCTTGAGCGCCGTCGCCGTGAGTTTCGAAGGCGTTTTCGATGCGGCCAGATGCGCATACGGCGTGAAATCCGCCTCCGGCGCGGGCTTCTGGGTCTCTGGCTCCCCCAGCTCCTGCCGCACTGTATTTTCAAGCCTCTCCTGCAAATCCGCCGAATGGTGCAGGCGAATGACCCACGGGTCACTTTGCACCGCGCTTACCTCGTTCGGCCCCGTCTCGGCAAAGAGCTCTCCCGCCTCCGTCCGGCAAAGCGCCGTCAGAAGCACCCAATCGCCGAGGCAAAGCACACTTGCCGCCGTTCTCGGAGGCAGCGGAAGTGTGAGCGCTTCGTTCCACTTTTTAAGTATCGAGGAAAGCCGGGATGCGCAGTAGCTCATGACGAGCACCTCTTTCGCCCGCGTCATCGCCACGTACAATACGCGAAGCTCCTCGGCAATTGTCTGCCGCCTCATTTTTTCGCCAATCGCGAGCCGCGCCAGCGACGGAAAATACGAGCGTGACTTCATATCGACGACGTTCGCCCCCGCTAAAAGCGTCTCATCGAGCAAAACGCCCATCGAAGCGTCGCTCAGATTAAAGCGCTTGGAGAGGTCCGCCAGAAACACGACCGGAAATTCCAATCCCTTGGACTGGTGCATGCTCATGATCTGCACCGCGTTTTCCACTCCGCCTCTCGCCCCGACCGCAGGCGCGTTCCCCGATTCTGCCAGATCGTCCATGTACCGAAGAAAGCCCATCAAACTCTGATTGCCTCCGGCGGAAAAGCTTGCGATCTGCGCGCGCAGAAGCTGCAAATTCGCCCGCCGCACCGCGCCGTTTTCCATCGCGGAAAAGATATCCTCCATACCGGTCGTCTGCAAAACAAGGTCAAAGAGCTCCGGGAGCGGCAAGAGCCTTGCACGGCTGCGCATGTCCGCCAGCCACGATAAGAACGCATCCAGCTTCTCCCCACGCGTATCTAATGCCAGAAGGCTCTCATAATAGTCCCCTTTTCGGATTCCGACGCGCGCGCGCGCCAACTCCTCAGCCGAAACGCCGAATACCGGGCTTGCCAGCGCCGCGACAAAATCCACGTCCCGGTGGGGATTGTCGATGATTTTAAGCGTCGCCAGCAGCACCTGCGCCTCGGTCGTGTCAAACAGGCTCTCGCCCCGGTCGCATTGGCTGGCAATCCCCTGCTCCGCCAGCGCCTTTTGATAGCTTGCCGGGTTTTCCTTCAAAGAGCGCAGAAGAATGACAATGTCACCCATCCGGACAGGGCGAAGCGTGCCTGCGTCCGTGACCTGCATGCCGTCATCCAGCATCTTTCGGATGCGCGAGGCCACGAACCGCGCCTCCACCTCCCGCTTTTCCGGGCTCTGCTCGTCCGCGTCCGGCTTATCGAGTTCGATGCAGTGGAGCTCCACCTTGGGGGTTTCCGTTTCCGGATAGGAAAGCCCCACGCGGAGCTTTTCCGCCTCGCCATAACGGAGCTCGAGCGATTCTCCCTGCATGCAGAGCGAAAACACATCGTTTGCCGCTGCAAGCACCTCGCGCCGGGAGCGGAAATTATCGGAGAGCAGAATCTTGCGCGGCTCCGCGTCCTTCGCTTCTTCATAGGAGCAATAGCTCTCGTATTTTTGCAGGAAAATACCGGGGTCCGCCAGCCGGAAGCGGTAAATCGACTGCTTCACATCGCCGACCAGGAACCGGTTCTGTCCGTTTTTGGACACGGCCTCAAAGATGCACTCCTGCACCTCGTTGGAGTCCTGGTACTCATCGACCAGAATCTCGCGGTACTCCTCAGATATTTCGCGCGCCGTCCGGCTTAATTTGCCGTCCTTTGTATACAAAAGCGCGATCGTCTCGTGCTCGAGGTCGGAAAAGTCCAGAAGCTTTCGCCGCCGTTTTTCCTTTGTAAACGCTTCGTCAAACGCGCGCAGCAGCTGAAGAAGGCCCCGGATGGCAGGTGTCGTTTTCTTTAAATCCGCTTCGACTGTCTCCGCCTCCGCATAAAATGCCCGCTGCGCGTCCCGGATGGCCTCTAAGGCGTCCTTGCGGAGCTTCTGTGCGCGCGCTTTTGCCGCTTCCTCCTTGCAGTCGCGCACGCCGGGAATCCGTCCGAAGTCCGGGATTTTGTGCGCAAACACGCCGTCCCATGTCGTCTCCTGCGCAAGCGCTTGCACCTGCGCAAGATTCTTTTCGAAAACCGGCCCGTATTTTTCTTCCAGCGTCTCGTCCCGGCGCAAAAGCATCATTGCCTTTTGCAGGCTCTCGCTTGCGAACCGGAGCGTATCCTGGAGTTCTTTCATCCAGAACGCGCCCCATGGGCTTTCCTCGAGCGGAGAAATGCGCGCATACGCTGCCTCTGCCTGTTTCATCCAGCCGTCCATATCGCGGCGGCAGCGCACCTCATCGTAGCAGGAAAGGCAAAGATCGATGAGCCGCCGGTCGTCGCGCCCAAAGCCGAGCTGGTCCGCCATGGCGGAGAAGTCGGCCTGATTGGCGCGGTCTTTGTAGAAGTCCTCGAGCGTGTTCTGGAAGATCTCCAATCGGATGGCATCGGCCTCCGTCTGCTCGGCTACCCGGAAATCCGGCGGCAGATCGCGCAGCGTGCAGTACCGGCGCAGCAGCATCGCGCAGAAGGCGTGTACCGTTGAGATCTGCGCGAGATGGATTCTCGTGAGCTGGCGCTGAAGGTGCCGGTTTTCCGGTTTAGATGCAAGGCGCTTGGAAATTTCGGCGCTGATTTTGCCGCGCAGCTCGCTGGCCGCCGCCTTTGTGTAGGTGATGATCAGAAACTCATCAATGTTTGCCGGATCGATCGGGTCTTCGACGTAGGAAAGAAGCCTATCGACCAGAACCTTCGTCTTGCCCGATCCCGCCGCCGCAGAGACAAGCAGCGCGCCGCCCCGGTTCTCCACAACCGCCTGCTGCGCCCGTGTCAGCTTCACCTCAGCCATCTGTCTTCCTCCTCTCTAAAGTGTCCCAGAATTCCTCCGCCTTGACCTTCTTCATAAACCGCGCCGCGACCCGGCACGCGTCCTTGTGGCACGCGCTCTGATAGTCGCAGTACATGCAGCTTGAAACCTTCGGCCCGCGCACAATGGGGTTGGGCGCGACCGCGCCGGAGAAGATCTGCCCCGCCAAATCCCGCAGGCTTCCGGCGACAAACTGCTCCAAAAGCGCAAACTGCTCCTTCGTTGCAAGGCTTCCCTCGAGCTCGCCCTTTTTGTTCTGCTCATACGGCAAAAAGACCGGCTTGTCTCCGGGCTCCATCGCCTGCAAAACGTCC
>OGLH01000559.1_pt1 | contig 11493 bp, 10 predicted proteins | sample 1572791 | NCBI WGS metagenome assembly OGLH01 (sample SAMEA2581913, study PRJEB24529) | metagenome | biome: Human gut stool | place: China | collected 2011
GCCCTGTAATAGAGCGGAATGAGCAATGTCTCGGCGACAATGCTCTCGAATTTATGTCTCTGTTTCATTTGTTATGATATTTATTAATGAACGATATTCAGATTTGTTCACGAATAAAAAAAGAGGAAACCTTTGTGAAGATTTCCTCTTTTCCCGCTGCCCCGTTACGGCAGCTTGTCCGTATGTGTCTTTTCTATCTGTCATACCTTGATAATGGCCCTCCAACCTTGAATTTCAAACAGAATATAGTCATGCAGAATGGATTCCATTTCCTGTTTGGGCACCGCGTGCATCAACAGCTCCTCGAACAGCGTGAACATCCACACCGTATGCAGGTGAATGATAAAATCGGACACAGCCGTATTTATATTCGGGTACTTCTTCTTCATGGCGGCGAACCATGCCTTGACCAGCCCGGTCGAACGGTCGGTGTAGCTTTCGCGAAAATGTTCCAGCGAAGAGCCTTGGGCACGGAACAACAGGATCTCCAGCAGGCTGCGATGCGTTTCGATGAGCGAAACGTATTCGTCGATACAGGCTTTCAGGTATTTTTCGGAACGCATCGTCATCACGTCCTCGCCGCGTATGCCGTGATGCTCCTGCAACATGGCTTCCATAGCGTGCAGGACGGGACGGACCACTTCACAGAACAATTCGTCCTTGTTCCGGAAATAATTATATATGTTCCCCACACCGACACCGACGGCTCCGGCAATCTCGCGCATGGAGGTCTTGGAATACCCCTGCTGCCCGAATCGCTGTTCGGCGACTGCCAATATGCGGCCGCGTATGTCTTCTTTGAGTACCTGCATAAATAATGAACGATGTTTCCGTTTATATTTTTGCAAAAGTACGGGGTTTGAATTTACTGGACAATACCTATTTATGGTGATTTTACATGATTGAAATAAGGGAAAAGCAGGTATTACCGGAGGTAGCGAAATACCTTGTCTATATCCTTGTCTATATCCGAAAGGAAAAGTCATATTGTTCATTGAAAAGGAGAAAGTCTCATAGATTATAATTACTTTTGTACATAAAACCCAAAGAATCAAATATAAAATGGCAAAGATTACAGTAAAAGACACAAGTGTCACAATTATATCAGTCAACGAGAATGATTATATCAGCCTGACAGACATAGCAAGATACAAAAGCGATGACCCGACTGCGGTTATCGGGAACTGGCTGCGTAACCGGAATACAATAGAATATCTGGGTATTTGGGAGAGTTTGTACAACCCGAGTTTTAAACCCCTCGAATTCGAGGGGTTTAAAAAGGAAGCCGGGCTGAACGCCTTTACCTTATCACCGACAAAATGGATAAGTACGACAAACGCAATAGGCATACTCTCCAAATCGGGACGCTACGGCGGCACTTACGCTCACAAGGATATAGCATTTAAGTTTGCAAGCTGGATTTCCGTTGAATTTGAACTGTATATTATAAAGGAGTTCCAACGATTAAAGACCGAGGAACAACAGCAACTCGGTTGGTCAGCCAAACGGGAACTGTCGAAAATCAACTACCGCATACATACCGATGCCATAAAACAGAACCTTATCCCGGCAGAGGTAACCGCCAAACAAGCCAGTATTATCTATGCCGATGAAGCCGATATGCTGAATGTGGCGATGTTCGGTATGACCGCCAAGATGTGGCGTGAGCAACACCCCGAACTGAAAGGGAATATCCGGGACTATGCCACAATCAATGAGCTTATTTGCCTCTCAAATATGGAAAACCTCAATGCAGTATTTATAGACCAAGGTATTCCGCAGGGTGAGCGGTTGATTAAACTCAATCAGATAGCCATTCAACAGATGAGAATATTGGGAACTGGCGGCAGCGAACGCAAGTTATTAAAGTAGATGAGTCTCTATCAGAATTTGTGCCGAGTACGTGATGAACAATACACTATCAAACCATGACGAATAAAAATGAAATGACAATGAACTCTGATAAAAACGCCTATTTTCTATCGCTTCCGGAGATAACCGAATTATCCGTTCCTCCTAAAACGATATTGTTGGAAGAAGGCAAGGTAGCCGACAGAATGTACCTGATCCGGAAAGGTTGCCTGCGCCTGTTTTTCAACAACGAAGGACGGGACATCACTTTCCAGTTCTTTTTCGAAGGGGATTTCGTCGCGTCATTCGACAGCCTGTATCAACGGACACCGAGCCTTTTTTCCCTGGAAAGCATAGAGCCGGCAGAACTGTCGGTTATGAAGCGGGAAGATTTTTTCAGAAACCTCGGACAGAAGCCCGCGCTACGGCAGATATATGAGGAAAAAATCATCGAACGCTTCCATGTTTATCAGCGGCTCTTCCTTTCCCGCATAAAGAACACCCCCCAACAACGGTATGAAGAACTGCTGAAAGAACACCCCTCTATCATACAGCGGATTCCCCAGCATTATATTGCCTCCTATTTGGGGATTACTTCTGTTTCCCTGTCGAGGATCAGAAACAGGCGATAGTTCATTTCTTTACATTTGTTATCGTCCGGTTCCAGTCGAAGATGCGAACTTTGCCGCATCTATTAAAACCGAAAGACAGATGAAAAAGATTTTTATAATAGACTGGAGCCTGATTCCCGTGTTTGTCCTGTCCGCATACTCCGGAATCGAATTGCATGTGGCCGACTATGAAGGCAATCACGAGGTATGGCATAATTGGGCAGTTTTCCATGTCCTGACGAGCCTGCTGTTCCTCATGGCCTCCATATTTCATATAGCGACGCATTGGGGCTGGTACAAGGGAACTGCCAAGAACGGAATAGGCCGGAAAAGCAAGGTCACGGCGGTACTGTCGGTCCTGTTCCTGTCCGTGGTTCTGACCGGATTTGCCCTGTTAGGCATAGAAGGAGCAGGTTCCCCGGTCGGGCAATGTCATTTTTGGGCAGGAATCGTTACAACTGTCCTTTCTATCGGCCATATACTGAAACGCCTTCCGTTGCTACGCAAATCATTGAAATAAGCACAACCTATTCAACGGACAACTTCCGGACAAAGCGTTCTTACAGAAATCGGGGTACTTATTACAAATGCGGCTTCTTGCTTACTGTCGAGAAGACCGCATTTTTCTTTATTTTTCGGCATATCATTCGATTTCAGCATTGCTCGTCCAACCATTTGGGGCATCCGGTCCATTCGTTGCCCCTTCAAATCCGGCATCAGAGAATGGCTGTTGTCATAGGCACCGACTTCATGCAGTTCCACGAATGAGGCATTTCCTCCGTAACGGTTTATGTTTTTCACGAGCTTACGGCCTGTCCGGAGAAAACATACGTGCCAGTTTTTCCCGACGAGATTCCGAAAAGACATTAAAATAGTTGAAGAATAAAATGTTACGCATACAATTATGTACAGAATCCTTTCATTTCGAACCATCATGCCTTATTTATACCGGACGGGGGCAATGTCGCTCCCGTAAAATAATTAAGGATTATGATAATAGGTTATTTAAGGGTCAGCACGGGCAAACAGAACCCGGCTAACCAACAAGACGAGATCCGGCGTTTCGCCGACAGTAGAAATCTTTCCGTCAGCCAGTGGGTGACGGAGGTCGCCAGCGGCAAGAAGAAGGGGTGCGACCGCAAATTAGGGGGACTGATACGGCGCATGAAACGGGGCGACACGCTGATTGTCACGGAAGTTTCGCGGCTAAGCCGCACGCTGACGGACCTCATGGCCATCATGGGCAAGTGTCTGGAGAAGGGAATCAACCTTTACACAACCAAGGAGGGGTATTCGTTCGACAACTCCATCAACAGCAAGGTACTTTGTTTCGCGTTCGGTCTGGTAGCGGAAATTGAACGCAACCTGATTTCGATGCGCACGAAGGAGGCTCTCGCCCTCCGGAAAGCCGAGGGTGTCGTCCTTGGTCGGAAAAAAGGCAGCTACACGAAAATGAACGTGCTGATCGAAAACCGAAAGGTCATCGTTGGCATGTTGAAGCGGAACTGTACGATTGCCGATATATGCAGGCGTTTCGACATTTCGCGGGATACATTCATGAAATTCCGTAGCCGCTATAAGGAAATAGATAAGGCCATGAAAGAGAAAGAGATAAGACGGAAAGGGGAGTTGCAAAAACGGAGGGTATGATTTTACGTTGGTTTAATCGTTCGTTTTCAGCCACAAAATTACAAAAACACGAATTATCCACAAAAAAATCTGCAAAAAATTGCGTTTCAGTTCTTTGAGTAGGACAAATTTTCCCGGAGTGTCCGAATAATACGACCTTTTTTCCGATAGTCTTTTTAACGAACGATTTAACCAACAAATAAATCGGCATAACTGACAGTTATCCGGCTGATTATTTGTTGGTTCGGTGCTTTTTTACCTCTAAAGAAAGAAGCACGGCACGGACAAACGTACAGAGATTGAATAAATAGCTGATATAAATAAATTGGCATAGACAGAATTATGACAATGAAACGAATACTGTTATTATTTCTTTTATTCTGCGGCGGGTATGTTCATGCGCAAGAGTTGGACTCGGCCCGTATCCATTACCGGCAGGGCCACAGGGAAGTGGACATGCTCTTCCGGGACAACCGCGCGGAACTGGAGCGTTTTATCCGCACCCTGCGTGAAGAACACGGTGCGGACCGCCTTGAAAGCGTCGTGATACGCTCGTGGGCATCGCCCGAAGGTGTGAACCGTCTCAACGGGGTGCTGTCAGAGCGCAGGGCCGACTCCCTGAAATCCTATCTCGTGCGCCACGCCGGAATCCCCGACAGTTTGATCTGCATACATGGAGAAGGTATTGCGTGGGACATGCTGCGCCAAATGGTCGCCGCCTCGGACATATTATACAAGGAAGAGGTGCTGCATATCCTTGACCATACGCCCGTATGGGTGTTCGACAAGGCAGGTCGCGTAGTGGACGGACGCAAGAAACAGCTCATGGACCTGCGGGGCGGTATGCCGTACACCTACATGCTGGAGAATTTCTTTCCCGAACTGCGCTCCAGCCTCTCGGTGGCCTGCTACCGGAAACCCGAACCGCCCGTAAAAGTCATTTCCCAAAAAGAGACGAAAGTGAAAGAGCCGGAACCGGCCCTGCAACCCGATAGCGTGGCGGAACCGGCCTCCGAGCCGGCAACGGTGCGGAAGGAAGCGACCGTGCAACCGCATAGACCGACAGTACAGCGGTTGGCCGTTAAGACCAACCTGCTCTACGATGCGATACTGATGCCTTCGCTCGAAGTGGAGTACCGTATCGCCGACCGTTGGACGGTGAACCTCGAAGGCGACATGGCATGGTGGAATAATGACGGCAAGCACAAATGTTACCAAGTAGCTACAATCAGCCCGGAGGGACGCTGGTGGTTCGGACAGAAGCAAGGCAGCCCGTGGCACGGCCACTACCTCGGCGTGTTCGGCGGCTTCACGTGGTACGACCTTGAAAACGGCAAAGAGGGCTATCAGGGCGAGGCCGAAATGGTGGGTGTCAGCTACGGCTACATGTTCCCCATCGGACGGCGGCTCTCGCTGGAAGCCGGTATCGGTCTGGGGTACATGCACAGCAAGTACGAAGAATATCTTCCCATCGACGGGCACTACGTGTACCAGCAGACAAACCGAATGAATTACTTCGGTCCGTTGAAACTGAAGTTTGCCCTTGTGTGGCGGTTGTGGGATACCGATAAAAAGAAAGGAGGCGCACGATGAAAGCAACGCTACGATATACCCTCATGGGGCTTACGTTTGCAGGATTGACATTCCTTTCCACGAGCTGCCGGAAAGACCTGTGTTACGACCACGACGAGCATGGTCTTTCCGTGAAGGTGAATCTCTCTTCCGACTGGGAACAGGAATGGGAACGTACTTACGCCTATGACTGGGAAAAATTGTGGGAAGAGGACTGGAAGTACGACTATGAAGATTTGTGTCCTGCTCCGGCCGACGGAATACGTGTCCAAGTCTATACCAGCGACGGACAGCGTATAGAGAGCAATCTGCCCGATGAAGGAGGACGGATCGCCATGCCGGAAGGCACGCACGAACTGTTGTTCTACAACAATGATACGGAATATATCGTGTTCGATGGCGTGGCCGCTTCGGAATCCGCCACAGCCACCACACGCGGCGTGACCCGGAGTTCTTTCCATGAATTGCACGCGGGGGAACGTACCGTGAACCAGCCCGACATGCTTTACGGGGCATACATGGAAGAATACACGGCAGAAAAAACACTTGCCCCGACGGAGCTGCCGGTTACCTTGCGTCCATTGGTTTACACCTATATGATACGTTACGAGTTCGAAAGCGGACAACAATACGTGGCCTTGGCACGCGGAGCCTTGGCAGGCATGGCCGAAACGGTCTATCTGAACGATGGGCATACCGGAGAAACCGCAGCCACGGTAATGTTCGACTGTACGCTGGAAGATTACGGAGCGGAAGCGCTGGTACAGTCGTTCGGCGTACCCGACTATCCGGGTGAACATTACGGACGAAACGGTACGGACGGGCGAAGGTACAGCCTGAACTTGGAGGTGAGAATGGTGAACGGCAAGTTCAAGACCTTCGAGTTCGATGTCACAGACCAAGTGAAAGGACAACCACGGGGTGGCGTTATCGTCGTGAGCGGGCTGTCGATTTCCAACGACGAGGGGCTGGAAGGCGGAGGCAGCTTTGACGTAGATGTGGACGGCTGGGGAGAATGGGTGGACATACCGCTGCCCATTGACTGAAACGAATAAAACAACAGGTACTAAATAACCAAATTTTTAATTTAATTTTTTACATCTTATGAAGAAAAGTTTTTTTGTGCTTGGAGTGGCTGTAGCAGCACTGGCAAGCTGTACGAACGAAGAAGTTGTGGATATGCCGCAGAGCCGGGCGATCCAGTTCGGAACTTTCGTGAACCATTCAACGAGAAGTAGTGTGACTGAAACAACGGAGCAGAATCTTCAGAAGTTCTTCGTATTCGGAAACTATGATGATTCATGGACTTCCGTATATACCAATGTTCAGGTAGACGGAGGCACTGTAGGAGCGGAGGGGACGGTTTGGAATCCCACACAGACTGCTTATTGGATAAATGGCAAGAAGTACCGTTTTGGCGCTTACTCCAATGGTGGTAATAAAATTGAGAATGCAGAGTTTAATGCAACCTCTCGAGTGTTGACATTCCCAAATTACTCGGTAGACAATACGAAAGATTTGATTGTGGCTATACCCCAAGAGGTGACTGCAAAAGAAGCTAATAATGGTCCGGTAAACTTATCTTTCTACCATATGTTGTCGCAGGTGAAGTTCACGTTCAAGAACACGGACGCTTATGACTACACCATGAAAATCTCCGACATCAAGGTGAATGCAGTAAAAACAACTAATGTTACAGCGACTTATGCCGAAAGCGGGAAACCAGATATCAATTGGACTACTCAAAGTGTTTCAACAGAGGACTATGATTTCGGAGCATTAGGGGATATTGCCGAAGAATTTAAGGACGCTACCCACACTACGACCTGCTTTGTCATTCCACAAAGCAACGAAAATCTGGAAGTAACCTTTACCGCAACTTTCTATGATGCAGCAAATAAACAATTAAGTGAAAATCAGTTCAAAGGAAAATTGGCATATAAAGGCGATGTTAGCGGCACAGTACAGAACCAATGGACTGAAGGTTTCAAATATAACTATACAGTAGAAATCAACGGTAGCACGATTGATCCGGAGTTGAAGGAGCAGGTAATTGAGTTCAAAGTTATTGATGTAGATGAATGGGCTGACGCATCAAATAGTGATGTAACCCCGGAAAACGCCGGAGAGTAATCGCTTGCATCAATAGCCGAAAAGACATCACATCAGGCTATGAGGGGTTGAATGTCCCCTCATAGCCACTAACGGGAGTGTTGCTCCTTATTTACGCTACCGGTAGCGTCAGAAATAACCGGATATAAAGAAACAATGTATGATTATGAATAACAACCTATTCAAAACCTTGTTCATACCGGCTGTCGCCTGCCTGCTGGGAGCCTGTACGGAAAGCACGGGCCCGGACATGGAAACAAGCGGCAACAGCGGGGCGATCCGTTTTGCCGGTCCCGCCGTGACACGGGCCGCCATCGACGACGCGGACGGAATGTTGACCGATGGAAACTCGTTCAGCGTATGGGGGAACTACACCGACGGAACGGGCGGTACGGCCACGAGCGTGTTTAACGCCGAAAAAGTGACATACGTTTCCGGCATGTGGGGTTACGAGGGCACGAGATACTGGCTCCCCGGTAATACCTACGACTTCTACGCCCTTTATCCGTCTGTGGAAACGCTGGGCGATGCCGTGTCCTCCGCCACCTGCACGGACGGCACATTTACCGTCAAGGGCTTCGACGCCACGAAAGGACACGACCTGATGACGGCGAAAAAGACGGGTATCTCCGTCATGGCAGGCCAGACAGAGCCTCCCGGTCCGGTAGCCCTCAAATTCCAACATTTGCTGGCACGCATCACCTTTGCGGCACGCAGTGAGGGTGGCAACGCCACGGTACATTCCATCTCCCTTGAGGGGCTGGATGTCAAGGGAGATTACGACAGCGGCAAGGAACCCCTGTGGAGCAACACGGCAGAGGGAACCGTCAGCGTGGAGAAAGAGACTTCCGTAACTCCAGCCGGAAATGCGGACGTGTCGGGCGACCTGCTACTCATTCCGCAATCGCTCACGGACGGGGTGAAACTGACTGTCACCTACGATACCGATGCCGAGAGGGGAAAGACCGCTTCCTACACCTTGCCTGCCACCACCGTGAGCATGTGGGAGGCGGCGAACCATTACCGTTACTCGTTCACCCTCACCGGCGGAGGCTATATCGTGTTCGACCCGCCCACGGTCAACGCATGGAGCGACGCCATAGGCGGGAACGTAACCATCGACGTGACCCAATAACCCAATTATAAGCTATCTGTAACTTGACGATAAAATGAACATCCAAATGAAGCAACGATACATACTTCCGGCTCTCCTGCTTCTCTGCTCCGCCTGCCAGCAGGAGGAATGGGCGCAGCCCGAAGCCGACAGTCCCGACGCCATCCACTTTGCCGCCCCGGTCATTACCGTGGAGAAACTCACCCGGAGCACGTTCCACGACGCATTCCCCACCGGCGGCACGTTCGGCGTACTGGGCTACTGCGTGCCTTATCAGCGTGGCAGTAACACCGAAAAGGACTGGGCATCGGGCAGCGCGAACTGGGGTAACAAGAGCGGCAACGCCTTCCCCGACGTGTTCTTCAATCAAGCCGTCACCTACAACGGCTCGGCCTGCACTTATGACTATAATAACAGTGGCGGCCCGCGAAAATGGTACAACACGACGGAAAATCCGGCGGCGACCTCCCCCGACAGCTATCGGTACACCTTTTTCGCCTATTACCCGAAGGACGGTTTTACAGTGGAAAGTCCCGCCAGCGCCACCACACGGGGCGTGCCGAAACTGACGTTCACCATGCCGTTCGGCGAGACGGGCGATGTAGCGACTACCACGTTGAACGACATGCAGACACCCGACGCGATGGTTTCCGTCGTCTATAACCACCTGCGTACCACGGGGAACGTGGGCTTCAATTTCAGCCACATCATGACGGGCTTGGGCTTCGCCGTGAACAACTACAATTACGGAGATGAAAAGAAGGAAACTGTTACCGTCAAGCGTGTTACCTTGTCGGGCCACTTCACCCGCTCGATTACCATCGATTTCAGCAAGAATACCAACGAAGAGGGATTCTACACCTACAGCGGCACCTATCCCGGCACATACGAGATATATAACAACGAGACAGGGCTTGCAGTAGCTCCCAACAGTTCCGTCAGCCCGATAGGCGACAAGCACCTGCTTCTGTTGAGCAACGCCACGGACGGCACTTATTTCGGCAAGGACGTGGAGGTTTCCGTCGAATATACCTACAAAGGGGCGGATAAGACCGCTACAGCCGAACGTCCGACACAGTTCCAGCCCCGTGCGGGTGTCCGCTATACGGCGCAGCTCAACTTCGTGGGCGAAACCTTCGCGCTGAACTTTATTGCCGCCGATAACGAGTTCTGGGAAGACGGGGGCGACAGCGACGTCTCTATCCAATAAAACAACAACCGAAAACAGCATAAAGATGAAAAAGATACTTTATTATTTCCTGCCGGTGGCCTCCATGCTCTTGCCGGCAGCCTGCACCACGGAGGAGGACTTTGGCGGCGGTACCGTTCCGCCCGGCGACGGATTCACCATCGAGGCCGTCTGCCAGAACATGCTGCCGCAGCAAGTCGTCACCCGCTCGGCCATCGCCAAGGACGACAAGGAGAAGCGCATCAACCAGCTCTACCTGTTCTTCTTCGACGAAAACGGCGACTATCTGGAATCGAGCAACACGAAAGTATTCTCGCCGTATATGGCTCCGTCGGCGAATACGACCAATGTCAGCATTCCTACGGACGTGTTTAAAGATCCGGCACTCGCAAAAAAAACTACCATCTACGCTTTGGCCAACGTGACTCCGGAGGTGGTAACTGATGCCAACGGCGACGGTTATCCCGATAATTTCCCCCAATATAGCAAAGACGGGAAAAAGCCCAAGGAGCTGCTCGAAGCGTTCGTGTACGATCCTGCCAATTATACTCCTAACACCCGCGATGACATCACGACCCTGCCCAGCACGGGAATGCCGATGGCGGGCAAGAGCGCGACCGTGAACCTCACCGAGAAGGGAAGCCTCACGATGCAGCTCAAGGCACTGATGGCCCGCATCGACATCAACATCAGTATCGATTCCGACCACTCGGACGAGAGCGGACAACTGCCCCGCCTTTCCATTGCGGAATGGGGCGTGTACAACATGCCTACCGCCGTACCCCTGACCGAGCCTGCCGATGGCCAGACCAGCCTGACTACCGATGAGCCATACCGCAATGTAGAAAACATACAGAGCGATGCCGTCGTTTACAACCACGGCGGGGCCGCCTCCCTGACCTTCTACATGTTCGAGAACATGATTGAACCGGACGAAGATCCGGAAAACTATCAGTATCCGGCTGGAGTAGAGGACGATGTTGACAAGCAGCGGTGGAAGCCGAGACTTGTAGGCGAAAACAGTAAGGCTACCTATTTCAAGATGAGAGCCTACTACACTACCTATAACGGCGACCCCTCCCTGCCCGCAAATCAGGATAACACCACCATCGAGGCCGAATATACCTTCTATCTCGGAGGCAACCCGGTGAATGACTTCAAGGTGATACGCAACAGGCACTACGCCAACAACATCGTCATCAGCGGACTGACCCATGTGGGCAACAACCCGGACCACATCACCTTCGATGCCCGCGTCAACATCACCGAGCAGAACAACCCGTTCTACCTGTCCATGCTGCGCGAGCGTGACCACGACGCCCACTTCTGTATCACACCTTTGGACGTGTACCTCTTCGAGGAAGATGAGAATCCAAAGATGAAAGTCAGCATAGCCGACCCGGAAAGTCACACTT
>OGLH01000562.1_pt1 | contig 11453 bp, 14 predicted proteins | sample 1572791 | NCBI WGS metagenome assembly OGLH01 (sample SAMEA2581913, study PRJEB24529) | metagenome | biome: Human gut stool | place: China | collected 2011
ATTCGTTAAAAATGTTCCGCAGAGGGGCAAAATCATTGTCGCCCTGTGCGCTGTCCACTCCGTCATTGATAGCGATAAAGCGGACGCCTTTCTGTGGGAAAATCATTTCCGTATACATTCCCACTTGCAGATAGTTTCGCCCTAACCGTGACATATCCTTGACGATAACGGTGCCGACTTTTCCGGCTTCAATGTCCGCAAGCATGGCTTGAAAACCGGGTCTTTGGAAGTTCGCCCCAGAATAACCGTCATCTGTGTACCATTGCAGATTGGAAAAGCCGTTCTGCTTCGCATAGGTTTCAAGAATACGCTTCTGGTTTGAAATAGAATTGCTCTCACCTTGCAGCTCGTCCTCGTGGGATAATCTCGGATAAAGGGCGGTAATAAGGTTTCGGGTGGTCTGTCTTAACATAGTGTCCTCCATTTCCGACAGCCAGCCCCACTATTCCGTATGACTATCATACCACACGCCGGGGCTGGCTGTACAGTCCTTTCTGCTTCTTTACGTCCCGTCAAATTGCCGATTTTTGTGTAGCAGCTTCCGCTTCCAGCACTTTCAGCATTTTATCGGCGGCGGTGGCGGTGGTGTCCTGCTTGAAATAGCCGGAAACGACAAGGACAGAATTACCTATGCGGATTTCCGTCACGCAATCCGGGCGGCGGGTGCTGCGGTCATTCTTTGGGGTGTTGGTCATAGGCGGCTCTCCTTTCTGTTCATCAGCTTTTTCAGTTGTCCCATTTTCTCCTGCGCCGTGGCTTTTCGGAAGTTGCTCCCGGTAAAGCGGACAGGAGAACACATTTCAATCAGACGGTCATAAATGCGGGCGTGGGCGGTGTCCTCCGGGTGCTGCAAGTCCTCCAGCGTGAGATTAGTCGTGACGATCAGCGGCCTGCCGCTGCGGTAACGGCTGTCAATCACGTTGTAGACCTGCTCTAAGCCGTATTCCGTTCCCCGTTCCATTCCAAAATCGTCAAGGATAAGCAGCGGGAAGCTGCAAAGTCGGGAGATATATTCATTCCTGCCCTCAAAGCTGGCGGCAAGGTCACCCAATATCAATGCAAAGTTTGTCATGCACACGGGGATTTCACGCTCCATAAGGGCATTTGCGATACAGCCCGCAAAATAGCTCTTGCCTGTGCCAACGCCGCCCCATAGCAGATAGCCAATGTTGCGCTCTTTCATGGTTTCCCAGTTCTCCACATAGAAATGGGCGTGTTCCATTTGCGGGCACTTGCCGTTGTCGTTCTCAAACGTCCAGCCCTGCATAGCCGGGTCTGTAAAGCCCCGCCGCTTCAACCGCTCGACAGTTTCAAGGTGACTGCGCTGTTTCTCTGCGGCTTCCCGTTCCTCACGCTCTGCCCGCTGGCAGTCACATTCTGCCGGGTGGCGGTCACGCCCCAGCCATGCGGCGGTTTCTTTGGGGAAATAGCCCTCTTTGGGCTTGTGGCACTTCCCGCAGTATAAAAGCCCGTCCTCGCCGGTGTAGTCCTCCGGCTCCGGCGTGGTGTCGGTCATATTCAAAATCATTTCATCAAATCCATTCGTCATAAGCTCTCGCCCTCCTTACAGGTATAATCGGGTATGCCCTTTTTCGGGGCTTTCTTGGCTGCGTCCTCCTGCGCCCACTTGAAAATCGTGGCTGCATGGCTCTTGTATTTCCTCCCGCTGGAAGCGATATGGCAGGATAGGCGGTCAATGTAATACTCCCACTTGCCGGGAAGCTCTGTTTTCAGCCCGTCAAGCTCCGTATCGGAAAGAATGACATTGTGGTATCTGCCATAGGCGGCGGGGGCGGGGTGTCCCGTTTCTAACTCTCTCTCTTTTTCTATTTCTATATCTATCTCTTTCTCTATCTCTATCTCTGGTGGACAAATGTCCGCTCGATATGGTGGACATTTGTCCGCCCCTGTCTGCGGCAGGGCTTTTTGTTCCTGCAAAGCCAGCCGCGCCCTGCGCTTGCGCTCCCCCTCGGTAGAGGACTGGCCGATTAAAAGCTCAATGTTGCTCATGTAGAGTGCGCCGCTTGGCAAAGGCTCCACAAGCCCCAGCTTCATAAAGATTTTCAAAGCTCTCTCTACGGTACCTACCTGCTGGCGGGTAATGGTCGCAATCATCTGGGCGGTGTAGGGGATATTCTCGTCAAGCTGCAATTTCCCGCCGTTTTTCAGCGATTTCAAGTACAGCTTCAAGAGAATGTTGGAATAGATAACGCCGTCCTGCATACTTTCCAGCAGAACGATTGCATCATCGTCAAAATAGCTCTCTTTCAGCTTGAGGTAGTAATATTTGCGGTTATCTGCCATAGGCTGCGTCCTCCTTTTTCCAGCGTTTGGAATAATAGCGAGGGCATAGTATGATAACCGCCCGGAAGCTCTGTTTGCAGTCACGGGTGCAGCCCCGGCATAGGTCGTTGTAAGTGATACGGTTGCGGTGGTTGAGGAAGAAAGACCATTCCAGCCGCCGCTTCTTGCTCATTCTCGGCAATGGTAAGCTCCTTTCTGCCGTTCCTATCGGTGTAGCGGGATAGGGGGCATTTTCTGTATGTTCTCGGTATCATTTTCGGGCTTTTTCTGCCCTGTAAGCCCCGTTTGGAAGTCGGGGAGTATTGCGGTAAGGGTTCATATCATACCTGTATTTTTGTAGGGTTTCGGTATCATTTCGGGGCGGTCTTTAACGCTCCTGTTCACGCTTTTTCTGCTGGCTCGGTGCGCCCCTTAAAATCTGGTCGATATTGCGTCTGACTGTCTGAAGCTCCTGCGCCCGCTGGCGTTTCTCCCGGTAGTCGTTATATCCGGCGTTCTTCTGGACGGTAAGCTGCTCAATCTCCCTTTGCAGGGCTTTGCTGGCTGGCAGCTTGGTTATTCCATGCTCCCGGAAATAACGGGCGGCTGTGTCCGCTATGATAAAATCGCTTTCGTGCTGTTCCCGGTAGGCTCTCCGGGCTTTCTCCGATTTCTGCGCTTTCAGACCGTCACGGGCGGGCTTCGTGCCGATATAGCCCAAAAGGTTGCGCTGCAATTCCTTTTTCTCCCGGATAGCGGCTTCCAGCCCTTTCAGTCCGGCAAGGCTCTCCTGCGTGGCGGTGTTGGCTGCGGAAATGGCAGCGTCCAGCTCGTCCGGGGAAGAAAAGCCATACTGCTGGTAGAGCATGAGGGTAGCCGACATCTGTTTGAGGTTGTGCATGGTCGCCCACTTCTCATAGCCCCGTCCTTTCCCCTCGGCTCGCTTGGCGGCTATGTCTACCATGCGCTGTACAGCGTCATTGTTCGGGGCGTTTTTCGCTTCTTTTTTCGTCCGTAAGCGGTCTTTGATACTGCCGGGGTATTCCGCTATGGCTGCGGGTTTTTCGGCGGCTCTGGCGGCGTTCTGCTCCAAAACGGAGAGGACAGCAGCCCGGTCAAAATCGTCCCCCAGCTTCCGGGCGGTAATTGGCTTCGTCCTGTCCGGCGTGAGGTAACTTAGCCGCCCCCGGCTCTCCTTGACGGTCACACCATGCCGGAGAAGCAGGGCGGCAAACTCATCAAAGCCGGAAGCAGCGGCAAGGGCTTCCCGGATAGTCCGGCGCAGCTTCGCCTTATCCGTTTCAAACTTGGTCTGCCGGGGCGCGATACCGTCCGCAGCAATAGGGGCGTTGGCTCTGTCAAGGGCAGCCTGTCCTTTCTTCTGCGCCCAATACTCACGCTCGGTAATGCGTTCTTTGCTGCCGTTCAAAAGGTCTATCTGGTAAAGCCCCTCGCTGTGGCACATCTCCATGACTTCGGCTTTCAGATAGTTCATAGCTGCGTCCGTACAGCGGTGCTTGCAGCCTGCTTTCCTGTCCGCTGGCCTGTCCATGTGGGGCAGCATGGGAACCTCCGCAATCCGCAGACTGTTAATGACGATATGCACATGGATATTTTCGGTGTGGCTGTGTCCGTCCGGGTGGGTGCAGACAAGGGCCTGGTGTCCGGGGAAATGCTCGGCGCAGAACTTCTCGCCCAGCTCCTGCGCCCGATCAACGGTCAAGCCGTTGTCCGGGCCGTCCCGTGGGTCAAAGCTGATGATGTAGTGGTTGGCTCTTTACGTCCTCCCGTTTCTGGTTCTTGCCGTAGCGGAGATTGGAGCGCATACAGGCAACGGCAAAATCCTCCCCGCCACAATTCAGAGAGGATATGCGGTAGTCTACCCTCGGTATGAGCCGCCCGTCTGCGTCAAGGGTGGGCTTCATGGTAAACTCGTCATGCTCGAATGTGAGGTATTTTTCAGCGTCCCCGTAGTTGGCATTTTTAGAGCTGATATGTTTGAGTATCGCCAACGGCTTCACCTACTTTCTGCAAGACTTCAAACTTCAAGGCGGCAAGGTCGGCGGCGGCTCCCCGCACTTCCTTTTCCAGCCCCCGGTAGGGGCTTCCGTATTCGTTCAGGCTCCGGGCAATCTGGTTTAAGTTGCCGCCGATTTTCCCGTACTCTGCCGTGAGCTTGGAGAGGGCGGCAAGCAGCCCGTCATTGACCGGGGAAACGGTGACAATGGGGCGTATGGTCGCTTTCCGTATGGCTTGCCGGATAAACTCGGACTGGCTGATTTCATAAGCCGCCAGCCGCCCGGTGAAGTCGGCGTATTCTTCATCGGTCATGCGGGTCTTTACCACATGACGGCGGTGGGGCGTATTGTATTTCTTTCGCATGGTCTGTGACCTCCTTTCTCGCCCGACAGGGCGCATAGCAGGGTTTGGGGAAGGCACTCCCCAACAAGATTCCCGCAGGGGCAAAAATAAGCGGAGAGCGAATTTTGGCACCTCGGTAGAATCTTGCTCTTAAAAAGTGGCGGCTTCCTCTGTGTGGGCTTCTGTCAATACCTTTAGTGCCGCAAGCGGGGATTTTGCCAAAGCTGCGGCGGTATTTCTCCCCCTACTACCTACAACACCACGCAAAGCAAAAATGACGGTGATTTGCGGAAATTTCCCCTCATTCCTTACAAAACCGCACAAGCCGGAATAGGCGGGAATTTGTGAAAATTTCTTTTCGCCCGCCCTCCACGGACAGCCTGCGTATTTGCCAAACGGGAGAGGAAATTTCTTTCTATCCCCCTTTGCACGGTATAATACTGGCGATTTTTCAAAATGCCAAAAATGGGCGCAAAAAAACAGGAAACCTTTTCTTGATTTCCTGTCTTGGTGTGCCGTCCTATGTAACGGTGGTTATTCAGTTTTTCGGTATGGCTGTTCATCAAAGCGGAACTTGAACAGGGCAACGACAAGCCGCTGTTTTATGCTGTCCTCGGTATCCCTGTCGATATGCCCGTTTTCAATGGCGGCGATTCGGATACGCTTGCTGTAATGCCGTAAAACCTCGTCCACGGCTTCCGGCTCTCCGCTGGTCGCCCGGACAATCGTTTCATAGGGCAAAAGATTCGGATTCCCCATGTGAAAGCACCTCCAGTTTCCTTTGCAGGAGTTTTAGTGTCCTGCGGATTTGATACCCGGTCGTACTCCGGCAGCGTCCGTACATTTCCCCGATTTCCTGCTGTGTGTAATCCCCGAAAAAGTAAAGGAAAATGATTTCCCGGTTTCTCTCCGGCAGGGATAACAGGGCGGCGGCAAGTTCCCCATTAGTGAGGATAATTGTCTGACCGCATATCGTAATGGGGTATTCTTCATAGGGTGTTTCAAAATATTCGTCTGTTGTGCCTAAAGGATAAAATTTTTCTTCTGTGAGGTATTCAAGGGATATTTCTTTTTGCCGCCGTCTGCTCCTGTCGCGCCATGCGTTCATAGCTGCATAGCGTATGACGGTCTTGCAAAAGCCATGAAAAGTATACATGATGTGTTCTTTGTATGCTTCTGTACAAGGCATAGTTGATTCCCCCTTTCTCCCACATAGGGCGGTGTACGATTTACGATTGCTTTTTGTTACATCTCCGTTCCACTTACAAATTGACCGTACATTGAACACAGAAGTCTTTTTCCTGTACTGGTTTTGAAAATATGCTTTTGCGCATTACAAATTGAACTTTCTGAATAACAATTTTCTCCTGCGTTTACCAAATAATCAGCTTCCAGCAATATCTGATGTTCCATGCCATTTACATTTGTATAAGTGTGATGGTGTGCAACAATCCATGAAATTTGCTGTACCATTTCCGGCGGCACGGGAAATTCCGCAAAAAACGCTTCTACAAGAGGCGGACTTTCCTGTTCCTGTTTTTTGCCATTCGTATCTCCATATTTTTCCCGGCAGAGAGGACAGGAAATATCATGAACGATTGCTGATAATTCTAATATTTCTTGCGAACTTTCACTTAGTTTTTCCTGTGTTCCTATCATTTTTGACAGAGCATATACCTTTAGAAAATGGGAAATGTCGTGGAAATTACCATGATAAAAATTTATCATTTTCTCGATTGCCATATCTATAACCATTGTATTTTTCTCCATGAAATAAGACATCATTTTTCTATTCGTTTTTCAAATTTTACTCATGGTGTTTCCCTGTAATATCCGTTGAGCAAACTCGATAAACACAGGTGTGTTTCAATTTTGCTTCCGGAAACTGAAAAGTATCTTCCGTTTTTCCCAAATGCCGAATCATACAATTAAGGGCGTGTGCTTTTTCCTCTGGATTTTCAATAAATTCGACCTGCCCGCTTCCCATTACGCTGTCATACCGCCAACAGTAAGCGCAGGGATTTTCATGGCTTCCGGCTATAAATTCATTGACACAATCCATTTGAAAATAAATGTTTGGATTCATTTTCAGAATATCCATTTTATGCCCCTCATAAGCACTATGGAAATACAGAATCAAAGAATCCCCCTGTCTTTCATATCCAAAGTTCAGAGCGACAACATAAGGTTTACCGTTTTCAACCATGCCGACATGAGCAACACTACAATGGCGGACGATTTCAAAAATCTGGTTCAAGTCTGTAACTTCTCTGTCTTTTCTTCTCATACTTTTTTCTACCTCTCTTTTTAGTGATAATATTTTCCAGTCATTTCACGAATAGCTATTTGAATGACCGCAGTGCCCTTTAACATATTCATCGGAATTTCTTTTTCCGTTAAATGCGGCGTATACTTTTGGATAATCTTACGCAATACATTTTCCTTTTCCGATGTATCTTCCAGCAGCCGTGCTGTTCCGTGGATAACAACACTGACGTAATCCGTATTAGTATCACATGGTTTTCCCTCACAATCAATCAACAATCCTCGCATTTCGTAGGCATTGAAACAGACATTCGGATTATCTTTTATATTTCTGATTTTCTGTCCGGCAGGCAAACCATGAATATAAATCATATCATGGAGCAGAACATAATGTACCGGCACACTGTAAGGCGTTCCGTCCGGGTTTACCGTTGCTAAGGTGCCTGTCTGACAATCTGACAATAAAGCAATCATTTCCTCTTTCGTTAATTGGTGCGTTTTCATTCTATGTTGCATGGGCTGTTTTCCCTCCTTTTTGGTAGCCGGAAGATTCTTCCAGCCCAAAGTATGTTTTTAGTATTGTCTGCATTTCAAGCTGGCTCGTGAGCCTTTTTCTAAGCTGTACCTTTGCGTTGCGGTATTCCTGAAATACTCCGTCTACCAAAGTGAAATTACTCTCTCCGCTGAAAATGGATATTTTCATAAATTTGTTAAACGTAGAAGCCGGGTGTCGTTCACAATAGAAAGAGGGCATGACAAAATCATCATCTATCTGTGGTTCCTCCGTAAATCCGTACATTGGTTTCCATACTTTCCCCCGTTCTTTTTGGCAGAGTACCCAACCATAAAAGGAATCTTTTTGAAACCTGTACTCGCAGATACCGTCTGACTGCAATTCGTTCTGTACCAACCTAAGAGGACATCTTGGAGATTCACTCCGTATGCCTACATCAGTGAGGTAACGGGTATTCTCGACCGAAACGACCAAAACCCTGTGCCGCCTCATCTGCACAACTCCCGGCTCGTCCATAAATCTTGCAGAATACTGGGTGAGGGAAAAACCAATGCTTTTTAAGAGTTCTCCATACAAGCCTTGAAGTTCAAAACAATAGCCGCCCCGTTTCCTTACGATGATTTTCTGAAACAAATCTTCAACGTCCAAAGAAAGCGGAATGCCCGCCAATATGTCAAGGTTCTCATACGGAATGTGTGTGATGTGCGCCCATTGCAACCCGGATAAAACAGACAAATCCGGCGAAAGTATTCCGTCATACTCAATCCGCTGTAAATACTGCCTTATCTGCATTTCATTCAACATTCAAATCTCACCTGTCTTTTCTCTTGAAAAGTCCTTGCGCCTTTTATTCGTTTTCCCTTATAATATCATTGGATTGGCTCTTGATAAAGTTCCAATTTAGAAGAATTGCATAGAACCAATTAAACGTAAAGGAGAGATAATATGTTCCCCATTGAAAGAAAATCCGGCACTCCCATGTACGGCCAATTATATGAACAGCTAAAAAAACAGATACTTTCCGGGAATATTCCTGCCGGACAACGGCTTCCGGCTACCCGTAGCCTTGCTTCGGAATATCATCTGAGCAGAAACACGGTTATCAATGCCTATAACCAGTTAGAGGTTGAAGGATATGTAAAGTCTGTAACGGGTTCTGGATATTATGTGGAAAACATCACTTTTTTCAAGACGGATTTCCCGAAAGCAGATAATTTCCCCGCTTTGCCACAACAGGCAAAACCGCCTTATGAATTTACTTTTTCCTATGGCGATTTAGATTTTAACTGTTACAGCTCTAAAGCATGGAGAAAATGCCTGTTAAACGCTTATGATGTCCTTGTTTCCCAAAGCTGCACCGCTTACGAAGAACCGCAGGGATTTTCTGAACTGCGTCATATCCTTGGCGGCTGTCTGTATCTGTCAAGGGGCGTAAAATGCTCTGCACAGCAGATTATATTGACAAGCGGACACCAGCAGTCCATGAACATCATTGCAAACTTGTTCTCACATACGGAATGGATATTTGCTATGGAAGAACCCGGCTACAACAGGACAAGGCAAATCATAGAGCAAAACGGTTACAGCATAACTCCTGTTCCGATAGAAAATGACGGCATTTGTATTGATACCATTCAAAATTTGTCCCACGCACTGCTGTATGTGACACCCTCGCACCAGTTTCCGTTAGGAAGCGTATTGCCTATTTCAAAACGGCTAAAACTTTTGGAATGGGCTGAAAAAAACAATGGGTATATCATAGAAGATGATTACGACAGCGAACTGCGCTACCATAACCGCCCCATACCGTCGCTGCAATCCATTGATTCCAGTGACCGCACTATATACTTGGGTACATTTTCAAAATCCCTTTCCCCGGATTTACGGATTGCGTATATCGTGCTTCCTACACATCTGCTGGATTTCTACCAAAGAAAATATCTGTATGCAAACTGCACTGTTCCCGCCCTGCTCCAACTGACGCTTGCGGAGTATATCAGCAGCGGGGAATACCAGCGTCATATCAATGCCATGCGGACACATTACAGAAAAAAACATGATTACATTAAGCAATACGTCAAAGAATCCCTACACGGAAAAGCGGTTCTGCTTGGTGAAGACGCGGGGCTTCATTTTGTCCTTTCTATACGGACAAAGTTAAATCAGAGTGAATTGATAGAACAATTTGCCGGGCGAAAAGTGCGGGTATATCCTACTGAACCTTTTTGGTACAACAAAACGCTCTGCCCTCAAAATCAGCTTTTACTTGGATTTGGAGCAATACCGCTAACGCAGCTCCCCAAAGCAATGGAAAGGGTAGAAGAAGTTATTGAGAATAAGGTTTAATTCCATATTTCCCAAAGAAAAACAGAGCAAACTATTTTATTTCGCTCTGTTTTCTGAAACAAGTTATAAGGAATGAGGGGGATTCCGTAGCAGTCGGCATTCGTGGGAATGTGTATAACTGGCTGTCTTATGGAATTGTGGGTAACTCTGTTTGCAGGACGTGGGAAAGCTGCACTTTAGCTTTTCCATGTGCTGTGAATAGAGTTATCCATGATTCCATAGCCTGTTATGCACATTTCCACAATGCTTGTCTTTTGGTCTTTGGTTTCTCTGATTCGGAATAGTGTGGTGCTGGCGGTCTATCTTTTGTTTTCGGTTGCTTGCTTCTTTACCGTACATGAGCATTTGCACCGGGGTTGTCGTTTCCGTAGCCTTCCAGCAGGTTGATGGCTCCCCAGATGCCGAGACCGGCACCGAGGGCGATGACGAGGGTTTGGAGAACGCCGACAGCAGAGTTGAAAAATTCCATATTTGTGTTGCCGGAATCATTGGGTGTTGGTTGAATTGAAATCTCGCGGGTACAGCAGGAGCCGGAGCGAAAGCTGCGATGCAGCCCCGATTCCGGCTTCTCCTTTCAAATTTTCGTTCGTGGATTCGTTCCGACCCTGCAAGCGAGGAAGCGTCTTTTCTCATCCGTATCTATATGAAAAGCCGCCGCATGAGGGCGGCGGGCTTGTGCGCTCAGACGCGGCCCGCGTCGAACACCTCGTAGACCTCATCCGCTTTCGGCACCAGCCTTGTGGAGAGGTATTTCTCGATATCAAAGGCGTTCCTTGGGTTCGCGTCCGACAGATACTTATAATTGGGGTGACGGGTGATGTCGTACTTATCCGAGAGGAAGGGGCGCACGCCCCGAAGCTGCAAGATGCACTTGCCGCCGTCCAGCACCGCCAGCTCGTCTATCGTGGCAAGGTCTTTGCCCAGCTTCTGATAGTTCAGGCTGTGGGACACCTCCCGTCCACGGCTCTCGCCGGTATTGAAGGTGTCGATGGTCTCTTTCCCCAGTGCCTGATTCAGCTCCTTCAGCGTACCGGGCTCCTTGCCGCCCAAAAAGATGGAGCTGTCGCAGTTGCCGATGATGGTGTCGGCGTTGTCCTTGTACAAAGCCTTTAGCTGGCTTTGGGCTTGCAGCACCAGACAGGCGGAAATCTCGCGGCTGCGGATGGTAGCCATGAGCTTTTCAAGGTTCGGTATCTGCCCGATGTTGGCGCACTCGTCGATGAGACAGCGCACATGGACGGGGAGCCTGCCGCCGTATACGTCGTCGGCCTTTTCGCACAGCAGGTTGAACAACTGGCTGTAAATCATGGAGATAAGGAAATTGAAGGTGCTGTCGGTGTCGCTCATGATGAGAAACAGCGCCGTTTTCCGGTCGCCCAGCGTGTCAAGCTCCAGCTCGTCGTACATGGTGATTTCCCGCAGCTCCTGAATATCGAAGGGCGCAAGGCGCGCGCCGCAGGAAATATTGATCGACTTAGCTGTTTTGCCAGAGACGAAAAGTCAAGGACTTTTTCATCAAATTCACAAAGAAGTCACATTTTGCGGACTTCCTCACGAAGCATACGCTTGATTTTGTCCTCCATTGTCTCCTTGGCGGTCTGGCTGAAATGCACACGGACGATATAGGTTGTCTTGCCGATCTGCTTTCTGACAGTCGGGCAAGTGGCGGTGTTGGTTGCGGTAT
>OGLH01000564.1_pt1 | contig 11437 bp, 10 predicted proteins | sample 1572791 | NCBI WGS metagenome assembly OGLH01 (sample SAMEA2581913, study PRJEB24529) | metagenome | biome: Human gut stool | place: China | collected 2011
ACACTCTTTCCTTACACGACGCTCTTCCGATCTATGGAGATTTCATGGTTGCTGCCCAGGTTCACCGTGCGTACCGCCCCGGCCGACGGCGGTGTTTCCATCAGCCTGACGAGTCCGTCCACTATGTCTTCGACCCAGCAGAACGTGCGCAACTGTTCTCCGCTGCCGTTGACGACGATGTCGCGGTTCTGCAGGGCCGCCACGACCATCTTTATCACCACGCGCTGATCCATCGGGTCGGCGCCGCTGCCGTAGGTGTTGAATATGCGGGCAATGCGTGCGTCGACGTCGTATTCACTGTTGTATGCCCTGTGCAGCGCTTCGGCGGCGCGCTTGCCTTCGTAGAGGATGTAGTGTGTCGAACAGAAGTTACCCGGCTCGCTTGCCGGATCGCGGTGCCCGATGCCGTAGATGTTTCCCGCCGAGGCGAAGACCACCCGCGCATGTTCGCTACGGGCTGTCTCGAGCGTGTTTATGGCACCCAGCACGCTCACGCGGAGCGTCTCCACCGGGAGCGCCTTGTTGTAGCGTACGCGCGACGGCGACGCGAGGTTGTATATCTCGTCGCAGCGGATGCTGAAGCCGTTGATGATGTTGTGGTGTACATACCGGAACAGGGGATGCTGTAACACGCCCCGCAGCAGGGGCGAGTTGACCGCATCGCGGATATCGACACAGAAAACCTCGTGCCCTTCCTCCAGAAGGCGCAGGCAGAGGTGCGTGCCGATAAATCCCACCCCGCCGAGAACGACTATTCTTTTTTGCATCTCTTCCGCCTTTTTACGGGTGTAAGAGCAAAATCTATTCCACAAAAAGGGCCCGTGGCAGTTGGTCTACGCTGTTTATCGTCACGACCTCGATCCCTTTGGGGCGTTTGGCGCCCTTGCCCAGATACCCCGATACGACGATGCGTTTGAATCCCAGGCGTGCGGCCTCGCTGATGCGCTGCTCGGTGCGGGGCGCCGGGCGCACTTCGCCCGATAGTCCGATCTCGCCCGCGCAGCAGACCCCCTCGGCGACGGGGCGGTCGTAGTACGACGAGATCACCGCCGCGACCACGGCCAGGTCTAATCCCGGGTCGGCGACCTTGAACCCGCCGGCGAAATTCAGGAAGACGTCCTTCTGGAACATCTTCATTCCTACGCGTTTTTCCAGCACGGCCAGCAGCATGTTCATGCGCTTGGTGTCGTAGCCCGTCGTCGAACGCTGGGGCGTACCGTATGCCGCGCCGCTCACCAGTGCCTGCACCTCGATCAGGTAGGGGCGCACGCCGTCGGCCGAAGCGCCCACGGCGATGCCGCTCAGCGGCTCCTCGTAGTGCGTCAGCAGGATCTCGGACGGGTTGTCCACGCTCCGCAGGCCGCTGTCCAGCATCTCGAACACCCCGATTTCGAACGTCGCGCCGAAACGGTTCTTTATGCCGCGCAGGATGCGGTAGATATTGTTGCTGTCGCCTTCGAATTGCAGGACGACGTCGACGATGTGTTCCAGGATCTTGGGCCCGGCGATGCTTCCGTCCTTGGTGATGTGGCCGATGATGAAGATCGACGTCCCGGTCGACTTGGCATACTTGAGCAGCGTCGCGGCGCATTCGCGTATCTGCGACACGCTTCCCGCCGACGAGTCCAGCAGGTCGGTATAGATGGTCTGTATCGAGTCGATCACCACCAGGTCGGGCCTGTGTTCGCCGATCTGGTTGACGATATTTTCGAGCAGCGTCTCGGGATAGATCAGGCATTCGTCGTTCCCGATGCCGAGGCGGGCCGCACGCATCTTGATCTGTTCGGCCGACTCCTCGCCCGAGACATAGAGCGTTTTCAGTCCGTTCGCCGCCAGTGCGATCTGCAGCGAGAGGGTCGACTTGCCGATGCCCGGCTCCCCGCCCAGGAGGATCAGCGACCCCGGTACCATCCCGCCGCCCAGCACGCGGTTCACTTCGCTGTTGCCCACGTCTATGCGGCGGTGTTCGCTTTCGCGGATGTCGCCTACGCGCTGGGGCTTCGCCGCGGGCAGCGGCCCAGCGACGGTGGCCGCCACGGAACCGCTTTCGCGGGCTATGATCTCCTCCGTAAAGGTGTTCCACTCGCCGCACGAGGGGCAGCGCCCCAGCCATTTGGGGGCTTCGAACCCGCAGTTCTTGCAGAAAAAGGCCTTTTTGACTTTTGCCATCGGTGTGTTGTCGGTTTGTAAAGGGTCTTCGCAGCCCTTAGAAGGGGTGCGTCGTGTATTCCAGCCTCTCGACCTTCGTGATGCCGGCCGTGGGGTAGAGCGCCTGGTATTTGGCCGTGAGGTCTACGGTCAGCAGCGTGAGGCTCTTGCCCTCCTCCGAATAGTAGGAAACCGCATAGGTGTAGTCGGCGTCCTCGTAGAAGAACCGCAGCTGGTCGGGTTTGTCGGGTTCCTTGTTGAACGACCCGGTGATCGGCGCGGCGTCCGGCGCGGGTGTGATGTAGAGCCATCCGCTGTTGTGGTAGAGGAATTCGAGCACGTAACCGCCCCCGGCCTGCACCGGGGCTTCGGCCAGCACGTCCGCGCGTATGGCCTCGATTATCGGGTCGGGTTCAGGTTCCGGCTCGGGCTCGGGTTCCGGCTCGGGCTCGTCTTCGGCCGTTGCCGTTGCTGCTGCGCCGAGCGTGACGGTGGCTTCGACCCGGCTCACCGGATAGCTTGTCGTGTAGTACGGTTCCGATTTCTCCCCGCAGGCCGCGAGTGCCGCCGCGAGGATCAGTATGGCTATGTATCTTATGGCTTTCATCCTTCCGGTATTTGTCAAAGTCCCAGTTCCTGATCTATCAGCACGACCAGCACGCGCCCTGCGGGCCAGCACCGCATCATCTCCATACGCGTGTTGCACACGCGGTCGGGCGAGTTGCAGTCCGAGCATACGCCCGTCCGGGCGCACGGCGTGCGGAACCCCGGGTGCCGTGCGACGTTTTGCGGTGCGGCGATCGTGCGGATGCGCTCCTCGGCCTGGGCACGGTCGGCGACGATCTTGTTGCGTCCGGCCACGATGACCACCTTGCGGGGCCCGAACGCCACCGGGGCGATGCGGTTGCCCACCTTGTCGAGCCAGTGGAGCGAGCCTTCCATGCTGATGGCGTTGACCCCCGTGATGAAGAGGTCGGACATCAGCGCCTGCCGGCGTATCTCCAACCGTTCGGGATAGCTCATCGCGGGGTCGAACCCGTCGAGCAGCTTCCAGCGTCCGTCGCCGCGCAGCCACCCGACGATGCCCGTGGCGTGCATCGTTTCCGAGTCGCCGAACGATACTATTTCCGGCCGTTCCCGCTCCGCGATGGCTTTCAGCACCGCGAACGCCTCGGTGATGTCCTTCACCGTTTCAACCTCAAAATGGTGTCGCCGTAATGCTTCGGCGCAGTTTGCCAGTTTCATCTGTTTCGAATTGTCCGCCCCCGAGGAATCCCTCAGGGCTATAATTAAGGTACGAAATTATAAGGTAAATCGCCGCCCCGAGTGCCAGGATTACCACGATCCATCCGATGACTCGCTTTCTGCGTCGTTCCCGGCGGGTCTCTTCCCGGATCTCGGCTTTGACGCGTTCGACCGTTTCGGGCGGGAGTTCTTCCCGGTGTGTCGGATGACCGGCCCTGTCCCTGCCCAGCAGGTCGAGCATCTTCTCTTTCTTGCTGCGGGGCTGCCGTTTGCGGCGGTTGGCCGCGAGCCGTTGGATCATGTCCTGTACATGCCCCAGCAACATATGCCTACTTGATAAAGAACCTGTATATGTCGTTCCCGTTGGCGTACAGCAGCAGGAACAGGATGATGACCAGCCCGACGTACTGCGCGCCTTCTAGCACCTTGTCGCTCACCTTGCGTCCCGTGACCATCTCCCAGAACGTGAAGATCGCATGCCCGCCGTCCAGGCCCGGTATGGGCAGGATGTTCATCACCGCGAGGATGATCGATAGGAACGCCGTCTTCAACCAGAAATCCTCCCAGTTCCAGTCCCCGGGGAAAATACTGCCGATGGCGATGAACCCGCCCAGCTCCTCGTACATCTTGGTCTTGGGCTGCACGATCATCTTCAACTGTTCCCAGTAGGACGAAATGACTTTCCCGGCCTTTTCGATGCCTGCCGGGATCGACTGCCAGAAGGTGTACTCCTGTGTGCGCAGCGTATAGGGATTGCGTGCTATCACGCCCAGCTTGCCCTCGTCGGACACCGGGACGGCGATCTGCAGCAGCATGTCGCCTTCGCGCTTCACCGTCAGGGTCACCTCCCCGCCCGCCCGGGTCTTCAGATATTGCTGGTAGCCGGAGTATTCCAGCCCCCGTGCGTCGTCGATGGCCACGATCTCGTCGCCGCGCCTGAGCGCCGCCGCCGATTCGTACACCGCGCTGTCGATCAGGAACGGCACACGCAGCGTAAAGAGGTCTTCGTAACCTTTGGCCTGGCGCATCTCGATCAGCTCGTCCAGCGGCAACGTCAGCTCCACGTGCTTCCCGCCGCGCTCGACGACGACCTTCCGCTCGCCTTCGGTGATGAGCAGCGAATTGAGTATCTTGTTGATGTCGCCGACCGGTTCGCCGTCGATGGTCACGAACTTGTCACCGTCCTCGAAGCCGAGTTTGTGCCCCGCCTCGTTGAAGTTGTAACCCCATTTGGCGTCCTCGTTCGAGAAGTAGTTGTCGCCCCACGTGTAGCAGATTCCGATGTAGATGAAGATGGCCAGCAGAACGTTCATCACCACGCCGGCTATCATCACCAGAAAACGCTGCCATGCGGGTTTGGTGCGGAATTCGTCGGGCTTGGGGGGCTGTTTCATCTGCTCCTTGTCCATCGACTCGTCGATCATGCCGGCGATCTTGCAGTATCCGCCCAGCGGCAGCCAGCCCAGCCCGTACTCGGTGTCGCCGCGCTTGAACTTGAAGATCGAAAACCACGGGTCGAAGAAGATATAGAACTTGTCGACGCGGATCCTGAAAACCCGCGCCATGAGGAAGTGCCCCAATTCGTGGATGCCCACCAGGATGGTAAAGCAGAGGAAAAACTGAATGATCTTGATGATTATATCCATGTCTGTCTTTTGGTTACAACGCTAAGTATTCCGCGGCCAGCCGCCGGGCCTCGTCGTTCGCTTCGGCGTAGTCCCCGAGGGTGGGGGCGGCGGCGAACGAGGCGCGCCCCAGGGCGTACTCGATGGCACGCACGATATCCAGCCATGCGCACTTGCGGCCGAGGAACGCCGCGACGGCCACCTCGTTGGCGCCGTTCATCGTGCAGGCCGCCGTGCCGCTGCGGCGCAGGCACTCGCAGGCGATCTCCAGCGCCGGGTATTTCGCCCGGTCGACCCCGGCGAATGTCAGCTGCGGATGCGCCATGAAGTCGAACCGCTCGCCGGGGCGGGTCGCCCGCCGGGGGTACATCAGCGCGAAGCTGATCGGCATACGCATGTCGGGCGTGCCCAGCTGTGCCTTGATCGCCCCGTCCTCGAACTCCACCATCGAGTGTACGATCGACTGCGGGTGCAGCAGCACCGTTATTTTCTCCACCGGGGTGCCGAACAGCCAGTGTGCCTCGATCACCTCGAAGCCTTTGTTCACCAGCGTCGACGAGTCTATCGTGATCTTTGCGCCCATCTCCCACTGGGGGTGGCGCAGCGCCTGTTCCACGGTCACGTCGGCCAGTTTTTCGCAGGGCAGGTCGCGGAATGCGCCGCCGCTGCACGTGATGATGAGCCTCCGTATGGGCGACTGCTCGCCCACCAGGCACTGGAAGATGGCCGAATGCTCCGAGTCGATCGGCAGGATCGGGGCACGCTTTTCGGCCGCCAGCCGCATCACGTATTCGCCGCCCACCACGAGCGACTCCTTGTTGGCCAGCGCCAGTTTCTTCCCGGCGCCGAGCGCGGCCACCGTCGGCGCCAGCCCGGCGTAGCCTACCAGCGCGTTGACCACCACGTCCGTATCGCCGCCCGCCGCGACCTGAGCCACGGCATCCTCTCCGGCGTAAACCTTCACATCGGTGCCGGCCAGCGCATCGCGCAGCTGCCCGTAATAGCGTTCGTCGGCGATGACCGCCGTGTCCGCGTCGAATTCCCGTGCCTGTGCCGCGAGCCGCTGCCAGTTGCGGTTGGCCGTCAGCACGCGCACTTCGAACAGGGAGGGGTTCTCACGCACGATGTCGAGCGTCTGCACGCCGATCGAGCCCGTCGAACCCAGTATTGCAAGTCGTTGTTTCATGCCTGTGCGTCAGAATACGATGTACCCTTCTGGGTCTACGGGCTTGCCGTTGTTCCAGAGTTCGAATTCGAAAAGCCGCACCTCGCCCTCTTCCGCCTCGGCGTTGTAGCCGACCATCTCGCCCGCGCGGATGGTCTGCCCCGTGGTGACGAGCGACTGCGAAAGCCCCTTGTAGACCGAGAGGAGGTTGTTCGCATGCTGCAGCTCGACCATGTAACCCGTCTCGGGCGTCCAGAGGCTCAGCACCACCGTGCCGTTGTCGATGGCCGTGATGCGGTCGCTGGCCGCCGCCGCGATGCGTACCCCGAAATTGCCGTTGCGGATGTCGAAGCGGTCGGTGATGATCCCCTCCACGGGTTTGGCCAGCTCGATCGCCTCGCGTACCGAACGCCGCGACCCGCCGCTGCGGCCCGCGATGGCGTACGGGCCGTCGCCCTCCATCTGCGCCCGCAGGAGCGAGTCCTCGGGCGAGGGCATCACCAGCACTTTGCTGGTGCGGGTACTGTCCGACGTGGCGAGCGTGCGCGCCACGGGGGTTTTGCCTTCCATGATCAGCGCGATATGCTGGTTGTAGGTGAGCATGTCGTTCATCATGCGCTCCATCGAGTCGAGCCGGATGATGTTCTGCACGAGGCTTTCGCGCGAACGGTCTGCCTCGGTGCGGTATCCCGGCAGCAGTTCCAGGATCGGGGAGTAGGCCACCAGCGACAGGATGAGGATGAACAGCAGCAGCACGAACGACAGGAAGGCCGTGAAGATGCTGGCCGGCGAGAGGTGCATGTGCCACTCCTCGCTGTTGTCCGTGGCATTGAGCATGTTGAAACGGCGTTTGCGGAAAAGCCCGCGCCACCATGCCCGTATGGATTTGAAAAATCTCATCGGTTTATGACATTATGAATGCAAAGATAACCAATTTCATAGAAAACCTTTGCGGAACGCGCCGAATTTTTTAACTTTGTGATCGTTTAGAATCAACGCAAAAAACAGCTGAAAAGTATGGTAAAACCTACATTACTCGTCCTCGCCGCAGGTATGGGCTCCCGTTACGGTTCGCTCAAGCAGATGGACGGGGTCGGCCCCAACAACGAGGCCATCATAGATTATTCGGTCTACGACGCCATCCGCGCTGGCTTCGGCAAGGTCGTATTCGTCATCCGCCACTCCTTCGAAAAGGAGTTCCGCGAGGTCTTCTCCGCGGAGCGTTTCGGCGGCCGCATCGCCGTGGAGTTCGTGTTCCAGGAGCTGGACTACCTGCCCGAAGGGGCTGCCGTTCCCGAAGGTCGCGTCAAGCCGTGGGGCACCAACCATGCCGTGATGATGGCGGCCGATGCCGTCCACGAGCCTTTCGCCGTAATCAATGCCGACGATTTCTACGGTGCCGAGGCCTACAAGACCATCGGGGACTACCTTTCGCAGTTGGGTGAGAGCCGGAACCGCTACTGCATGGTCGCCTACGACCTCGACAAGACTCTTTCGGACAACGGTACCGTTTCGCGCGGCGTCTGCGGCGTGGATGCTGCGGGCAACCTCACCTCGATGGTCGAGCGCACGCAGATCGAGCGTATGCCCGACGGCAGGATCGTCTTCCACGACGGCGGCGCCGACGAAGTACTGGCCGGGGACACGCCGGTGTCGATGAACCTTTTTGGCTTCACCCCCGATTTCTTTACCTATTCCAGGGAGTATTTCAAGACGTGGCTCGCCCGCAACAAGGAGAACCTCAAGGCCGAGTTCTACATCCCGACGATGGTCAACAAACTCATCGGCGAAGGTACGGCCTCGTTGCGTGTGCTCCGCTCGGCGGCGCAGTGGCACGGCGTCACCTACAAGGAGGACAAACCCGCGCTGGTGGCCTCGATCGAGAAGATGATCGCCGAGGGCAAATATCCCCGCAACCTCTGGGCATAATTGCCGGTTGCGGCATCGCATATGCAAAAGGGCGGATGTTTTCATCCGCCCTTTGCTTGTTATTTGTGGGGTGCCGCTTGGCGACCGGATTCGGAAAGCCTGATTTGCCTTCGGTTTGGCCGGCTTCCGCGGCGGCTCAGTCCAGGAAACCTTCCCTGACCAACTGCTCCCGGATGCGCGTCCAGTCCGCTACGGGGCGTTTCACACCGTCCACGAACCGGATCGGGCAGCCGAGGCTGCTGTCGTCGATGTAGAGGTCGGCGTGGACTTTCGGCGAGGATGTCCAGCGCTGCTGCGAGGGGTTCTCGTTCACGGCGTAGAGCGGGATTCCACGCTCGCGGAACCACCGGATCGCGTCGTCGAGCAGCTTGCCGTGGCGCATCGTGTAAAGTATCAGGCGGCAACCGTTGTCCGTAAGTTCTTTCAGTACGGGAACCGCCCCGGCGTCGTCGCCGGTTTCGGGATATGCGTGTGTCACGACCGTTCCGTCGAAATCGACGGCGATCAATGCATTGCGTATAGCCATTTATTCCTTGTTCCTTATTCTACGTCCGATTTTGCTGAAGAAAAGTTTCAGGCGCTTGCGGTAGCTGGTCTCCTTGTAATCGTCGTAACCATACCCGTATCCGTACCCGTAACCATATCCGTACCCATATCCGTACCCGTATCCGTGGCGGCGGGTGCGCGTGCCGTTGAGTACGACGCACATGTTGCGGAATTTCTTCTCGCGGTAAAGCCGTTCGATGTCGGGCAGCTGCCGGCGGTCGAGTACGCCTTCGCGCACGATATAAATGCAGAGGTCAGCCAGCCGGTCGGTGATGACTGCGTCAGCGACCGACATGGCCGGGGTGCTGTCGATGAATACATAGTCGTAGCTCTCCCGCAGCTCTGCGATCAGTTTGTCCAGACGATCCGAAAGCAGCATCTCCGTGGGGTTGGGCGGCTGGATGCCGGCGCAGATCACGTCGAGGTTCTTGTGTACGTCCATCGGCGTAATCAGTTCGCCGATGTCGGTGATCGTCCCGGCCAGGTAGCTCGTGATGCCTTTCTTGCTGTTGCTGCGGCCCAGCGTCGTGGAGAGCGCGTGGCGGCGCAGGTCGAGGTCGATCAGTACGACCCGCTTCCCGGCCGTGGCGAGCGTCATCGCCAGGTTCATCGCCACGAACGTCTTGCCCGCATGGGGGTCGGACGAAGTGAAGAGCACGCACTTGATCTCCTTGCCCGACGATACGTTCATGAAGGTCATGTTCGAACGCAGGATGCGGAAAGCCTCGGACAATGCGTCGCGGCCGGTTTCCCGGACGACGATGCCGCCCTTGTTCTCGCCTTCGAGGAAGGGAATGTCACCCAGGAACGGGGCGCTGATGTTCTCTTCGATGTCCTTGCGGCCGCGGATGGTCGTGTCGAGCATGCCGATCAGGTAGAGCAGGCCGAAGGGAATGGCCAGACCCACGATCAGGGCGATGCCCAGAATCATCATCGGTCGGGGCGATACGGGAGCGTTGCTGCCGTAGGCGTAGTCGATCGACCGTGAGTTGCTCTCTGCCACGGCGTAGTTGAGCTGGTTCTCCTCCTGCTTGTTCAGCAGGTAGAGGAACAGTTCTTCCTTGATCTTCTGCTGGCGCGTGATGCCCAGGATGACCTTCTCCTGCGAAGGCATGGTCGAGATGCGGATGTTGGCCTGCGTCTCCTCCTTGCGCATGGCGTCGCGCTGGATTTCGAGCGTCGAGATGTTGGAGTCGAGCGACGAGATGATCGAACGCCGCACGGCGGCCAGCAGGTTGTCGAGGTCCTGAATGACGGGGCTGCGCTCCGAACTGTTCTCCAGCAGTTTCTCGCGGCGCAGGATCGCCGAGTTGTAATCTTCGATTTGCTTGGCGATGGCCGTGTTGGTTCCCGCGGCCGCCATCGCCGGAATCAGTTCACCGACGTTTTTCGGGTCGTTCAGGTAGGTGCGGATGTACTCCGCCACGTTGATCTGGTTTTCGAGCGAAAGACCTTCCGTCTTGTAGCGCGAACTTTCCGACACGCTGCGCGCGGCCTCCGAGGTGATGTCCACCATCCGGTTGTCCTTCTTGATGTCCTCGATATTGCGGTCCACGTCGCCCAGCTCGCGTCCGATAACGTCCAGACGGGCCTTGATGAACTTGCCCGTAGCGACCGACACGCGACGCTTGTCCTCGATGGCGTCTTCGTTGTAGGCCTCGATCAGCGTGTTGATCACGTCTTCGGCGCGCCGGGGGACGGTGTTGTTCATCGAGATGGTCACCACCGAAGCCTGCTTGTTGGCCACGTCGCTTTTCACGGCTGCGCGGTAGGCGTTAGTGGTCCGTCCCAGCGAACTCTTGGTCACGCGGATCGGAACCCCGATGTAGTCGGGGGCCATGTAGAGCGACTTCTGCACCACGACCTGACCCACGGGGGTCGGGATCGTGTCGCCGTAAGCCGCCGTGATGACGCTGCGGCTCTCGTGCTTGGTGACGAACTGGTCTTCGAATCCGCTCAACCGGATTTTGTCGTCGTCGATCGGCGTGATCTCCATTGCGAGCGACTGGTTGTCGTTGTCGTTGATGAACTTCACGTCGATCGGGGCCTGACCGTAGAGGTCGCGCCGGCGGAGCCGTTCGCTCACCGAGTAGTTGACCGTCAGGTTGAGCTGCTTGACCACGTTGGTCATCAGACGCCGCGACTGGAGGATGAATACTTCGTTGTCGACGTTGCGGCGGTTCTGGAATCCCGCCAGATCGCTGAATGCCGTGAGGTCCACGTCTCCGCCCTTGCGGCTGTCCTTGACCAGAATGGTCGCCGTGCGGCTGTAAATCTTCGGGGTGCTGGCCAGATAGTAGTAGGCCGCGCAGAGACAGCATACGGTCGAAAGCACGAACCAATACCAGTTGGCGATCACCATGCGGATGATGTCGTGCAGGGTGATCGTGTTCGTCAGTTCTTCGTTGTTGGTCTGTATCTGTGAATTGATCTGTTGTTCTGCCATGGAGCCTTGCTATTTGGTGAGGGTTACGATGAGTGTCGCCACCGAAATCGCCGTTCCCACCAGCGAAAGGTAGAAATTGCGGTTCTGGCTGATCTCGCCCGTCTGCGCCTTGTACTTGTTGGGTTTCACGTATACCACGTCGTTCTGCTGGAGGTAGAAAGCCGGGGAGTTGAAGATGTCGGTCGATGTGAGGTCGAGGTATTCGATCGTGCGCACGCCGTCCACCTCGCGCGTCACGGCCACCTCCGAACGCACGCCGTATACGGTCATGTCGCCGGCCATCGCCAGAGCGTCGAAAATCGAAACCTTGTCGCGTGTGACATCGTAGAATCC
>OGLH01000567.1_pt1 | contig 11395 bp, 8 predicted proteins | sample 1572791 | NCBI WGS metagenome assembly OGLH01 (sample SAMEA2581913, study PRJEB24529) | metagenome | biome: Human gut stool | place: China | collected 2011
GTAAGAAAGAAACTACTGGTACTAAGATAACTTTATATCTAAAGAAAGATACTGAAGATTATAATTATAGTGATTTCTTAACTGAATATAAGATTAGAAGTATTATTAAGAAATATTCTGACTATATTAGTTATCCTATTAAAATGATGGTAGAGAATACTAGAAAGAAAGAAGATTCTGATGAATATGAAACATATACTGAAGAGGCTACTTTAGATAGTATGGAACCATTATGGAAGAAAGATAAAAAGAATATTAAGACTGAAGAATATAATAACTTTTATCAAGATAGATTCCATGATTATGAAGAACCTTTAAAAGTATTACATTTCAATATGGAAGGAAATGTTAATTTTACAGCATTACTATTTATACCAAGTCATGCTCCATATGACTTCTATAGCAAGGAATATGAAAAAGGTTTAGCCCTATATACTAATGGTGTATTAATAATGGATAAATGTAGTGATTTATTACCAGACTACTTTAGTTTTGTCAAGGGAGTTATTGATACTGAAGATATTCCTCTTAATATATCAAGAGAAACACTTCAAGATAATAAGAATATTAAGTTAATTGCTAAAAGCATTGAGTCAAAGATAAAGAAAGAACTATTATCTATGTTAAGTGATGAAAGAGATAAATATGAAGAGTTCTATAAAGCCTTTGGTATGGGTCTAAAATTTGGTATTTATAATGATTATGGAATAAATAAAGATAAGTTATCTGATTTAGTTATGTTCTATTCTTCTAACGATAAGAAATTAACTACTTTAAAAGAATATACTGAAAGAATGAAAGAGGGTCAAGAATCTATTTATTATGCTTGCGGTGAATCAGTAGATAAAATAGATATGATGCCTCAAGTAGAAAGTGTTAAAGATAAGTACGAGGTATTATATTTAACTGAATATGTTGATGAGTTTACTATTATAACATTAGCAGAATACAATAGTAAGAAATTTGTTAATGTATCTAGTGAAAATACTGATATTTCTACTGAAGAAGAAAAGAAGCATATAAATGAAATAAATGATAATAATAAAGATATGTTATCTAGTATGAAAGACTTATTAGGAGATTCTGTTAAAGAAGTAAAATTTACTAGTAAGTTAAAGAATCATCCTGTATGCTTAACTACTGAAGGAGAAGTATCTACTTCAATGGAAAAAGTAATTAACTCTATGCCTACTGGTGAAAAGATTAAGGCTAGTGAAGTATTAGAGATAAATTCTAATCATAAAATAGCGGATAAATTAAAAGAGTTATATAAAGATAACAAAGAAGAATTTGAGAAATACACAAAGGTTATTTACTTTGAAGCAAGATTAATTGAAGGATTACCTATCGATAATCCTACTGAAATGAGTAATCTTATGTGTGATATAATGGCAGATAAATAAAAATTAAGAAAGGAATGTGATTATTATGTTGCCAAGTAGATTATTTTTTGATGATAGTTTCTTCAAAGGAGAAGAAACAGTAAAGTGTGATGTTTTTGAGAAAGAAGGTAAAATCTTTGTTGAGATGGAAGCACCAGGATATACAAAAGATGATATAAGCTTATCTATCGATAAAGGTGAATTATCAGTTACTTTCGAAAAAGAAAATGAGAAAGAAGAAAATAAAAAATACTTACATCGTGAAAGAAAGAGTTATAGCAAAGTAACTAGAACCTTCTATCTAGGAGATGTAAGCGAAGATAAGATAGATGCTAGTTTCAAGAATGGTGTTCTAGTAGTTAGTGCTCCTAAAAAGAAAGAAATTGAAACTAAGAAGACTATTAGTATAAAAGATCATGAATAATGGTCTTTTATTTTTGTGAAAAAAGTACTTGAATAACAATAAAGATAATGCTATAATTATATTGTTGTTACTGCCCTGTAGCCAAGCGGTAAGGCATCAGACTCTGACTCTGACATGCGTTAGTTCGAATCTAACCAGGGCAACCAAATAAAAAAATAGCCCTTAAGTTAAAGGGCTTTATTTAAATTAGTTGCAACAATTATTTCTTCTACATCCGCAAGAACCATTACCCCAGAATAAAACAAAGAATATAATTAGAACAACTATAATTATCCAGTATCCACTATTGTTATAACCATAACCATAGCCTGGACATCCATATCCGTACATAATACCATTCTCCTTTCATAGATATTATATTTATCTAAAAAAGAAGTGGGTATAATGTATACCTAATATAAATAATAAAAATAACCAAAGGATGTGATTTTATGACAAATAAAGATTTAGCAGATTTAATATTTCCTAACTTAGAGCACGATGTAGATTATTATGAGAGCTTATATCCAGAAAGAGAATTAAAAGAAGGAGAAAAAGTAACAAGATTTGCTCCTAGTCCAACAGGGTATATGCATATTGGAGGATTTTATCAAGCACTTACTGATTATGTACTTGCTAAAAACTCTGGTGGAATATTCTATCTTAGAAATGAAGATACCGATAAGTTAAGAGAGGTAGATTCAGCAGTAGAACTAATAATGGCTACTTTAAGAGAATATGGAATAGTACCTGATGAATATGAATATAAAGGCGAAATAGTAGGTAATTATGGTCCTTATATTCAAAGTGAAAGAAAAGATATATATCATGCTTATATTAAGAAATTAATTGAAATAGGAAGAGCATATCCATGTTTTTGTACTAGAGAAGAATTAGATGAATTAAGAAAAAATCAAGAAGAAAAGAAAATGCGAACTGGATATTATGGAAGATATGCTAGATGTAGAAATATTAGTGTAGATACTGCTATTGAAAGAATTAAGAATGGTGAACCTTATGTTATAAGATTTAAATCTGAAGGAGATTTTAATAATAAGATTATTTTTGAAGATTTAACTAAAGGTAAACTTAGTTTGAGTGAAAATGATACTGATGATGTAATAATGAAAAGTGATAGTATGCTTCCTACTTATCATTTTGCTCATGTAGTAGATGACCATTTAATGCATACTACTCATGTCGTAAGAGGAGAAGAGTGGTTACCTAGCGTTACTAAACATATTGAGATGTTTAGAGCATTAGGATTAAAACCTCCTAAATATATTCATACACCACTTATTATGAAACAAGATGGTGATATTAAGAGAAAAATAAGTAAGAGAAAAGACCCTGAAGCTTCAATGAGCTTCTATAGTGAAAAAGGTTATCCTATTATTGCAGTAATAGAATCATTAATGACAATTATTAATTCTAATTATGAAGAGTGGCATAATGCTAATCCAGATAAGACTTTCTTAGATTTTACTTTCTCACCTAAGAAGATGTCTCCATCAGGAGCATTATATGACTTAGAGAAATTAAATAATATATCTAGAAATTATATTAGTAAAATGACTAAAGATGAGGTATATAATGAATTATCTAAATGGTCCAAAGAATATGATAAAGACTTTTATGAATTAATTACTAAGTATGAAGAATATACTAAAAATATATTAAATATAGAAAGAGAACAAAAGAAACCTAGAAAAGATTATGCTAGTTTTAGTGAAGTAAAAGGACAAATATTCTATATGTATGATGAGTTATATAATCCTGATACTTATGAATGGGGTAGTATTACTGATAAAGAAGAAATAAGTACTATATTAAATACTTATATAGATAAATATTATGATGTAACTGATAAAGAAGTATGGTTTAATAATATTAAACTATTAACTGATAGTTTAGGCTATTGTAGTAATATGAAAGAATATAAAGAAAATCCAGATAATTATAAAGGATCAGTTGCTGATATTTCTACAGTACTAAGAGTGGCTTTAACTAGTAAGAGTATGACTCCTGATTTATATGAAATAATGAAATTATTAGGAAAAGATAGAATTATTGAAAGAATAAATAATTTACTAAAGAAATAGTTTAATGACTGTTTCTTTTTCTTCTTATAGATATATAAGTATATATTTATGGCTTATATATAATGGGTATGTAGATACATTGTTATTAGACCTTAGGCTAATAAAAGCACTTTAATACCTTAGAATTAAAGTGAATATAATATATTATCTAAATATGTCGAATATCTTTACAAATAAATAAACTATTGCTATAATGTAAGTGTAAAATAAAGGAGAGCCTATGATTACACAAACTATAGATATATCTAATGTAAAAAAGATATTAAAATGTTGTCCACATTACGATGATATAATAAATTCAGAAGTCGACTATGAAGATGAATTATCATTTGATTTAATAGATTGGTATAAAGATTTAATATTCTCTTGTAATGCCGATAACGAAGAAGAAGTAAAAATAATTAGATTAATTGATAGAAGTCTCTATATGTATGTAAATAGTTATAAATATAAAATAGGCTTAAAAAAAATAATAGATATAAAAGATATAGATTTAAATAGTGATAAAAGTATTAAAAATCTAATTAAAAAGATTATTAATTATACCACTAAATATGAAAATAACGAAATATTAAATATAACTAGCGGAAGATGGCTATAAAATATTATAGCCATCTTAAATATTTAATAAACAAATTTCATAATAATATGATAAAATAATAAGTAGGTGGTAGTATGTATATAAATGTATTAACTCAAATAGGAGCCAAAGCAGTAGATCAAAATTATATCTATTCAGTACCAAAAGAATTAATAAGTAAAATAAAAGTAGGTATTAGAGTAAAAATAAGTTTTGGTAAAATGATTCTTGAAGGATTTGTTACTAAGATAAATCCAGATATAAATTATGATAAAACCAAAATAAAAGATATACTAGATATAGTAGATGATACTCCAGTATTAAATAAAGAAATGCTTCTTCTAGGTAAAGATATGAGTAATAAACTATTATGTTCATTAGTATCAGCCTATCAAGTAATGCTACCTAAAGCCCTAAAAGCTGAAATAAATACCAATATCAAAATAAAATATAATAAATATCTTAAAAGATTAAAAAGTATTGAAGAAATAGATGAATATATTAAAAATTGTAAATATGAAAGTCAAATAAATATATTATGTAAGTTAAAAGAAGGGGATATTCTAATAACTAAAATGACTAGTAGTATTAATACTATTATTAAATATGGTTTTGCTAAAATAGTCATGGAAGAAGAAAAAAGATATAATTATACAGGTTCACATAACTATAAGAAAGTAGAACTAACTGATAAACAAAAAGAAGTAGCTTCTAGAGTAATAAATTCATTCGGTACTTCAAAAACATTTCTTTTATATGGAGTTACCGGTTCTGGTAAAACTGAAGTATATATGAATATTATAGAGAAGACTATTAATAATGGAAAGAACGCTATTATGTTAGTACCAGAGATAAGTCTAACACCTCAAATAGTAGGTAAATTTATCTCTAGATTTGGTAATATAATATCTGTATTACATTCTAAATTATCTGATACTGAAAGATATGATGAATATAGAAAAATAACCGAAGGTAAATCTAAGATAGTAATAGGTACAAGAAGTGCTATCTTTGTACCATTTAATAATATTGGAGTAATAATAATCGATGAAGAACATACTTCTTCATATAAACAAGAAAATCATCCAAGGTATAATGCCAAAAATATAGCTATTTGGCGTAGTAACTATCATAAATGCCCAGTATTACTAGGTAGTGCTACTCCTAGTCTAGAATCAATGGCAAGAGCAGGTAATAAAGTATATGAACTTCTAACACTAACTACTAGAGTAGGATCTAGTACTCTTCCTAAAGTCCAAATAGTAGATATGAAAGAAGAAGTAAAAAAAGGCAATTTCATATTATCAAGTATCCTAAAAGAAAAGATAAAAGAAAAATTATTAAAAAAAGAACAAGTAATATTACTTCTAAATAGAAGAGGATACTCTTCAGTAATAACCTGCAGGGACTGTGGTTATACTTTGAAATGTCCAAACTGTGATATTACATATACTTATCATAAAAGTAGTAATAACCTAAAATGTCATTACTGTGGTAAATCAGTACCATTAAATAATAAATGCCCTAAATGTGGGGGAGAAAATGTCAAAGACTATGGTCTTGGTACTGAGAAACTAGAAGAAGAATTACATAAATTATATGACACTAAAATAGTTAGAATGGATGTCGATACCACTAGTAAAAAAGGACAACATGAAAAAATAATTGAAGACTTTGGTAGTCATAAATATGATATCTTAATAGGTACTCAAATGATAGCTAAAGGTTTAGATTTTCCACTGGTAACTCTTGTGGGAGTAGTATCTGCTGACTCATCATTAATGGTACCAGACTTTAGAGCGGGAGAAAATACCTTCCAGTTACTTTCCCAAGTATCTGGTAGAGCGGGCCGTAGTACAAGTCCTGGTGAAGTAATAATCCAAACATATAATAAAGAACATTATAGTATCGAATTATCTTCAAGACACGACTATATAAGTTTCTATAAAGAAGAAATGCAAATGCGTAAAATGCTAAAATATTCACCATACTATTATATGACTTTAATTAGTATTACCTCTAAAGATTATAATATAGGTTTTGAAGAATCCGGTAAAATAGGAAACTATTTAAAAAGTAAATTAAATCCCAGTACCATAATATTGGGACCTACTACTGCAAGTATGTTTAAAATAAATAATATATATCATTATCAAATAATATTAAAATATCAAAAGGATAATAACCTATATGATACATTAAAATTTATTGATAGTATGTATAAAAATAATTCCAAGGTAAAAGTAGAGTTTGATTTTGATCCAATAAGGATATAAAAATCTTGCTCTTTTTTTCTTTTTACTATATAATTTAATTATGGTAGGTGATAGAGAATGAAGAAGTTATCAAATAAAGGATTTACTTTAATAGAGTTATTAGCCACAATATTAATAATAGGTTTAGTATTAGGTCTAACAACATATGGTATTATTAGTTCAGTAAAAAGTGCTAAAGATGAAGGCTCAAAATTAACATTAGCTGGTATAAAAGAAGCTGCTAGAACATATTCAAATGAATACACTGATGATACTTGGAAGGCTTCTAATAAACTTAATAATATATATTTTTGTACTACAATACAAGAACTTATTAATAAGGGTCTTTTAGATAAAAATGCTAAAAATGTTGAAGGTAATACAATAGGTTTAAATGATTATATAGCAGTAGTAAAAGATAAAACTACTAAAGTAATAAAAAAAGAATTTGTTTTAACTTTACAAGCCTTCAATGAAGATGAAGAAAAACACGAGGCACATCAATATTGTACTGGTAATATTAAACCAGAAGATATAAAGAAATTGCCTATCATTAACAAAAAAAATACATATACTGATACTATAATTGCAGAATTTACAGATGCCGAATTTAAAACTAAAGATGGTAATGTTAGTAATATTAAAAAGAGAGAATGTCTTTATGACGAAACTACCAGTGGTAATTTTACAAGCAAAGGTACAATCACTAATAAAGAGTGTAAGATTGAAGGATTAGTGCAAAACAAAAACTATTATGTTAAAGTTTGTATGACATCAAAAAATGATTCACGTGCTTGTTCTACTCCAGAAATAGTTAAAACAAAAGAAGTAAAATCTCCAAGTATAAATATAAATACAAATGATAGTATTAAGATAACTTATGATGATACCAATATAATAGATGAAAATGGTAATCAAAATGGTAATCATTATTTTAAATCTGATGTTAATGCTACATCTAATAAAAATGTAAGTACTTGTAACGAAGAGGGAGAAACTTTTTCTTGTAGTAGTGATAGTACTATAAATATTACAGAAGATAAATGGTATAAAGTAGATGACAAAGAAGTTAAATTATCTTATACAAATAGTGGAGATATTACTATAGCTGCGGTAACTAGAGACAAGAGTGGTAATTATAAATCTACTGATAAAAACTATAGTTTATATAAGATTATATTTAGTAGAGGAACTGCTGATACAATTGGTGGACAAACTAGTGATATTAAAAAGTTATGTTTAGCAGATAGAAATAAAAGTTGTACTATTACTTCTCCAATTATAAAAAAAGCAGGATATAGTGTAGTTGGTTGGAATACTAATAGTAGTGCTACAACAAGCAGTTGGAATGTAAATATTTCAAAATCTATAAATAAGAGTGAAACATATTATCCAATAACTAAATTGTCAACATATACCATAACATATAATAATAATAATGGAAGTGGATGTACATCAAAGACTGTTAATTATAATTCACAAATTGGTACTTTATGTACTCCAAAAAGGAAAGGCTATACTTTTATTGGATGGTATAACCCTGATTACAAAGACAAACCTTTAAATTATTATGCTGATACAAATCCAGATTTATATAATGCTTTTAATTATGATGCAGATAAATTATATAACCATTATTTAACATATGGTGTAAATGAAGGCCGAAGAGTAGCACAATATTTATCATCTGATACATATAACTATACAAAAAATATAACAGTCTATGCTGGCTGGAAGGCAAATAAAATTAAAATTAAATATAATGTTAATGGTGGTCAATTAAATACTAATAATTCTGCTTATAGTACAAGTGGATCATATGTAACATTAAACGGAAGTACAATAATAGAAGCATATAATTATGGTGATATGTTAGGTTCGAATGGTTTATATAATTATAATAATCCTGCATATATAAATATTGTAAGAAGTGGCTATAAAGCAGTTAGTGGTAAAGAATGGTATAATGATGCAAAAAATACATTTAATCAAGCAACTAGATATGATGTCAATGATTTATGTGATGCATCTAATTCAGATTGTGAAGTAACATTATATGTTAATTGGATTAAGGAAGATTCTATTAATGATTATAGATGTTCAGGTAGTGATTACTATTATATTACTACATGTGATTCTGCTTCAAGCGCTGATGCAAGATGTAACTACACATCAAAGAATAAACAAAGTACATCAGGCACTATTCTCAGAAATAATTTAACACAATGTCATAAAGTTACATTTTATGCTGATGGAGGTAAATTTAGTGATGGCACTACAGAATTCTTCTTTATGGCCACCGCAGGAGTAAGGTATACCTTTGATAGTAGTTATTATTTAACGAATATTACTATGCCAAGGATATCAAGAAGCGGCTGCTCACTATATGGTTGGTACTATTATCCAGAAAGTAAAGTCATTAGGCAGTGGTTTGATGTTGATAGTGATGAATACAATATTGAACTTAAGGCTAATTGGTATTGCCCTAGTAGTGGTGGTACTGGTGGTGGTGGTACTGGCGGTTCTCCCGTAAAACCATGTGGCTATTGTACTAAAGATAGTCAATGTAGTGCTAGTAATTCATGTGGTGCTGCATGCGTAAATAACCAGTGTAGAGTATATCAGCAAAAGCCAAATGGTAGTTGTACAGGAACTTATGATGCATGTAATTAGAGGTGAAATATTATGAAAAAAAAGATATTAATTATACTACTATTAGTACTAGTATTTGCAATTATTTTTGTAACTATTATTTATATTACAAATAGAAATAATATAAAAATAGAAGAACTATATGGAACATGGACACTTGAAGAAAATAAAACTATATTAGATGGAAAAGAAACTTCTAATATGGTTCCATGGAGATGTGTTATTGAATTACAAAAAAATAATAATATGAAACTTTGCCACTATAATAGTGATGATAATATCGAGTGTGGCACAGCAAATTATACATATGAAGGCGGTATCTTAAATATTAAAGATAATGATTGGTATTTAAAAGGCAAATATTATGTTACTTTAGAGGATGCCAATATGCTGATATTAAAACAAGAAATTTCAAAAGAGGAACAAACTATCATTTATTATAAAAGAAGCTAAAAAATATGAATTTATTTCATATTTTTTTCTTATTACTAATATATTTAAATAGAAAGAAGAGGAAAGAATATGATTAATAAGAAAAATTTATGGTTTTTAACATTATTTAGTTTAGTATTAGTATTATCTATTTATTATGTAACAATGCCTAATGAAGTATTTGATAAAGATTTATCAAATAAAGAATCAGAAACTACAAGTACAGAAATAAAAGAATCAAGTGTAGTTGCTTCTCTTAAAGTAGAAGATGATACCACAGTTAAAGAAAAAATAAATAGCTTGAAAGAAAAAATTACTGATAAAAGTGTCAGTATCGAAGAAAAAAACAATTATTTTGAAGAATTAAAATTAATAAATAAAAATTCTTCTAAAGAAGAGACAATAGAAACTAAGATAAAAGAAATGTGCAGTTGTGATAATTTTGTTAAAATAGATGGTGATAATGTAAGAGTGGTACTCGATTCAGATGATTCTAATACCTCTAAAGCTAATGAGATAATGCGACTAGTTCAAAAAGAGTTTGACAATAAGATGTATATTTCGGTAAAATTTAATTAAATTAGGTTAAAATACCTCACTTTATTTTAATATAGGAATACAATAATATGAAAAGACATTGACCACCCTATGTACAAGGGAAGTGAGGTATTTATGAGTAAAGGTATATTAACCAAAAGAGAAAAAGAAGTATTTTCGTTACTAGTGGATAATAAAAGTACGAAAGAAATAGCTGATATTTTAAATATTAGTGAGAAAACAGTTAGAAATCATATTTCTAATACTATGCAAAAACTATCTGTAAAAGGAAGAGCACAAGCGGTGGTAGAACTAATTAGGCTTGGTGAAATATCATTATAAGCACAAATTGTGCTTTTTTCTTTTTCTCATGTAATTTATTTACTAATTAACACATATATTTTACTAGGTGATAGGTTTATGTTAAAAAGAATGTCTATTAAAAAAATAATGGTATCTACTGCAGCAGTTTTACTGCTGCTAATAATATATTTAATACCAGATAATAGAAAAGAAATAGAATTAAAAAACAAAGATATTGAATATACTTATAATAATATTACTGACACAATATATTTAATAGATAAAAATGATTATGTAGCAAGAACAAATATTGTTAGTTGTAATTGTAATGATATAGATAAAGCTAAAGATCTATTAGATAGTCTTACTATTGGAGGAAAAAAATCAAATATTATTCCTAATGGCTTCAGGAGTATTATACCACCAGATACTAGTATACTTAATATAGAATTAAAAGATAAAATATTAACAATAGATTTTTCAAAAGAATTTCTTGACGTATCAGAAGTAGAAGAAGAAAAAATGATTGAATCAATAATTTATACTTTAACTAGTATTAAAGGAATAGATAAAATAATAATTAAAGTAGAAGGAAATATATTAACAAATCTTCCACATAGCAAAAAAATAATTCCTTCAGTATTAGATAGAAGTTATGGTATAAATAAAGAATATGAATTAACAACGATTAATAATACTGTTTCTAAATTATTATATATATCATTCATAGAAAGTCCTATTGTGTATAT
>OGLH01000577.1_pt1 | contig 11250 bp, 7 predicted proteins | sample 1572791 | NCBI WGS metagenome assembly OGLH01 (sample SAMEA2581913, study PRJEB24529) | metagenome | biome: Human gut stool | place: China | collected 2011
CCGCCACACCCGGAAGCACCTTGCCTTCCATGTATTCGAGCAGGGCGCCGCCGCCGGTCGAAACATACGAAACCTTGTCCGCCAGGCCGAACTTGTTGATGCACGCCACCGAATCGCCGCCGCCGATGAGCGAGTAGGCACCCTTCGAGGTAGCCTCGGCGATAGCCTCGGCCACGGCGCGCGAACCGGTTGCGAACTTGTCGATCTCGAACACGCCCACGGGGCCGTTCCAAAGGATCGTCTTGCACTTGAGGATCTCCTCGCGGAACACCTTCTTGCCTTCCTCGGCGATGTCAACGCCTTCCCAGCCGTCGGGAATATTGTTGGCGGGAGCCACATCGGTGTTGGCATCGGCCGAGAATGCGTCGGCGATCAGCGCGTCGGGCGACATCACGACCTTCACACCCTTCTGCTTGGCTTTGGCCAGAATATCGAGTGCCGTCTGGAACTGGTCGGGCTCACAAATCGAATTGCCGACCTTACCGCCCTCCGCAGCCGCGAAGGTATAGGTCATACCGCCGCCCAGGATGAGGACGTCCACCTTCTCCAGGAGATTCTCGATGATGGTGATCTTGGTCGAGACCTTCGAACCGCCCAGGATGGCGCAGAACGGGCGCTGCGGGTTAAGCATAATGCCGTCGATGGCCTTCAGCTCGTTCTCCATCACATAGCCGAACATCTTGTCGTTGGGGAAATAATCGGCGATCAGCGCCGTCGAAGCGTGTGCGCGGTGCGCCGTACCGAACGCATCGTTGATGTAGCAATCGGCATACGAAGCGAGCCGCTTGACGAACTCTTTCTGCGGGCCCTCTTTGAGCGCCTTCTTGGCAGCCTTCTTCTCCTCGTCGGTAGCGTCTTCGGCCAGACCGCGGGGCTTGCCCTCCTCCTCGGCATAGAAACGCAGGTTTTCGAGCAGCATCACCTCGCCGGGCTTGAGGTTTGCAGCCATCTCGGCGGCCTTCTCGCCCATGCAGTCGCCGGCAAACATCACCTTCACGCCCAGGCGTTTCTCGATGGCGGGGACGATCTGCTCCAGCGAGAACTTGGGATCGGGATTCTTCTTGGGACGCCCCAGGTGCGACATCAGGATGACCGAGCCGCCCTTTTCGAGCACCTTCTTGATGGTGGGGATCGCCGCACGGATGCGGGTATCGTCCGTTACCTCGCCCTTCTCGTTGAGGGGCACGTTGAAATCCACGCGGATGATCGCGCGCTTGCCTTTGAAATCGTAATTGTCGATTGCGAACATAGCTCTTTGATTTTGAATTATTTTGTTGAATTGATCTTTCAAATACGCATTACCGGGGCAAATTTATGAAAATAATTTAAAAAAGTGTTATTCCGATAACAGAAAAAATAATGCGCCCGGCGCCACGGCACGCTAATAGAACGTCCCCTTGGGCGCGAAGATCGCGTACCCGAAATTGAACGTCAGGTACATGTTCTTCCAGTTGCGCAGGTCGTATTTGGTCAGGGCCAGGCTGACCGGGCCGATCGGCGTATGGTAGACCAGCGACGCCTCGGCGATATAGTGCCAGCGCTTATCTTCCACCGGGCCTGACACCCCGGGTACGAAACTGCGTTTCTCGCGGAACATGGCGTAGAAACCCGTGCGCAGGAAGAAGTTGGGCATCAGGTCGAAAGTCGGCATCACGCCGCCCGCCGCGAACCGCTTGCCCCGGAAGTCGGGCATGTAAATCATCTGCGCGTGAGGCACCGGCTCGTAAGCCGGCATCGACATCACCGTGGCCCCCTCGGTCGTGAACTCGGGATGGTTCGTGATCACGCCGTCGACGTTCAGCCCCAGCGAAAACCAGCTGCAGCCCGGCATGTCGAAATACTTGTCCCACGTAAGCCGCGCCCCGACCCACTGGCGGGACGTCCGCGACAGGAACTTTTCGGCATCGAACGGCTCGTATTTATCGCGCCCCGTGACGAAGATGCCCGACAGTTTCAGGTCGGAACCCCGGCGGGGATAGAGGAACTTGTCGAGCGTATTACGCGCCAGCTCGGCCTTGATCCCGAAGAACGAATAGCGCGAATGGTCGGTATCGTCGGCGAAAAGCTCGTCGGAATCGTACCGGTAATTGACATGCCCGCCGTTGGCGCGGATCAGGAAGACGCCGCGGTGGGCGAGGGGCATTCCGGCGGCCACCGAGAAGAAACTTTCGCTGTTCTTGACCTGCCGCGTGTTGTCGATTTTGGTGATGTTGCCGAATGAACCGTGGCGGAAATTCCGCACGGCGAAATTGTAGGAGTAATCCAGGAACACGGGTTTCCACATGTAGAAATCCGTGCGCCCTCCGATCGTACCCCACGTATAGATCGGCCCGAGGTAGAGGTCGGCGCCCAACTGCTGCCCCACACGGCCGATCGTCTGGTAATTGACGCCGATGTAGGCCTGGTTGAAGGCCGTCGAGGAGACGTTGCCGCCGATCGTGATCTTGAAGTTGGGTTTGGTATGGAACTTTGCCCGGAACGAATAGCGCTCCGTCACGGTGTCGTATGTCACGTGCGGGAAATCCATCGTGAAATCGCCGTCCGCAAGCACCGCGTAGAGGTTGTCGCGCAATTCGGAAAAACCCATCGGGCGCTGGCGCCCGGGGGTTCGGCGGTCTACCTTCACGAAGTCGCGGATATAGGCCTCGGGCGCCGAGGAGAGCCCTTCGAGCTTATAGTCGTTGAAGACCAGCGGCGGGCATTTGGCGCGGAACTCCTCGCGCCGCTCGGCATAGCGCCGGGGTGACCAGCGTTCGGAAACCCGCTCCAGGATCTGCGGCATGACGGCCATCGCATCTTCATAACCGGCATCCATCACGGCCACGGCGCTGTCGAAATCGAGCATGTTGACATCCACGGCACGGCGAACCGTGACGCTGCGCCCTTTGGGCAGGTCGTAATCCGTATCGTGCATCGCCAGCATGAAAGCCTGGTCGAGGATGTTGATGTCCTCGCCCGGCGGGGTATTGCCCGCCGTGCAGATACTGCCCACGATCAGGTCGGGACGGAACCCCACGTCGAGCGGACGCCACGGGAAGTTGTCGTAAATACCGCCGTCGTAGAGCAGCATCGAATCGACTTTCATCGGTTTGAACACCAGCGGGATGGACATCGACGAGCGCACGGCTTCGCACAGGTCGCCGTTGCGCATCACCACCGGCTCGCGGGCGTTCATATCGCTCGACACGCAGAGGAAAGGCACCATCAGACGGTCGAAGTCGCCGCCGGCAGCCGCCGAGGCCGGCGCGAACAGCTCCGTAAGCGCCATCTCGATCGGCGTCGAAGAAATCAGGTTCGTCACACGGAAACGCTTGCCCGAATTACCCAGGTTCAGGCGCACGCTGATAAACGACGGGTTGTGGCCGATCTGCTGGTAGTAGGGGGTATAGCGGGGGTCGATACGCCCCGACACCCACTCCTTGACCACGCCCGAAGCGACGATCTCCCGCATCTGGGCAGGGGAGTAGCCCGCGGCATACATGGCCGCGATGATCGAGCCCATCGAGGTGCCCGCCACGTAATCGATCGGCACGCCGTTCTCCTCGAGGGCTTCGAGCACGCCTATATGGTAGAGTCCCTTTGCGCCGCCGCCGCTCATCACGACGCCCACCGAGCGGGGACGTGCAGTCCCGTCGTCGGGGTTCTGCGCCCCGGCGACCGTCGCAGCGAGCAACAGCACCGAGATAAATGAGAGGGTTTTACGCAACATATCTCAATTTTTTTATAACTTTGCACGTTATACTTAACGTAATAAGACGGGTAAAAATACGGAAAAAGCGTAAACAATCAAAATATGACCGACAAAATCAATGAACTTCTCCGACGTGTCGAAGAGTTCAAACCGAAGGCAGCGGCCGAGATCGAGGAGTTCCGCATCAAAGTGCTCGGCAAGAAGGGCGAACTGAACGCCCTGATGGAAGAGTTCAAGACGGTGGCCCCGGAGCTCAAGCGCGAAATGGGGCAGCAGCTCAACAAACTCAAGGTCACGGCCCTCGACCGCATAAACGCCCTGCGCGAGCAACTTCAGGACGCAATCGCCGACGACGGCGCTGCGACCGAAGACATGACCCGTCCCGGTTCGGCCGAGCAGTTGGGGTCGCGCCACCCGATCTCGATCGTCAAGAACCAGATCGTCGAGGTCTTCTCGCGGCTGGGCTACACCGTCGCCGACGGGCCCGAGATCGAGGATGACTGGCACGTTTTCTCGGCGCTCAACTTCCCGCCCGAACATCCGGCGCGCGACATGCAGGACACGTTCTTCATCGAAAAGGATCCCGACATCCTGCTGCGCACGCACACCTCGTCGATCCAGGTCCGCACGATGGAGCGTCAGAAACCGCCCATCCGCGTCATCTGCCCGGGCCGTGTGTTCCGCAACGAGGCCATTTCGTACCGCGCGCACTGCATCTTCCACCAGATCGAGGGCCTCTACATTGACGAAGGGGTGTCGTTCGCCGACATGAAACAGTCGCTGCTCTACTTCGCCAAGGAGGTTTTCGGCGAGCAGGCCGTCATCCGCATGCGCCCGTCGTATTTCCCCTTCACCGAACCTTCGGCCGAGGTCGACGTATCGTGCAACCTCTGCGGGGGCAAGGGCTGCCCGGTGTGCAAGGGTACCGGCTGGCTCGAAATCATGGGCTGCGGCATGGTAGACCCCAACGTACTCCAGGCAAACGGCATAGACCCCGAAAAATACTCGGGCTTCGCCTTCGGCATGGGTATTGAACGCATCGCAATGCTCAAATACGGCGTGAAAGACCTGCGCCTCTATTTCGAGAACGACGTGCGTTTCCTCCACCAGTTCGACACGGCACTCTAAAACACCGGGCCCATGAAACGTCTGACAGCGATCACGGTACTGTGCGTGCTCTTCCTTTCGGCCTTCGCCGCCGGGAAAGGCCCCGCCGGCGTGCCCGGCTATCCCGATTCGCTGCGCAGCGTATGGCTGTATACCGAAGGCATCAAACAGAATGCCATTGCCCGAGACACCGTCCGGGCGCGGGAATTCTTCGCCGAGGCCATCCGCAACGACTCGACCTTCGCACCGGCCTATTACGAAATGGCCGCCAACGGCATGTATTCCACGCCCGACGAGGCGGTGAATCTGGCACGCACGGCCTTCCGGCTCGACACCGCCAACAAGTGGTACCACCAGTTCCTCGGGCAGGCACTCATCTATGCCCGCCGTTACGACGAGGCGCTGGCCGTCTACCGCCGCCTGCGCAGCGACGAGCCGCAGAACCCCGACAACTACCGGATCCTGGCCGCCCTCTACGAGCAGGCGCAGCAGCCCTTCTCGGCCATCGCCACGCTCGACTCGGCCGAAGTGCGCTTCGGCCGCATCCCGGTGCTGAGCACCATGAAACGGCAGCTGCTGGTCGCTACGCGCCAGATGGACAAGGCCGTCGAAGAGGCCGAGGCCATGGTCGAAGCGGTGCCTTACGAGGCCGAACACCACGTCGTGCTGGCCGACCTCTACGGCATTCTGGGCAAGGATTCGCTGGCCAAGGCCGAATACGACCGGGCATTGCAGATCGACTCGACCGACGTGGGAACGCTCATGTCGCTGGCCGATTTCTACAACGGCCGCCACGATTACCGGGCGGTGCTGGACGTTACGCAGCGGCTTTTCGAGTCGGACAAGATGCCGCTCGACACGAAGATCAAACGTTTCGGGATCTTCACCTCCGACATGCGTTTCTACCGCGAATATTACCCCCAGCTCAATACGCTGGCCTCGACGCTTGCCGTCCGCTACCCGCAGGACAGGCGCGTCGTGGAACTTTATGCCAAACACCTGATCGCCTCGGGCGAGCTGGAACAGGCGCTCGCGCTCTACAAACTCCACCTCGACGACCAGCCGCCCGTCGAGGAGTATTTCCGTTCGGTGATAGACATCGAGAGCTATCTTCAGCATCCCGATTCGGTGAACCGCTATATCGGGCGCGCCCTGGAGCTCTTTCCCGGACAGGTCGATTTCCACCTCTCGAAAGGGCATACGCTGAATTATTCCAAACAATATCCCCAGGCGATCAAAGCCTACAAACAATCGCTGGGCTATGCCCGGACAGATTCGCTGCGCAGCGTGATCTGGGGATTTATCGGCGACACCTGGCACCAGAAAGCCACCGCCGGCGAACAGGACATCGACAACAATTTCGCCCGGGCTGTCCGAAAAGGTTCGTTCCGGGCGGATATGAAGCAGTGCTACAAAGCCTACGACCACAGCCTGCGCTACGATCCGGATAACGCCATGGTACTCAACAACTACGCCTATTTCCTCTCGCTCGAAGGGCGTGAACTCGAAAAGGCGCTCACGATGTCGAGCCGCGCCATCGCCCTCACGGACAACAACCCCACCTACCTGGACACCCATGCCTGGGTGCTCTTCAAGCTGGGACGCACGGCCGAGGCCAAGAAGGTGATGCAGCAGGCCATCGCCCTCGACGGGCAGGAGAGTGCGGCGCTGCTGGTTCATTACGGGGATATCCTGCATGCCATGGGCGAACAGTTCATGGCCGAAATATACTGGCGCAAGGGACTCGAAAAGGGCTACGACGCTGACCAGATCACCCGCCGCATGGAACAGGGCAAAGCCGAAAAAGAGTGACCGTGATGAAGCCCGCCCGCATACTGACCCTCCTTTTCCTGTTCGCCGCCTTTACCGCTGCGGCGCAGGGGGGCCGCGATGCCATCGAAGAGCAGAAACGGGTCATCGCCGCCCTGGAAAAGAGGATTGCCGACGAGGAACGCGCGATCTCGAAGATACAGGAAGGCCGCGCCGCCACCGAGGAACGGGTTCGCCGCCTGGCGCGCCAGCTCGACTCCCGCAACCAACTGCTCGAAGAGACCGAGAAGCAGGTGCGCCTGCTGCGCAAGGAGATATCCCGTACGGACAGCGTCGCCGGCGATCTCAGCTCGGCCCTGGAACGCAACCGTACGCAGTATGCCGAGATGGTACGCGAGGCCTACCGCAACTATAAGCACAACAATTACCTGACCTACATTTTCTCGTCGCGCGACTTCGCCGACGTCGCGAAAAAGATCACCAACCTGCGCGAGGTGGCTTCGATGCGCGAACGCAAACTGCACGACATCGCCGCACTTTCGGAACAGGTCGCCCGCGAGAAGGAGCTGCTCGACCGTCGCAAACGCTCGTTGGATTCGGTGACGCAGAACCTCACCGCCCAGAAACAGAAGCTCCAGCGCGATTCGCGCAACGCCCGGGCCAATATCCGCCAAATGTCGCAGAAGGAGAAACAGGCCCTGCAACGCAAACTGTCGCAGGAACAGCAACTCGACGTGGCCATCAGCGAGCTGCGCAAACTCACCAAAGGCAATACCGAGGGTGCGTCGTTCTCGACCAAGACCACGGGGCTGAGGCTTCCCGTCACGGCCGGTTCCGTAAAACGCTACAAGGAAAACATGGCCGAGATCTCCGGCCCCAAGGGTGCGCACGTCATTTCGATCTACGACGGAAAGGTCGTCGAAATCAAGCGCAACCGCATCACGAACAAATACGACGTTTTCGTGGCTCACGGCGAATATATAACCTCCTATGCCAACATGGGGTCGATATGCGTTGAAAAGGGCCAGAAAGTGGCAAGAAACGAACAGTTGGGCACCATCGGCTCGTCGGTCAACATCATGACGATGGAAACCGAGTACAAACTGGTATTCGGCATCTACCCGCCGAACCCCGGCGAGAAGCTCCGCGCCGAAAACTGTTTCAAACGGTAAACCCCGGCGATAAACACCGAACCGGGAACCCTTCCGAACGATAAACACCGACAATAAATACCGGATCGGGAATCCTTCCGAACGGTAACCCCGGACACGCCACGCCGAAAAACCGTTTCGGGCGAAGGATAAATCCCATCAAATATTTTTGGCAACGGCGGGCAGAAATCCCGCTCTAAACCTGGCCAGCTCTCCCGTCGACCTTTTCCGGATCAAAAAAACCTTTTCCGCAGCCCTGTATCTGGCCAGAACGGAATACAACAGCGGGATCCCGCAAAAACAGGATCCCGCTTACCAATTATTCCGGAAAGTCGTCAGACCTCCGGCGAATCGAGGATAATCACCGGGTCGCCTATGTTGGCGGGGATTTCGACCCAAAACCAGTTCAGGTCGCCCGGTTTATCGGCCGCATCCACGCCCACGACATAGTAGAAGAGCTTGTCCCCGGCCTTGAACCCGGCGCCGTTGTTATTGAACTTGTGCTCGGCCGTGTCCATATAAACGCCCGGCACACCGTCCTCGTAATCCATCAGGATATAACCGATCAGCGTCTTTTCGTCATCATACCCTTCGCCGATGACATTCACCGTCTCGGTACTCGAATAAAAATGCGCACACTTGACATTGGCTTTGTTGGCGACACGCAACGTCCCCTTTCCGCCGACTGTCTCATAGGAGAATTCGACATTGACCCACGGCGACGTCACGACGACCGGCTCGTCGGCTGTCGTCGTCGAAGCCTTTGCCGGATCCGAATCGGTATATCCGGGGTCGTCTCCGGCCAGCTCAACGACTTCGAGCGTATATGCCGTAGCAGGTTTTAGCCCCGAAAAAGAGACTTCCACGGCATCATACGAAGCGACCTCAGCCACGACGGTTTCACTGTCCCCGTCGGTCGCCAGCAGTTTATAACCGAAAGCCGCAGCATGTTCCACAGCCGTCCACGAGGCCGCGAACGACGTGGGTTTGACGTCCTTGAAGACAATCCCGGGCGAAGCGAGTTTCACTGGCTGCGGATCGGGTTCGGATCCTTTGTCGTCATCACATCCCGAAAACAACGCCACGGCAAAGAAAGCCGCAAGCGTGGTAAGCATTTTGAAGATTTTCATTTTGAGAGATTTTTGGGTTAATACTTCGTGACGAGGCAAATATAACGGTTTTTCCGTATCGTTATACGCCCCTATATACCAATAACAAATTGTATATCAGAATAATATAAAACAAAAATCCAGGACATGGCCGGCAATGTATCCCCGGGTCGGAAATAAAAATTACGATCCGTAACTAAAACCGCTCCCTTTCTGAAAAAATATTTTTTTATTTTTCCGGAATTTCCCTGCGGGGAAGGCAGATGCAGCTTCGGAATGCCACCCGGACACGGACAACGAGAAAAAGCCCGCCGGGACATTTTCATCTATATTATTTTTGTACTTTTGCAAAGATTTACAGACTGATTACGGCTTCGGGCCGTCCTTCAAACATGGCAATACGATACTATAACGACGATTGTACCTTCCGGCTGCCGCAGAAACGCCTGACGGCGGCATGGCTGCGCGAAGTGGCCGAAGCGGAAGGGTATGCGCTGGGCGATGTGAGCTACATTTTTTGCTCGGCGCAACGGCTCCTGGAGATGAACCGCCAGTGGCTCGGGCACGACTATTTCACCGACGTCATTACGTTCGATTACAGCGACCGCAAAGGCGAACGCATCGTTTCGGGCGACATTTTCATCGACGTCGAGACCGTAGCCGACAATGCCCGGCAATACGGCTGCACGACACTCCAGGAAATGCGCAGAGTCATCGTACACGGCGTGCTGCACCTCTGCGGGCAGGGTGACAAGACGCCCCGCACCAATGCGCAGATGCACCGCAAGGAGGACAAATACCTGAAATTCTGGGAGGACCCTCGGCAGTGACCTCGATGAAACACGCCCGATTTATCGCAGCGACCGTCCTCGCGGCTCTCCTGCTGGCCGGATGTACGGGCCGCCGCACGGCCGGAGACGCCGCAGACAAGGCTTCCGCCGGCGACGGCACGTCCGAAACCGCCGTTTCCACGCCGGAGCCGACAGGAGAGGAGACGACGGCATCGACCGGGTGGACATATACCTCGTGGACACCGTGTGCAGGATGGCTGTGTTCGCCTTCAGCAATGACCGGAAAACAGAACGGTTTCAGTCGCTTTATGTTCCCTTTGAAACGGGACTTGAGATGGATATGATCGACTTTCACTCGCTGGAACTGCCTGACGAGAGCGAGGTGGAGTGGGACGAAACCGACTTCGAAGCGTTGATTTCCGGAGCCGTACCACTCCGGGAGACAGATCCGAAAACAGACAAAACGAATAACGAATGACACTCGATTACGACATTATCGTCATCGGCGGAGGACACGCCGGATGCGAAGCCGCCTCGGCCGCCGCACGGCTCGGCTCGCGCACGCTGCTGCTCACGATGGACATGGCCAAACTGGCTGCCATGTCGTGCAACCCGGCAGTCGGAGGAGTAGCCAAAGGTCAGATTGTCAGAGAGATAGACGCATTAGGCGGCCAAATGGGCCGTATCACCGACCTCACGACCATTCAGTTCCGGATGCTCAACCGGTCGAAGGGTGCGGCAATGTGGAGCCCCCGGGCGCAATGCGACAAAACCCGTTTTTCGGAGGAGTGGCGTCGCACGCTCGAAAACACCTGGAACCTCTATATCTGGCAGGACGCCGCGACCGAACTGCTGTTCGCCCCGGCTCCGGAAACAAACGCGGCGCCGTCGGACAATCTGCCCGACGAAACCACAACGTCGTTCAATTCCGCGCCCGGCACGATTTCTTCGGCAGCCGAATCGGATGCAGATTCAGATCCGACACTCCGAAATGCACCGTCGGCCGCCGGAAAACTCGCCATCCGGGGCGTTCGGACCCGCATGGGCGTCGAATTTTCCTGCCGGAAAGTCATACTCACCTCCGGCACATTCCTCGGAGGAGTGATGCACTGCGGAGCCTCGCACGCCGAGGGCGGCAGGGCGGGGGACGCCGCTTCGCACGGCATTACGGAGAGTCTCCGGGCCATCGGTTTCGAGACCGGACGCATGAAGACCGGAACCCCGGCGCGCCTCGACGCCCGGACCATCGATTTCGAAATCCTCGAACCGCAATACGGCGACGAAAACCCCGCCAAATTCTCTTTTTCACCCGAAACGCAACCGGTTAAAGAGCAGCTTCCCTGCTTTCTGGTCTACACTTCGAAAGAGGTTCACGACATCCTCCGCACCGGATTCGACCGGTCGCCGCTGTTCAACGGCACGATCTGCGGCATCGGTCCGCGCTACTGCCCGTCGATCGAGGACAAACTCCGCACCTTTGCCGACAAAGACCAGCACCAGCTCTTCCTGGAACCCGAAGGCAGTTCGACCAATGAATATTACCTAAACGGCTTTTCGTCGTCTCTGCCCTGGGAAGTTCAATGGAAAGCCCTGCACAAAATCCGCGGATTTTGTGCAGGGCTTTCCATTGA
>OGLH01000581.1_pt1 | contig 11202 bp, 7 predicted proteins | sample 1572791 | NCBI WGS metagenome assembly OGLH01 (sample SAMEA2581913, study PRJEB24529) | metagenome | biome: Human gut stool | place: China | collected 2011
CTCACCCGACCCCGCAGCAATCGAAAACAACATACATCGGGCGCTTTTCCTCTGTGACAGGAGCGCTTACGCATATTATCAGAATATGCAGGAAAAAGGTTATTACAACCGAATCGTCGCGGGCAACATCAACCAACGTAACGAGGTGGATTCCATAATATGCAATTTCGACAGCTACCCATACCAAGTCAGGACGTATGCCCGGCAGTTGATAATCCGCGAGAGCAATATCACCGAACGTTCGCTCATCACGAGCTGCGAACTCTCCAATTCCGTGCGCTCGGACAACAACCCGCAGGGATTCATCATGGAGCGTTTCGAGATTCTCACCAACCGCGATTTACGCACAATAAAGAGGTAACGTATGTCAAGAGAGAAAATAAGAGCCATATCGGATTGGCTGGAGGACCGTTTGCGCAGGAAATAGTCCGCCACGGCGTCCGAAGCCGTCTCGCCCTGCAAGGCCGACAGCTGGCGCGAAGCCTCCGAAAGCGCCTCCTCCTCGCGGGCGAGCACCTCCTCCTCGCCCATCTTGTCGAGCAGATAGCCGTAGGCGTAGCTCTTGTTGTCGAAAATCGAGTTCCACGTCGCAGCGAGCGAGTCGGCCAGCGCGCGGTTCACGCCCTGCAAGGCGTTGTAACGCTCGAAAACCTCCATCGCCTCGGCCTCGGTCTGCACGGCGGCGTAGGTTTCGGCCAGCTCGGTCAGCGTGACATAGTCCACGGCCCGCATCTCCTGCCGCTGCGCGTCGCGCAGGGCCGCATAATCCTCCGCCGGGAGGTGTTCGCGGAAATAGAGGTTGTCCACCAGATTGCGGACCTTCAGCGAGTCGGGGACCGCCTCCGCAGGGCTTTTTTCAGCAGACGCCGCAGGCTGCTGCGCCGCGCCGTTCAGGCTGGCCAGCACCCACTCCTGCTCGATGGTGTTGATACGGTCGATCAGGCGTCCCTTGGCATTGCGGATTTCGAAAATCCTGCTTTCGAGCTGCAAAATCTCCTGCGAATACTGCTGCCGCTTGCCCGGGTCCTCGCGCAGCTGCCGGCGCATGCGCTCCACGGCGTTGACGATCGAATCCTCGCGTATCTGCAACTGCGCATCCTCGCGGAGCAGCGACATGTACTCGGCGTTTCCCTCCAGCCCCGCAATGCGGGCTTCGACCTCGGGCTGCTGCGCCCGCACTCCGCCGGCGGTCAGGAAAACCGCACCCAGCGCGTATATGAGAATCCTGCGAAACATAGTTTGGGTCACCTCCACCATTTAATGAAAAAAATCTGTATGAGTCCGAAAATCTCCAGACGCCCCAGCAGCATCAGCAGCGAATTGGAAACCTTGAACGCCGCGGGCATCGCCGAGAAGTTATCCATCGAGCCGACCTCCCCGAACCCGGGGCCGACGTTGCCCATCGAGGCCACCGCCCCGGTGAAACTGGTCGTCAGATCGACGCCGAGCATCGTGCCGAAGACCGTGCCGGCGAGTATGAACATCAGGTAGGTGACGATGAAGATCATCACCGCGTGCAGGGCCTCGTTCTCCTGAATGACGCCGTCGAGGCGGATGCGGATGATGGCGTTGGGATGCTGCTGCTGCCGCAGGCGCGTGCGCATCATCTTCCCGGCCAGCACCAGGCGGTTGACCTTGATGCCACCGGCCGTGGACCCGGCGCAGGCGCAGACGATCGAGCCGAAAATCAGCAGGATGACGGCGAACGAAGTCCACGTGTTGGAGTCGGCCGTGGCGAAACCCGTCGTGGTCACCACCGACACGAACTGGAACATCGCGTAGCGGAACGACGCGGTCAGCGTGGGGTAGATGTCCGCGGCGAAGAGGCTGACGGCGATCAGCACGCCGCCCGCGAGCAGCATCCCGAAGTACCAGCGCGTCACCTCCGAGCGGAAGATGTTGCTGCGCTTGCCCGTCACCGTGGCGTAGATCAGCCCGAAATGGACGCCCGCCGTGGCCATCGCGAAGATCAGGATCGTGTCGATCATCGGGCTGTTGAAATAGGCGACGCTGGCGTTCTTGGTCGAAAACCCGCTCGTGGCACAGGCCGACATGGCATGGCAAAGCGAATCGAACCAGTTCATGCCCGCCATCTTGAGCAGAAGGGTCGAAACCACCGTAAGCCCGACATAGACCACCAGCAGTATCTGCACGATGATCTGCGTGCGGTAACGGTAATTGTCCTTGGCGAGCGTCGAGAGCTCGACATTCGACAGCGTCAGCTTATTGCGGCCCAGCGAGGGCAGGATCAGCAGCGCGAACATCACCACGCCCATACCGCCGACCCAGGTCGTCGAGAAACGCCAGAACTGCAACCCGCGGGGCAGCGCCTCGACATCGTTCAGGATCGTCGACCCGGTGGTCGTAAAGCCCGAAACGCTTTCGAACCAGGCGTTTACCAGGCTGAACTCCCCGCCCCAGATCAGGTAGGGGAATGTCCCGACCACACAGGCCACCAGCCACGAGCCGACCACCACGCAGAAGCCCTCTTTGTTGGTGATCTGCTCCGTACGTTCCACGAAAATCAGCGGGAAAGCCCCCAGCAGGGCCGTGAGCAACGACGACAGGAGCAGCGGGTAGAACGCCGAGTCCATGCCGCTGACGTAGGAGATACCCGCCGACAGGAGCATGAACAGCGCGATGAATATCATCACGACCCCGACATATCGCAATACCACGTCTACTCGCATCGCATCAGGCTTTCGGTTGCTTGGAAATGGTGATCAGCGTCTCGATCTTCTCTTTGAGCTCCAGCATTTCGTCCTTGCAGTCGGCCTTGACGACGAACGGCACGCGGAACGAAAGGTAATCGCCCAGCCCCTTGTTCATGCGCAGGATGGGGTTGACACAGTAGACGGACATGAAATAATAGAGCATCAGCACGATGGCGATCATCACCGCCAGTGAGATCAGCACGGGCGTCACGGCCCGGTAGGCGTTCTTCTTCATCTGCTCGGCACGCGGCGCCAGCGAACTCTGCGTCGAAGTCATATAGTTCTTGATGGCCGACGTGAGGCGCCCGTAGAGCGCCACGTACTCGTCGTTATACCATTTGACCCCCACGGAATCGGGTAAAACGGGCCCCGGCACCTCCGGCGCAGCGGTTCCGAAGGCCAGATAGTTGTCGGTCAGCAGGCGCAGCTCGGTCGTCGCGAAGGCGAGCGAGTCGAGGAACGACTTTTCGAGCGCCTCGTCCTGTGCCACGAGCAGCGTATTCTCCAGCCGTTCGAGGCTCCGGCGGCAAAGGCTGTCGCACGAGCGGTCGCCGAATACCGAAAGGCGGATCAGCGCCACGTTCTGTTCGTGCGCAGCGTCGAGCATCTCCTTGGCCAGCTCGATATTACGCATGTTGGCCTTGAGGATCTCGCCCGTGTCGCGGCTCAGATGGCTCAGCTCCACGAACGAGACCATGCCCGAAAAAAACAGCAGGCATACGATGCTCAGGAAGCCCACCATCACCCTTTTGCGCAAACCCGTCATACTCCTTATGAATTTTGTAGTGGCAAATATAATGATTTAATCCCGAATTTCACCCATCAGGTCGTGAGATTCGTCCATAGCCCCCAGCCTGACGCGGCAAACGGTGTTGACGCGGGCCTTGTCGTAGGGAGCCTTCACCCGGCGATAGTTGCCCGTAAAGCCGAACATCATGCCCCCGCGCCGCGTGCTTTCGAACAACACGGAATCCTCGCTCCCCACGGCACGGGCGCAGAATGCCCCGTGCAGCTTCGCGCACAGCGCCTCCAGCTCGGCCGCGCGGCGCGTCGCCACCGAAGCCTGCACCTTGCCGGGCATCTCCACGGCCGGCGTGCCGGGACGTTCCGAGAAGGGGAAAATATGCAGAAAGGCCGGTTCCAGCCGGGCAAGGAAGTCGTAGGTCGTGCGGAAATCCTCCTCCGTCTCACCGGGGAACCCGACGATCACGTCGATGCCGATGAAGGCGTCGGGCATCAGCGCGCGTACGGCGGCGATCCGGTCGGCGAAGCGCGCCGTGGTATAACGGCGGCGCATCAGCCCCAGGATCTTGTCCGAACCGCTCTGCAGGGGGATGTGGAAATGATGCTGGAATTTCGGCGAAGCGGCGCAGAAGGCGATGATCTCGTCCGTCAAAAGGTTCGGTTCGATGGAGGAGATGCGGTAACGCTCGATCCCGTCCACGCCGTCCAGCGCCCGCAGCAGGTCGATGAACTTCTCGCCCGTCGTCCGGCCGAAATCCCCCGTGTTGACACCCGTCAGGACGATCTCCTTCTGTCCGGCCGCCGCGATCCGGCGCGCCTCGGCAACCAGGTCGGCGACCGGCATGTTCCGGCTGCCGCCGCGGGCGTAGTGGATCGTACAGTATGCGCACTTGTAATCGCAGCCGTCCTGCACCTTGAGGAAGGCCCGCGTACGGTCGCCGCTCGAAAAGGCCGCGAAGAACGATGTGAGCGAATCGGCATCGCAACTGTAAACCTGCGCACGGCCTTTGCCCGGAAGTTCGAGCACACGTTTATATAAATCGCCCTTATCGTTGTTACCCAAGACAATATCCACACCTTCGATTGCCGCGATCTCCTGCGGTTTGAGCTGCGCGTAACACCCCGTGACGGCGATGATGGCACCGGGGTTGCGGCGGTGCAGCTTGCGGATCAGGTTACGGCATTTCTTGTCGGCATGTTCGGTCACCGAACAACTGTTGACGATGCATATATCGGCTTCGGCATCGGGTGCCACGCGGACGAAACCGCCCTCTTCGAACTCCCGGGCAAGGGTGGAGCTCTCCGAAAAATTGAGTTTGCAACCCAGGGTATGGAAATTGACTCGGCGTTGTTGCATAAAATATGTGTTTTGCTGGGCGAAATTACGAAAACCGTACGAAAAGGGGCGTCTTTTCAACAAAAAAATTACAGACCGAGATAAATAGAGCAAAGGCGCCCTGTACGGACGCCTCTGCAGCATAAGAAAAACGGAACACTACTCGTCCGTCCGGGGACGCATGACGGCACCGCCCATCGGTCGTATGGGACGGATATCCCACAAGTCGCCGAAAGGCTTCATCGGACTGCCCCCGCCGCGTGTCAACGACGAAGCCTGGAGTTCCGGCTTCTTGCCGCTCTTGATCCACACCAGCGCAATATAGCCGAGCTGATCTTCCATTGTACCGAACTCCCCCGGGTAGATCGCCGAATCGTCAATCTCGACATCGGGGACAAAACCCGTCGAATAATCCCGGAACCCTTTGGCGTTCTCAACGTAAAAGGTAACAGGGTAGAGCAGGAACTCATGATTGTAGAATGACCGCATCACTCCTTCCATACCTACGTTCTTGCCGTTGGTGGTCTGCCCGATGAGGTTGACCTCGATGTCCAGACCACGCAGGCCATTGATCACCATTTCACTGGCCGAAGCGGTCGTCTGGCTCACCAGCACATATATCTTCTTCAACCCCACAGCATGCTGAAGCGCCGTTTCGAGCGGTTCGTATATGCGCTCAACTGTTTCCTTGACGCCGATCTTGTAGTCACCGCCTTCACCGGCTTCCGTGCGGTCTTCATTGAACGTGGTATGTGCATAAACCTGTCCCTTGTAGTCGTTGCCCGCAACCAGCGTACCGAGCACGGCGCTCGAAAGCACATCGCCGCCGTTGTTGTAGCGCAAATCAAGAATCAGGTCGGTGACGTTCTGCTGGCGGAAACGTTCGAATGCCGCCATCAACTCATCGTCATAGTCGATATTAAAGCCCATATAGAGCAGGTATCCCACTTTTTTCTCGGTGCCATCGATGCCGACCACCTTGTCCATGTAGATGGCCGGATCGGTAAAGGAAGCGGCCCCGAGCTGGATGTTGCCTTTCGAGCTGAGCACAGGAGTGCTTCCGTTATCTTCCCAGGTCACCTGGCTAACCGCAATCTCGACAGACCCGTCGTATACATACTGGCCCAGCGTCTTGTAGTTGGCATCGGTCACCTCCACGCCGTTGACCGACGTGATGAAATCGCCGCGCACGAGTCCCGCGTCGTCAGCCGGCGTCCCAGGAACGACCGCCATAACCGCAAACCCGATATAGTCGGTACCGAGGCGGGTGGCTTGCAACAGATAAATACCCGACCCGGACTGCGTTTGTCCCGGAGCTCGCGACACGGGAGCATCGCTTTGCAAATTAGAGTAATAGTACATGCGTTTCTGCCCCTGCCAGAAGCCGTCGTCGTGGTTCACGTCATCCTGGGCAGCTACGCCGTCGAGGATCGAGGTGAAAAAGCGGTCGTAGCTAAGGCTGTAATCGAGGAAGAGGTTTTCGATCGGACGATTCCACAAGTAGAAGTTCTTCATATAGTCCGCTACCCATTCGTTCACGGAGCGGTATTTACCATCCCCCTGCTCGGTTGTACCTTCGGCCTGCTTCACCACGAAAGAGGCCGATGCGGCGTATCCTTTCACATGGACGGTGATCGTGGCCGTACGCGCCTCGGCAAGGTTGTTCTTGGCGACCTTCAACCTCAGCAGCGATTCGCCTGCCACACCCGAGGGAGTCTTCACCTCGCACCAGTCAGCCGAGCTCACAGCCGTCCACCGGCCTTCGGCGGTAAATTCGAAATCGAGCGTCTCGCCTTCGATCACGGCCTGGTTCTCAGCCTTCCATGCGGGAGAGGCAATCCCCGCACCTTCATTCAAATCATCGTCGTCGCTACACGACACACCGACCGTCAAGGCCAGCAGTGCCGCCAGCATCCATCCAAACAAATTCTTCATGTCTAAAGTATTTTATTAAGGATTAACGCATCATTCGTTCTGCCGCAATACGACGGCTGTCGGCCACAGGAGCGGCATCGAGGTTCACGGTCACCCGTTCGGGCAGGCTAACCTGCCGCACGTTCTTCACGGCTGCCGGCTCGGCGCCCTGGTCGGCATCGCGCGTCAGGACGATCTCGTCCGATGCCGCAAAAGCCATATCGCCATACCATTGGCTGGTACCCGACATCACACCGGGATAATAGATAAAGGTGCCGAATTCGGACTCATCGACCACTTTCTTAACCGTCAGTGTCAAATCGTCCGCCACTTCGATAGGGAAACTTATCGCCGTGTCCGTGTAGCGATCGCTGGTAGGGCGCTTGGCATAACCGCGGAAATAGAGTTCCTTACCGTTGAACTTCGCCATCGTGTAATCCAGCATCCCGTCGCTCGGGGCGCTCGTCGAAATCGTGTTGTCACTGTTGAATTCGATGAACCACTTCGGGCCGTAACCGGCATCGGCTTCCTCTTCGTTCGCAACCCAGCCGTTCGCAAGCAACTTCTCAGGATCCGCATACTCAACACCGCACGGAGCAAAACCCAATACGACCAGGCGGTTCATATCGTGGTAAGCCTTTTCGGTCGCCTCGTTCACACCCGTGGCAATAGTAACGGAGAAGGTCACCGTTTTGCCTTCGAGATCCTTGGTCGTCGCGGTGTATTTGCCGGGGAGTTTCGCACGCACGCCATTCCCATCGAACTGCGGCAACGAAACTGTCGCGAAATCCTTCACTACGGAAACGCCCACGCTTTCCTCATTCGTCGCATAAACACCGAACTCGTACTCGGTATTCGGCGTGAGCACGTCGCTCTCGATGACAAACCCCTCTCCACTCATAGCAGCAGCAACCTGCTCCGGGGTTAACGAAGTGCCGTTGGCAGCGATGACATCGCCGGCCGTAAGCGCCTCGTTACCGGGACGGCTGAGAACGTCTTCGATGGATCCCCTCGGGAAAACTCCGGCCACCATCGAGACCGTATAGGTCGTCTTGATCTTGAAGGCCGCTTTGTTCCACGGCGTTTCGACGGTTACGGGCTCGGCAGTCAGCTCGGGCAGGGGCCCGGTAGGTTCGCCCGTCGTAAAGTCGTAGAGCAGGAACTTCTCGCGCATGTCCTTATCGAACCCTACGATCCCGACCTGGTACTCGGTATTGGGCTTAAGGCCCTTTGCATTGACAGTGATAGCCCCCGAACTTTCGTTCGAAACATCGTCCCAATGGCCGATAATCATACGGCGAACGGAAGCCTCGCCCTCAAAAGCGGTATAATCGAACTCCGCCTTCGTGTTCACATGATAACGGAAGCGCTCGATTCCTTCCTCGGGCTTAATGGTTATATCGGCTGTCATCGAGGCGATATTGCTCACAGAGACATCGATACCATATGGGGCGGTACCGGCTTTTTTGGTCTTGAAGACGAGCGTCTTCGCTGCGCCTTTGGCCACTTGCCCTTCGCCGTCGATTTCACCGGCTATGATGATAAACTCCATATCGGAGTAAATATCCTGACGATAGCCGCTCGTGTCGAAAAAAGTGGTCTCGAAAACGTAAGTTTCGTCCTCGGTCGCTTCCGTACCGAAAGCACTTGCATAAGAATCCGGGGTAGCACCGACAAGGTTTGCAATGAAATCGTAGTCGGACTTGGAAAGGCAGACGTGCTTGTACTTGGCCACGCCTTCGGGCTTCATGATATGATAGGCGAAAGAAGTAGTCTTGACACTTTCGAGCGTAATCATGTCGGTGTAGGCGACATGCGTGTCAATCGACTCGGATACGAGTTCGCTGTAAAGGAAAGGGTTGAGGTTGCGTGCGGCGGCATAGAGCTTGTACTCGGTGTCACCAGAAAGGTCTTCGATTTTGACCTCGGCCTTTTTGGCACCTTCGAACATGGCTACGGTACCGTTTTCGAAGAGAGCCTCTGCATCGGCAATCGTTTCCGATGCCGGCAATACGGCGTAAGCATAGTCGGCTGCGCCGTTCGTAGTAATTGTAAATGATGCGGTTGTACGGGTTACATCACCCACCTCAACATTAATCGTGGGGGGGGGGATTTTGCCGCCATTGCCACCATCGTCATCACTGCACCCCTGCAAACCAAACGTCGTCAGGAATGCGAATCCGGTCATGCCGAGAAATAAAGATGTACGCATAAATGTAATAAATGTAAGAAATTTGAAAATAAATGGGGTTAATCGTGCGGATACCGAAAAAACAAGCAGGCATCCAACCGCAAATATAAAAAAAATCGAATGCTTTTCTATATCCAAGAACTAAATTATCCAAGTAAAAAACGTAAATTTGCGCGCAAATAAAGAGAACGAGGATGGAATTTTTCAGCGATCTGATCCAATACGGCTACCTGTCGAATGCGCTGGCGGCATGTGTCCTCTCGGGCATAACGTGCGGCGTCGTAGGCACCTACGTCGTATGCCGGAGGATGGTTTTCCTCGCGGGCGGCATCACGCACGCCTCGTTCGGCGGGCTGGGCATAGCTTTCTACGCGGGAGCCAACCCCATAGCCGGGGCGATGGTCTTCGCCGTGCTTTCGGCGCTGGGCATCGAGTGGGCCGGGAGCCGGGGGCGCATCCGCGAGGATTCGGCCATCGGCATCATCTGGTCGGTGGGCATGGCCGTCGGGGCGCTCTTCATGAGCCTCAGGCCGGGTTACACTTCGGGCGACCTTTCGGCCTACCTGTTCGGCAGCATCGTCACCGTGACGCACGGCGACGTCGTGGCGCTCGCCATCCTGACCGCGGCCATCATGGCCGGAGCCCTGCTGTGGCTGCGCCCCGTGATGTACATGGCTTTCGACCGCGACTTCGCCCGCAGCCGCGGCATCCCGACACGCGTGATCTCCTACGCCATGGCGGCGCTGGTCGCCGTCACGATCGTCCTCTCGATCCGCATCATGGGCATCGTGCTGCTCATCTCGCTGCTCACCATGCCCGTCGCCATCGTCAACGCCCTCTCCAAATCCTACCGCACCATCGCGCTCTGCGCCCCGCTGGTCGCCGTGGCCGGCAATGTGGCCGGACTGGTCGCAAGCTACAATTTCGAAGTTCCGCCCGGGGCGGCCATAATATTTACCCTCACCCTTACGCTTATTATAGTAAAACTATTACCTTTGCGTCAGAAAAAAGCCGGAGCCGCCGCATGAAAACCATCCACAAACTCGTACTGAAAGCCTACCTGGGGCCGATGGTGCTCACGTTCTTCATCGTGATGTTCGTCCTGATGATGAACATCGTGTGGCGCTACATCGACGAGCTGGTCGGAAAGGGGTTGAGCGCCGGCATCATCATCGAGCTGATGACCTATTTCATGGCCAACATGATCCCGCTGGGGCTGCCGCTGGCCATGCTGCTGGCCGCGATCATGACCATGGGCAACCTGGGCGAGAACTACGAGCTGCTGGCGATGAAATCGGCCGGCATGTCGCTCGTCCGCATCACCAAGCCGCTCATCATCCTGGTGAGCGTGATCGCCGTGGGCAGTTTCTTCATCGGCAACAACCTCGTGCCGTATGCCAACAAGAAGGTGTACAGCATCATCTACGATATCCGCCAGCAGAAACAGAGCCTCGAATTCCAGGACGGCCTGTTCTTCAACGGCATCGACAACATGTCGATCCGCGTGAGCCGGCAGGAACCCGAAACGCACCTGCTGCGCGACGTGCTGATCTACGACAACCGCATCGCCGACGGCAACATGAACACCATCGTGGCCGACTCGGGCTACATCCGCCTGTCGGACGACAAGCGGTTCCTGCTCGTGACGCTTTTCAACGGCGAGATGTACGAGCAGACCCGCAACAGCCAGTGGTTCACCCAGAGCAGGCTGCGCCACCACATCTTCGACAAGCAGGATCAGACGATCCCCATGGAAGGCTTCGCCATGCAGCGCAGCGACGCCAACCAATTTTCGAACAGCCAGACCAAGAACATCAACGAGCTGCAGCAGGATATCGACTCGCTGGAAATCCTGGTGAACAACGCCACGACCCGTTCGTACGAACCGCTGCTCAAGGAACAGATATTCTCACGCGACAACTCCGTGCTGCCGCAGCCCGACAGCCTGCGCAAAGACAAGAGCAACTTCGGCACTCTCGTGGCGATGGACTCCCTCTCGGCACTCAAACTCCGCGACAAGGCGCGGATATGGAACCAGGCGCGGACGCTGGCCAAAAGCTCGCGCAACATGTTCTCGTTCGACGAGTCGGCCGCCAAGGAGGCCCTCAACCAGCTGTACCGCAGCAAGGTCGAGTGGCACAAGAAAATATCGCTCCCCGTGTCGATCATGATCTTCTTCCTGATCGGGGCGCCGCTGGGCGCCATCATCCGCAAGGGCGGCCTGGGACTTCCGGTCGTGGTGTCGATCATCTTCTTCGTGATCTACTACATGATCAGCCTCTCGGGCGAAAAACTGGCCAAGG
>OGLH01000583.1_pt1 | contig 11150 bp, 7 predicted proteins | sample 1572791 | NCBI WGS metagenome assembly OGLH01 (sample SAMEA2581913, study PRJEB24529) | metagenome | biome: Human gut stool | place: China | collected 2011
CTGCCTGTTTCTGTGCTGGTGCGGCGGCCCCCGATACTATGAAAAGCGGTATGCGCTGGCGGCCTTCTACACCCTGTTCTTCTGGAGCGTGGTGCCCTTCTTCCTCTGCGTGACCGACCTTCTCATTGCACTGCCCATGCATGCCGATGAGAACGGCGACATCCTGATCTGACATCTTCCTCTATTCATTCATTTACCTCCTAGCGCCAGAAAGGGCCTGCGGCATTTGCCGTGGGCCCTTTTTGGCGTTTGCAGGCCCGTTCTCCGGCGCAGAACATAGTGGCAGCTAACTGGCGTTGTGCTATACTAGTATATCAATTGATTGTGCAATAAGCACAATAGATTTTTTCACGTTAGTGAAATTTTTCCCATAATCGTAAGAATGACCTGTTTTACCTTAAAATATTACTAACAGATATATAAAAAAACGTTCATAATATAGACATAAAGTTCCGGACGGGCTGGTACGCAGTGGCAGCTGTAAGCCCCATGGAGAAAACGGAGAATGTTCCTGTGTGAACAAAGGAGAGAATGAAATGGCAAAAACCAGAAGTCTGCCGGATAAGTTCTATGATAAGGACTATGAGCACAACGGCATCCACCGCGTTCCCCTGTGGCGTATCGCAGGCTACGCGCTGAATAACACCGCAACCAACGTTTATCTGATGATGATGAACTACGCTACCTACTACCTGATGGGCTGGGTCGGCGTTGGCATGATGGTCGCTTCCTCCCTGACCATGATGATGCGTATGTGGGACGGTGTTACCGACCCGTTCATCGGCTTCATGGTCGATAAGACCAACGGCAAGTTCGGCAAAAACCGTCCGTTCATTGTCATCGGTCAGCCGAAATATTTGGCACTTTGTGGAAAAGTATTTAATTTAGTAAAAAATATCGCAATGATATATTTTGGTGGATCTCTTTGGGAATGTAGCGCCAAGTTCCTCCGAGGAGGGGATGTAGGGGAGAATTGCATTACAGACGCAGCCACAAGCTGCGAATAGGCGACCCTTGCGATGCTGCGATCTCGGATGATGGTACACTGAAATATATAATTGCCCAAAATGTTTATTGCAATGAGTGTATCTGTGAACAAGACATATTCGGCGGCCGATTTGAAATTCCTCAATTTGCTTTCGGAGAAATTCCCGACCATTGCCGACGCTACGACTGAAATCATCAACCTGGAGGCTATTCTGAACCTTCCCAAAGGTACCGAGCATTTCCTTACGGACCTTCACGGTGAATACGAGGCTTTCCGCCACGTGCTGAAGAACGCTTCAGGCGTGATCCGGCAAAAGGTGCACGAGGTTTTCAACAATACTTTGCGCGAATCCGAAATGACGGAGCTTTGTACGCTGATCTACTATCCCGCCGAGAAGCTGCAACTCATCAAGCAGAAGGAATCGAATCTGGACGACTGGTATAAGGTTACGCTTAACCAGCTGACGGAGGTCTGCCGGGCCGTTTCGGTCAAATACACCCGCTCGAAGGTGCGCAAGATGCTGCCTCCGGATTTTTCCTATGTCATTCAGGAGCTTCTCCACGAATCCGATTCGCCGGGATCGCCCAAGCAGAGTTATTTCAACGGGATTCTCAATTCGATCATCTCGATCGGACGGGCGGATGCTTTCATTATCGCCATGAGCAATGTGATCCAGTGCCTGACGATCGACCGTCTGCATATCATCGGCGATATTTTCGATCGGGGGCCCGGTCCGCACTTCATTTTCGATACGCTGGCCCAGTACAAGATGTACGATATCCAGTGGGGCAATCACGACATTCTTTGGATGGGCGCTGCGGCGGGGAATTTAGCTTCGATCGCCAATGTGATCCGTGTGTCGGCCCGCTATGACAATCTCGACGTGTTGGAGGACGGCTACGGCATCAATCTGCTGCCGCTGGCCCGCTTCGCCATGGAAGTTTATGAGAACTCACCCTGCAAGCCCTACCAGCCCAAAGTGATGCAGAATTCGGGTGTTACGGAGCGCGATGTACTGCTGATGGCCCAGATGCACAAGGCGATTTCGGTGATCCAGTTCAAGATCGAGGGACAGATGATCAAGCGCCATCCCGAATACAAGATGGAGGGGCGGGCTTTGTTGGAGAAAATCGACTACGAGAAGGGAACCATCGAGATCGACGGCAAGGATTATCCCTTGAAGGACGCCGACTTTCCGACGGTCGATCCCCGGGATCCTTATAAGCTGACTCCGGGCGAAGATCAGCTTATTCGTACGTTGCAAGCCTCGTTCCTGAACAGCGACAAACTACAGAAACATATCCGGCTGCTCTTTTCGAAGGGCAGTATGTATCTGATCGTCAATTCGAACCTGATGTACCACGCTTCGATTCCGATGACCGACGAAGGGGAGTTCAAAACAGTCATCGTGGACGGAAAACCCTATGCCGGACGGAGCCTGCTGGACAAACTGGACCGCCTGACCCGGGAGGCCTATTTCGGTGGCAATGGGGCCAAGAGTCAGCAGATGGCGCTCGATTACATGTGGTACTTGTGGTGCGGCCCCGAATCCCCGTTCTTCGACAAGGCCAAGATGGCAACGCTGGAGCGTTACCTGATCGAGGACAAGAAGACGCACCACGAGGAGAAGGGAGCTTATTACAAGCATTTGGATGATACGAAGATGTGCAGTATGATTCTTTCGGCTTTCGGACTCGATCCAGAGAAATCCCATATCATTTCGGGACACGTGCCCGTGAAGACCTGCAAGGGCGAAAGTCCCATCAAGGCCGGCGGCAAGCTGCTGATGATCGACGGCGGATTTTCCAAGGCGTACCATTCCGAAACGGGCATCGCCGGTTATACGTTGATTTACAATTCGCACGGGCTGCAACTGGTGCAGCACGAGCCTTTCGAGTCGGCGGTCAAGGCCGTCGAGGAGGGAAAGGACATCATCTCTACGAAGGTGATCGTCGAGGCGACGACCGACCGCATCACGGTGCGCGATACGACTATCGGCAAGGAGTTGCAGGTGCAGATCGACGACCTGAAGAACCTGCTGGCGGCCTATCGCAGCGGCCAGATCAAGGAACGTAAGTAACCGAAGGCAGCATTGCTGCGAAATATCCGTGTCCGGGGGACTCCTTTTATCCGGTCGGAATTCTGCGAAAGACGACTTTCGAAGGAGCGAATCGGTCTTTTCGGTTCGGCAGTAAGGGAGTGGTAATACTGTTAAGCGGGCCGCAGTAGCGATACTGCGGCCCGCTTATGTGGAAATAAGTCGGGAAAAGCCTTGTTTCGCAAAGGCTTTTGCCCTATTGTTTTTCCTCGTCCCGGTCTGCCCAGCGTTCGAGCGTCTGACGCACGGCCTCCTTATAGTCCTTGTCGGTAATCCGGTAGGTCCAACGGACGGCGTTCGGGCGGTCGGGAAACTCTTCGAGCACCCATGCCGACTGATCGCGCGGTGTGCCGTGCTGTGCTTCGGTCATTGGCTCGAAGAAAGAGTATTGAGCGCACGTATCTAATTCCAGCCAACAGATTCCGCTTAATCTTCCTTCCAAGTCAGGATTGAAATACAATTCAACGAATCCCAACGCATCCAGATTTTTCGCCAACACATCGTTGTCGTCGATCCACGGCATTTTCTCCATCGTCTGCCACCAAGTCCCTTGTTCTCCCGGTGCGATTCTGATCTGATCACCGCTCGCACTCATTTTTGTTGAAATGAAGAAAATTACATTTTCCGGACTGGCATTCTGCATTCGGAAATAAGTGTAATAACAGTCTGGATCTTCTTCGTCAATATTCTCTTCCATCGTGTATCCCTTATCCACGAACTCCGGTTTTTCGGGCTCCGGCGTGGGCGGAGCTTCCGGTGCCGGACTTTCCGCTTTGTCGGAACAGCCCAGCGGGGCCAAGAACAGGAGCAAGGCTCCTAACGATAAATAGGCACGTGCTTTCATAATCAGGTAGGTTTTAGGTTGAACGATCGTCGCCTGCAACGGTATGCCTTCGATCTTTTTCCACGCGCCTCTTCCGGAATGCTTGCGGCCATTGTACCGCGAGCTTCCCCTTTCACGGGCTGAAACAGGCATTAGACATTGCGGGCTACGCTTCTCCCGCGATGTTTCTGTGCTCTAAATTAAGTATAATAGATAGATTCTGCAAACGGAAAGGTTCGTTTGCGGCAAAATCCCTGTACACGTGTCTTTCGATGTCCTGTGATGCACGGCCCCGCCGCTATCGTCCGATGTATTTCGACCTTTCCGCGAAATCCCTTTCGAGGGTGCTTCGGGGCGTATCGAATTAACGGTCGGCGGAATCGTGATCTGCCGTTGAAATCGGCTGGAAAACTGTTGTGAATCCCTGACCGGCGGCAGGCCGTATGGGTGGATCGGCCCCGGGTTTCGGGCGTGTCGGCAGATCCACTTGGGAATAGACAATAAAAAAGCTCTTCCTTTCGAGGGAAGAGCTTTTTTATGCCTTCTTGTAAAATTATTCGGGCTTGATCGCTTCGCTCGGGCAAACGCCTGCGCAGGTGCCGCAGTCGATGCACTTGTCAGGATCGATTACATAAACATCACCGGCCGAGATTGCCTCTACCGGACATTCGTCGATACATGTGCCGCAAGCTACGCACAAATCGGGACTAATTTTGTAAGCCATTTTTTTGTATTGTTTAAGTTGTGTGTTGACGGTGCAAATATAAAAATTTATTTAATCATATCAAAGCCCGTATAAGGAATTAACGCTTCGGGAATCCGGATGCCGTCGGGCGTCTGGTTGTTCTCCAGCAGGGCCGCCACGATGCGGGGCAGGGCCAGCGAGGAGCCGTTGAGCGTGTGTGCCAGCCGCGTCTTTTTGTCGGCATCCTTGTAGCGGAGTTTCAGGCGGTTGGCCTGGAACGACTCGAAATTCGACACGGACGACACTTCGAGCCAGCGTTTCTGCGCTTCGGAATATACCTCGAAATCGTAAGTCAGCGCCGAGGTGAAGGACATGTCGCCGCCGCAGAGTCGGAGGATGCGGTAGGGCAGCTCCAGTGCCTTGACGATGCTTTCGACGTGGGCCACCATCCCGTCCAGCGCCTCGTAACTCTTTTCGGGAAGGCTCAACTGTACGATCTCCACCTTGTCGAACTGGTGCAGACGGTTCAGTCCGCGCACATCCTTGCCATACGACCCGGCTTCGCGGCGGAAACAGGGGGTGTAGGCGGTCATCTTCACCGGAAAATCCTCCTTTTCGAGGATCACGTCGCGGTAGATGTTCGTCACGGGAACCTCGGCCGTGGGAACGAGGTAGAAGTTGTCTACCGTGGCGTGGTACATCTGCCCCTCCTTGTCGGGGAGCTGTCCCGTGCCGAAGCCCGAAGCCTCGTTGACCATCACGGGCGGCTCCACTTCGAGGTAGCCGGCCGCCGTGTTGCAGTCGAGGAAATAGTTGATCAGCGCGCGCTGCAACCGTGCGCCCTTGCCCTTGTAGACGGGGAATCCCGCGCCGGTGAGCTTCACGCCCAGGTCGAAGTCGATGATGTCGTATTTGCGGGCCAGCTCCCAGTGGGGCAGCGGGTTTTCCGGAAGCGCGGTGTAGCTTTCCACGAGCTTGACGACGAGGTTGTCCTCGGCCGTCTTGCCTTCGGGGACGATCTCGGCGGGGAAGTTCGGCAGCGAGACGATGGCCGACTGCAACTCCTGCCGGGCGTCGGTCAGCTCGGCTTCGAGGCGCGAGGACTTCTCCTTGAGGTCCGCCACGAAGCGTTTGCGCTCCTCGGCCTCCTCGCGGCGGCCCTGGCCCATCAGTGCGCCGATCTCCTTGGCGGCCTTGTTCTGGGCGGCCAGCGTGTTGTCGAGTTCCAGCTGGAGGGCTTTGCGCCGGTCGTCGAAGCTGATGATCTTTTCGATGACAGGCGCGGCGTCCACGCCCTTCTTGGCCAGCTTGCGTGCGGCGGCCTCTTTGTCATCGCGGATTTGCTTTATCGTAAGCATAATATCGTGAGTTTTTTTTGTGTTTTCGCCTTACAACCTGCAAAATTAGTAAATTCGCGCCAAACTGTCACGCCGAGACGCCGTTTTTTGCGATTTTATGAAAAAACCGGACTTCCGCCCAAAGCGGAAATCCGGTTTTCGGTTGTGCGGGCTGCGGATCAGCGGGTGTGGAGCACGAGGTCCGTGCGCAGACGCTTGCCTTCGGCCGGGACTTTCGCTGCCGTGTTTCCGGAGGCTTTCGCCGGAACGGCGACGCGTTTGCCCGTCAGGGAGGTCGTGAAGCGCTGTCCGCCGGTCTCGATGCTTCCGGTCCGCGATTCCGCGGCGCGGGCCGCGGTCTGTGCGGACGCCTGCTGGAGGGGCTTCATCTTGAGGGACGAGTAGGTTTTCGAACCGGCGTACTGGCGCAGGTAGCTCGAACTCGACGCCTGCGGCGTGCTGAAGAGCAGGAACATGTAGCTGTTGACCTCTTCGGGTGAGTAGGGGCTTGAAGCCCAGTAGAGCGTGTCGCCGATGTAGCCGACGGCCATTCCGGCGTCGCCCCAGAAGATCGACAGTCCGTTCGAGAAGCCGAGCGTCGCATAGGCGCCGTTGTACATCCCCGCGTACTGGGGTTCGACGATCAGCATGTGCAGCTCCTTGTCGTAGTAGCCCTTCAGCTGGGGTGCGAAGTCGCGCATGTCGGTCATGCCGCTGATGAGCACGTCGCGGTCGTTGATGCGCGCGATGTCCATGCGGAAGGTCTTTTCGGACGACTGCGAATCGACGTCGACGGTCGCCGTGACGCCGAATGCGCCGATGAAGTCCTCCAGGGTCTTCGTCCGGTCGAAATCCTTGGCGAAGTAACCGAACGTCGACGCGCTCTTCGAAACGAAAGCCGTGTCGCCGAACGAGTTGTACATCAGCAGGGCGAGTGTGTACGTGCTGCCTTCGTCGAGCGGGCTGAACGACGTGCCGCGGCCTTCGGGGGAGTTGAGCTGCGCGATCATCTCCTCGGGAACGTCGTAGCCCCGGGATGCGGTCACCTCCTCCAGTGTCATGCCGAGCGCTTCGCACAGGTAGTCGGCGACGGCGGTTTTGACGCAGAGATATTTCATCGCCGCCACATTCGCGGTCTGCATCTGCCAGATGAGCGTGTTGTAGGGCGAGTAGTTGAGGTTGTTCTCCGGAGCGTAGAACTCGAATTCGAGCGATCGGGGAGCATATTCGTCGTTCGGGTCGTTCGTGAACCGCTGCGTGTAGAGCTTGCAGGGGTTCTCGATCGAGTCGTAGGCCAGCGCCACGGCGGTGTAGTTGCCCGAGGGAACGTTCCAGACCGAGGCGTCGTCCGCGAGGAGCGTCACCACGGGGGTCACGGCCTCCAGTTTGTCGTCGATCAGCTGCCGGCGCACCTCTTGCTGCCGTTCGGCGTCGGCGGTGATGTCTCCGGCGACGACCGCGGCCTTGTAGTACTTCGTGTATTCGTTGGGCGAGAAGTGGAGTTTCGGAGCCTTGAATCCGGTGCTCGTGGTCTCGATGCCCTCGAAAGCGATCTCCACGACGGGCGTGGTGTCGATGTCGGTGTCGAAGACCAGTTTCTCGGTCCCCTGGGCGAAATAGCCCGACGACACGTAGTAGATCAGGTAGAACGAGAAGGTGCTCTCGCCGTCGAACGTGCAGGGATAGCTGGCGTACGCCGAGTCGTTGCCGGTGTAAACGGCCATGTCGGCGACGTAGACGTACTCGTTGTAGTTCGAGTTGTAGTAGCCGATCGACTGCGCCGGCACGGTGCAGGTGTTGTCGTCGTGGAGGACGAACTTGAACGTCACGCCGCTGGCCCAGTCCTTCAGCCGGAAGATATTGGCTCCCACGGCTTTCTCGACCTCCAGGCCCGAATCGCGGCCCGAATAGTACCCGTTGTAGTGGTAGGTTGCCAGCTGGGGGATCTCTTCGCCCTCTCCGGTGGTGCGGTAGAGCGTCTCCCACTCCAGTTCGTAGGTGGCCGAAAGGGTCACCTTGTCGGAGTACTGCGCCACCTGCGCGGCGTTGTCGCCCGGACGCGCCTCCCGGCTGCTGATGTAGAGCGTGGTCTTGTAGTTCGAACCCATGACGAAGTTCGAAAGGTCGACCTCGACGGGAACCGTCACGGAGTGGCTGCCGTCGGGAATGGTCGCCTCGGCCGGAACCGAGAACAGCTCGTAGTCGTCGTCCTTGGTCGCCAGATAGACCTTGTAGGCGCCTTTGTTGCCCGGACGCGCGATTTCGACGTTGATCACGCCCTGCACGGCGTCCTGCGGAAACTCCTTCTGGATGGACGACTGGATGAAGTGGATGGCCTTCGCATCGTCCTTGTTGGGGGTGTATTGGTCGCCCTCCTGCGTCTGGCTGCAGGCCGCGGTGAAGAGCAGCAGTCCCGCACCCAGATATTTCGATATGTTTTTCATAGTGTACTTGATTTTCAACGGTTCAAAGGCTCGTTAGGGATTCTGGTCCTCCTCGTTGATGTTCGGATTGGCATCCAGTTCGGCTTTGGGAATGGTCAGCACCCAGTCGTAAGTGTCGGCTTTGGTGATGTTGACGTTCCGGCGGTTCATCATCGAAATGCACTCCTCGGAGAAGCCGTCGTCGGTCCGGCGGTCGATGCCCTGGCCCAGGCGGCGGACGTCGAACAGCCGGCCGTACTCACCCCACAGTTCGATGCGGCGGTGGGTGAGGATGTTTTCGAGGAACGATCCGGTCCAGGTCGTGGTCGTCGCGCCGAGCAGCGTGCCGCTGCGGTTGTTGGCGCTGTAACCCGGGTCGCGTTCGGCCATGACGGTGTTCATCAGTTCGCGTGCGCTCTTGAGGTCGTCCAGCCGCAGGGCCGCTTCGGCGGCCGTGAAGTACATCTCCTCGACGCGCATGTAGATGTAGTCGCCCAGGAAGGAGGCCACGTTGGCGAACGAGAATTTTTTGCTGACGTAGGGCGACTCCTTGTCCGAGGGGTCCCACCAGTCGCGGCGGATGTCTGTCGCGCTGATGCGGTTGTAGAGCTGCTTGCTGATCAGCTTCGGCGCCGATTTGGCATAGGCGCCCTCCTTGTTGTCCATGTGGGTGAAGAACCCGGCGTAGCCGCCCGCCTGGTCGGCCACCTGAATGCCTGCGCCCCACATGACGTTCTGCTTGTCGAGCGAGTTCATGCCGCCCGTCAGGTCGCTCTTCGTGCCGACGGCGTAGCCGCCTTCGTCGATCACGCGCTTGGCCGCCTTGAATGCCCCGTCCCAGTCGCCTTCCGCCAGACAGGCGCGCGACTTGATGCCCAGGGCCACGTAGAGGTTGATGTGCGATTTGTTATTCTCGGCCAGCGTGGTTTCCCTGGCCTTTTCGAGCAGTTCGATGGCACGGTCGATGTCCTGGTCGATACGGCCGTAGACCGTGCGCAGCGATTCGCGGGGCTGTCCGCCCGTGTCGATCGACGTGCCGGTGGTGTAAACCGGTACGCAGGGCTCGTTCCAGCGCGAAGCGCCCGTCAGGGAGTTGTAGGGGGCGCGGGAGAACCACGTCGCCAGGTTCAGGTAGCAGAGCGCCCGGATGGCGTAGGCCTGTCCTGCGACGTAGGCCACGTCGGCCTCCGTTCCGGCCATTTCCGGCTCGGCGTTGATGATGTAGTTTACATTGGCGATCCATTTGTAGTTGGCGTACCAGACGTCGTACGACCGGAAGGCCGACGAAGTGTAGTTGCTCTTGACGTTGTAGCAGTGGTCGCCCCAGAACCAGCCGTTGCCCTGCGACTGCATGATCAGGTCGTCGGCCATGCAGTCGAGCGCCAGGTTGTAGGCCGCGATGCCGAAGCACTGGTGGGTGTTTGCGGTCGTGGACCATCCGGCCGTCCACATCGAGCGGTAGACGCCGTTGACCGAAGTGATGGCCGTGGATGCCGATTTGAGCAGTTCCTTGCCCGAACCCGAGTCGGTCGGGGAGAAATCGAGCATCGAGTCGCTGCACGAGGGGGCTGATAAGCCGATCAGTGCGATGATAAGATATATTGCTTTTTTCATAGTTGTTTTCTCCCGTGGTTAAAAGTTCAGGTCGATACCGAATGCGATCACGCGCGACGGGGTGTAGCTGTAAGCCACCGATCCCGTGAAGTTATACTGCGGGTCCATGCCGTCCATGTGGTTGAACATGGCGATGTTGTCCAGCGTGGCGTAGATGCGCAGCGACTCGATGTCGATCTTCTTGAGCCAGCGCTTGGGAAGCGTGTAGCCGACGGTGATGTTCTTGATGGCGAAGTACGAGGCGTCGATCAGCGAGTTGCTGGTCGTGGCGTACGAGCCGCGCACTTCGAGCATCGGCACGTCGGTCTTGTCGCCCGGCTTCTGCCAGCGGCGTTTGGCGTTTTTGTGCCAGTTGTTGCCGGCGTACTGCACGTACATCGAGCCGTTGTAGAGTCCGTCGTAAACCCATCCGCCGATCGAATAGGTCGTCAGGAACGAGACGTCGATGTTCTTCAGGATCGTGAACGTCGAACCGATGCTGCCGAAGAGTTTCGGCTCGCGGCTTTCGTGGTAGTATTTGCTCAAGGTGGCCATCGCCACGTTGTCGGTGATGTACTCGTCGCAGCGCGTGTTCACCAGCGCCCCCTCGTCGTTGACCGTCTGGGTCCAGTAGGCGTAGTAGAGCTGCTTGCCCGTGGCGGGGTCCACGCCGGCCGTTTTCGGCAGGTAGAAGGTGTAGATCGGCCGCCCCACCTCGATGACGCGGATGCCCGACGTGATGACATCCTGGCCGCCCGTGAGCGAGAGCACCTTGTTGCGGTTGAACGAACCCATCAGCGTCGCGTCCCAGCGGAAGTCGCGCTTGTCGAGGATCGTTCCGCGCAGCGAGACCTCGAGTCCCTGGTTGCGCAGCGAGCCGACGTTGTCGTTGAAGCCCGTGAATCCGGTCGAGATCGGCAGCGGACTGTTGAGCAGCATGTCGCGCGTTTTGCGGTTGTAGTACTCGACCGAAACGCCCAGTCGGCCGCCGAACATCGTGGCTTCGATGCCGGCGTTGAGGTTGCCGTTCTTCTCCCAGGTCACCTTCCTGTTTTCGAGCTTGTCGACGAAGGCGCCCGCATCGGTGGCGTTGGGCCACGTGTAGTCGTAGAGACCCTGCCATGCGTAATAGGTTCCCAGGTTGTCGTTGCCCTGTACGCCGTATGAAACCTTCAGCGTGAGATTGTCGAGCCACTGGCGGGG
>OGLH01000584.1_pt1 | contig 11139 bp, 9 predicted proteins | sample 1572791 | NCBI WGS metagenome assembly OGLH01 (sample SAMEA2581913, study PRJEB24529) | metagenome | biome: Human gut stool | place: China | collected 2011
GTGTCGCCCGCGTGGTGGTGCGTGACTTCGGACACGCGGCTATAGAGCGACATCGCCGGGCGCAGGTCGAGCCCGCCGGTCTCCGCCGCCGGGAACACGCCGTAGAGCAGCAGACCGGGGCGCACCATGTCGAGGTGCATCTGCGGATAGTTTATCACAGCGCCGCTGTTGGCGCAATGGCGAATGGCAAAGTGGTGACCGCTCGCCTGCTCCATGCGGTCGATCGCGTGCAGAAAACGCGAGAATTGCAGCTGCGGGTACGGGTCGCCGTTTTCGTCCGAGACGGCAAAGTGCGTGAACACACCGGTGAAATTCAGGTGCGGCAGCGACAGCGCCTCGAGCATCTCGTCGAGATGGCTGTCGTCATGCACGTCAAAGCCCGTGCGCCCCATGCCGGTCTGTATCTCATCGAATACGAGCAGCGCCCCGACTTCGTCGCAACGGCGCCGCAGCGCCTCCAGATAGCCCGGCAGCCCGTGCCCGCGGATGGTCGCGATGCAGGCCGCGCGGATGTAGGACACATGGCGGAAATCCTCGCGGCTGTCCGGGTCGGAAACGTGGACCTCCACCGTCGGGATGCCGACCGCCTTCACCGCGTCAAGCAGCGCGACGCTCGTGTGCGTATAGGCGGCTGGATTGATGACGATGCCGTCCACCCGGTCAAAGTACGCCTGCTGGATGGCGTCCACCAGCGCGCCCTCGTGGTTGGACTGGAAGAACGAGACCTCCGCGCCCAGCCGTTCCGCCTCGCCCGCGATCATGCTCTTCAGGTCCTCGTAGGTCGCGTGGCCGTAGATTTCCGGCTGACGGATGCCGAGCATATTCATGTTGGGGCCGTTAATGACCAGAATTTTCACAAAAATCCCTCCAGATCGCCTGCGCGGTCTGCCCGACCGTGCCGCTGTTGTCGATCGCGGCGTCGCGGAACCGTTCGTAGAGCGGCGCGCGCTCCGCCCACATCGCCGCAAGGTCCGCCCCCTGCGAGAGCGGACGGCCGTCGGTCGGCAGCAGCTCCAGCGGACGCAGAAGCTGATAGATACGGCCGTTCTGGTGGAGCGCGGCGTAATTCCCCGGTGTTTTCACCACGCCGCCGCCCGTGAGCAAAAGCTTCCCGCTCAGCGCGCCGCACGCCGCCGTCGCCTCACGCTCGAGCGCGCGGAAGGCGGCTTCGCCGCCCTTGGCGAAGATCTCGGGAATGGAGCAGCCCGCCTTTTCCGCGATGCGCGCGTCGATGTCGATGGCCTCGCGGCCCGTCAGCGCGGCGAGCGCCGCGCCGACCGTGGACTTGCCGCTGCCCGGCATCCCGATGAGCACGAGGTTCGTCATTTCCCTCCGCAGCTGCGCGAGGATGCGTTCGTTCTCACGGTCGGCGATGGTCCTGTCAAAGAAGTGCTCCTCCGCCGCCTTGGCCTGCGCCACCAGCATCGGAAGGCCGTCCGAGCACGGAATGCCCAGCGTCTCCGCCTGCAGCAGCAGCGCCGTGCGGCGAGGATTGTAGATCAGATCGAGCACGCCCGCGCAGGCGGGAAAGGCGGTCAGATCGACCGCCGCCGCACCGTTGTTCGGATACATCCCGACCGGTGTGGTGTTGACGATCCGCTCCGCGTCCGCGTGGCGGCCGAGGTTCGTATAGTTGTTCTCTCCCGAGCGGGAGATGATGACCACCTCGCGCGCGCCGAGCTTTTTCGCGCACGCGGCTGCCGTGCGCGATGCACCGCCGCTGCCGAGCACAAGCGTCTTCTTCCCCGCAAAGCCGATGCCCGCGCACTGCGCCATGAAGCAGAAGCCCGCGGCGTCGGTGTTATAGCCATAGAGCTTTCCGTCCGCGCGGCGCACGAGCGTGTTGACGCTGCCGATGGCCTCCGCCATCGGGTCGAGCACATCGCAGTACGCCATCACATCGCGCTTATAGGGAATGGTGACGTTCAGCCCGCCGATGTCCTCCCGCGCGAGGAACGCGCCCAGCTCCTCCGGCTCCAGCTCGATGAGGCGATAGTCCGCACAGCCGAGCGCGGCGTGAATGGGCGCCGACCAGCTGTGACCGAGCTTTCGTCCCAGAAGTCCGTAAACCTTCTCCCCCATCGTTCACACCTCGGCGTAGTTTCCGAGGAATACAAACTCCGCGCAGCTGCGCTCCATTTCCTCGAGCATGGCAAGCACGCTCGGGTCCTGCACGCTTGCCTCCAGCTCAAGGAAGAACACAAACTCAAAATCGCTCCCCGCCACGGGGCAGGATTCGAGCTTGGTCATGTTGATGTCCAGCGCCGCGAGCTTGGAGAGGATCTCATAGAGCGCGCCGGGCTTATTCTCGAACGAAAGGATAAGGCTGATGCGGTTCGCGCCGGCGTAGATGACGGGGTCCTTCGCCACGCAGAAAAAGCGGGTGTAATTATTCTCGCTGTCCTGAATTTTGTCGCTCACACATTCAAGGCCGTAAAGCGCGGCGCAGGGATGTGAGGAGATGGCGGCCGCGTGGCGGCTGCCGCTCTCGGCGACCAGCTTCGCCGCCTCCGCCGTGTTGCCGCAGGGGATCACCCGCACGCCGGAAAGGCTGCTGAGGAACCTGCTGCATTGACCGATGGCCTGCTCATGGGAGTATATTTCTGTAATGTCCTCTAACTTTACACCCGGCATAGCCAAAAGCTCATGGCGGATGCAGAGTCTCGTGGAGCGCACCACGGAGAGCTGATGCTGCTGAAGCAGCGAGTAGACCGCGCGCACCGAGCCGTTGGAGCTGTTTTCAATGGGCAGCACGCCGAATTTGCACAGGCCGGACTCCACCGCGGACACCACCGCGTCAAAGGTCTTGACATACAGGATGCTGCCGCGCGGCAGCAGGCGGTCGCAGGCGACCTGCGAGTTCGCGCCCTCCACGCCCTGACAGGCGACAAGACCCGTCTGTGGGAAGACCGGGCCGCCCGCGGCGAGGGACTTTTCCACCCGCTCAGCCACTCTGGTCGGCAGGTCCACCAGCTCCGCCTGCCGCGAGCGCGCCAGCTCAAAGAGCGTGGAGTAGAGGTGATAGGCGTAGCGCTCCTTGTCACCGGCCTTGGCTGTTACCTTGGCAAGAATTTCACGTTCGCGCTGCTTGTTCAGAATGGGCAGATGGTGCTCGTTCTTGTAGGCCGCGACCTCCTCGGTCAGCTCCATACGCTCAAGAAAGAGCTTCAAGAGCTGATCGTCTACGGCGTCGATACGGGTGCGGATCTCAGAAAGTTCCATGATGTTCCTCCAACAGTAAGTCTAAGAGCACGCAGGCCGTCACCGCCTCAACGACGGGCACGGCGCGGTGCGCGATGCAGGGGTCGTGACGGCCCCGGATGGTCAGCTCGGTGTTTTCCATCCGCGCGAGCGAGACCGTTTTCTGCGGTCTGCCGATGGACGGCGTCGGCTTGATGCCGACGCGCAGCGTGAGCGGCATACCGGTGGTGATGCCGCCGAGGATGCCGCCGGCGCGGTTCGTCTCCGTGACGATGCGGCCGTCCTCCACGCGGAAGGCGTCGTTGTTTTCGCTTCCGCGCAGGCGTGAAGCGCCGAAGCCCGCGCCGAACTCCACGCCCTTGACGGCGGGGATGCCGAACAGCGCCGAGGCAAGGCGGTTTTCGATGCCGTCGAACATCGGGTCGCCGAGACCGGCTGGCAGCCCGATGGCGGCACATTCCACGATGCCGCCGACGGAATCCTGCGCCTCACGCGCCGCCAAAATAAGACGCTGCATCCGCTCGCCCGCCGCGTCGGAAATGGTCGGGAACGGCTTCGCCGCCACGGCGCGGAACAATTCGTCGGTCGGGTAGAGCGGGAAGGCTTCGTCGTCCTCCGTTCCCACGGCGGCAAGGTGCGCGCCGATAAACACGCCGTGCCGCGCCAGGATCTGCTTGGCGATGCCGCCGGCGATGCACAGCGGCGCCGTCAGGCGGCCGGAAAAATGTCCGCCGCCGCGCATATCCGCCTGCCCGCCCCATTTGACCCACGCGGTATAATCCGCGTGCGAGGGGCGCGGCTTGTCGGCCAGCTCCGCGTAGTCCGAGGAGTGCTGGTCGCTGTTGTAAATGACCGCGCACAGCGGCGAGCCGCAGGTCACGCCGTCGTGCAGACCGGAGAGGAATTCCGGCGCGTCGGCTTCCTTCCGCGCGGTCGAAAGCAGGCTTTTTCCGGGTTTGCGCCGATCCAGAAAGGCCTGCAGCTCCGCAAGATCAATGCGCTCGCCCGCAGGCAGGCCGTCGACGGTCACGCCGATCGCGGCTCCGTGGGACTGTCCGAACACGCCGACACGCAGCGTTCTTCCGAATTCAGAGGACATCGAAGCTACCTCCCAGTCGTTTGTATTCCTCCCAGAAGGAGGGATAGGATTTCCGCACCGCCTCCGCGCCTGTAACGGTGACCGGAGCCGCCGCGGCGGTCGCGGCGGCCGCCGCCGCCATCACGATGCGATGGTCGTTCGCGCCGTCCACCGTGCCGCCGGAAAAGGATGGCACGCCGCGGACGGTCAGGCTGTCCGCCATCTCCTCCGCCGGAACGCCGAGCGCGCGCAGCAGCGCGGCGGTCGTCGACAGGCGGTCACTCTCCTTCATGCGGAGTCGGGCCGCGTTGACAAAATGCGTCGTGCCATTCCGCCGCGCGGCCATCACCGCCAGCGGCGGCAGCAGGTCGGGGCAGTCGGACACATCCACGCTCTGCTCCTCCGCCGCCTTGAACCGCTCAAGCAGGTCTTTTACAACACGGTCGCCCTGTGCGGAGTTTTCGTTCAGCCCACACACCTCCACGCCATTTCCGAGGAAGCGCGCGGCGTACCAAAAGCCAGCCTGCGACCAGTCGGCCTCCACCGCCGCGTCAAAGGGGCGGTAGGCCGACGGCGGCACGGCAAAGCGTTCCGCTTCTCCGTCTACCCTCACGCCGGCCCGCGCGAGCGCGTCGCGCGTCATGGCGACATAGTCGCGGCTCTCGAGCCGCGTGGTCGATGCCCGCCAGCCGGTACTCCCCCGGCGTCAGCGTACCGCGCACGGTAAGCGCACCGGCGGTCTGTTCATAGGAAATGCCTTTTTCGTCAAAGAGGTCAAAATACGGCTTCTGCGGGCGCTCCATCAGCCGCCCGCGGCCGGTGAACACGCCCCCGCCCGCGACCGCCAGCGCGATGGGAATGAGAAAGCGCAGCGTCGAGCCGGACTCGCCGCAGTCAAAGCGCGGAAGCTCCGGAAAGGATTTTTCCTTGCCGCCGATGCCGGTCACGCGGAGGGTACTTTTATCTGTCCGCTCCCAACTTGCGCCGAGCGCCGCCATACAGCGCAGCGTCGCCTCGATGTCCTGCGAGAGCGCGACATTCTTGACCGTGCTCACACCGTCCGCGAGCGCGGCAGCCAGCAGCAGGCGGTGCGCCATCGACTTGCTCGGCGGCGGCGTGACCGCGCCCGCGAGGGCGTGCGGTCGGATACGAACATCCATCCTCAATCCCCCCGTCCGGCGGCGATGATGGGCAGAAGCTCCGTCACCGGGATCCTTTTCAGCTCGCAATCGCCGATGGCCTTCGGCACAACGATGGTGATGCTGTCCCCGCTGCGCTTCTTGTCCGCCAGCGCGGCCTGTGCCAGCGCCTCGGCGGGATAGTCCGTGCCGGTCGGCAGGCCGTTCTTCTCCAGACACGCCGCGATGCGCGCGGACACCCCCGGCTCGGCCCAACCGAGCCGTTCGGAGGCGCGCGCCATGACGGCAAGTCCCGCCGCGACGGCGTGGCCGTGCGGCATGGCATAGCCGCTGCACTTTTCGATGGCATGACCGACGGTGTGTCCGAGGTTCAGCTTGCGCCGCTCGCCCCGCTCCTTTTCGTCGCGCTCGACCACGCCCGCCTTGTAGCGGATGCAGCGGGCAATGATCTCGGCGGGCACGTCGGTGAGCGTGCCGTCCTCAAAGAGGGAAAACAGCGTCTCGCCGCTCAGCACACCGGTCTTGATGGCCTCCGCCGCGCCGTCGGCAAAGACGGCGGCGGGCAGGGATCTCAGACAGTCCGTGTCGCACAGCACGGCAGCGGGCTGCAAAAACGCGCCCGCAAGGTTCTTCCCCGCCGCAAGGTCGATGGCCGTCTTGCCGCCGACGGAGGAATCCACAGCGGAGAGCAGTGTGGTCGGCAGCTGCACATAGCGGATGCCGCGCAGGTACGAGGCCGCGGCGAAGCCCGCCATGTCGCCGGTCACGCCGCCGCCGAGCGCCGCCACGCAGTCCGTGCGCGTGAGCTGGGACTCGGCCAGAAACTCCAGAATGGCGGAGAGCGTCGTGAAATTCTTATGCGCCTCCCCCGCCGGGAACACATAGGAGCAGACGGCAAAGCCCGCATCGCGCAGGCTCGCGCAAACCGTTTCAAGATAAAGCGGAGCCACATTGCTGTCGGCGACGACCGCGATGCGGCAGCCGCCCAGCACGGTCTTCAGCCGTGCGCCGCACTCCCGCAGCAGTCCCGCGCCGATGGTGACCTCATAGGCCGGCGCGGTATGGACTTCAATGGTCTGAACAGAGGACATAGCTCTTCCCTCCCCGGTCGATCTTCGTTGATTTTCAGTTGCCGCCCGCGGTGGCCTTCTTCTCGCGGCCATCGCGCAGCAGCGCGCGCAGGTGCTCGGCGTCCTTGCTTTTCAGCGCGTCGGCATACTCCTGCAAATGTCCGATGAGGATATCCAGCTCGTCCGTCAGATAGTCCGCGTCGTCGAGAAACAGCTCCGTCCACATATCCTCGTCGAGCCGCGCCACGCGCGTCATATCCTGAAAGCTGCCGGCGGAGAAGCCGCGGCGCTTCTGCGCCTCAGGCGACTTGACGTAGGCGCTCGAGACGATGTGCGCGAGCTGCGAGGTAAAGGCGATGATGCGGTCATGCTCCTCGGGATCGGAGAAGGTCAGGCTCGCAAAGCCGATATCGAGGAAAAACACCTTGAGCGTTTCAAGCAGCTGCATATCCGTGCGCTTGTCCGGCGTAAGGATCATGGACGCGCCCACATACAGGCTGTCCGTCGCGGCGGTAAAGCCGCCGCGCTCACGGCCCGCCATCGCGCGGTCGCACAGCGCGTCGATGTCCAGCACGGCCTCCAGCTCGCGCACCTCCTCCACACGGGGCTTGGTCTTGGGATGGCGTGGGGTAAAGACGGTACAGCAGTCCTCATAGGGGAGAATGGACGTGTCGAACGTGCCGATCTTGCGGGAGATGCGGATGATCTCCTCCTTGTCCATGCCGATGAGCGGACGCAGGACGGGCAGCTCCGCCACGTCCTCGCTCACGCGCAGGGCCTCCATTGTCTGGCTGGCGACCTGCCCGAGGCATTCGCCGGTGACGAGCGCCTTGGCGCGCACCTCGTCTGCCACGCGCTGGGCGAGGCGCATCATGAAGCGGCGCATGATGAGCGTGAAATGGTCCTCGGGGCAGTTTATACGAATTTGTTCCTGAATTTCGGTGAACGGCACGATGTGGACGGTCAGCCGCCCGCACCACGGCGTGAGCAGCTGCGCGAGCTCGAGCACCTTTTCCTTGGCGGCGTCGGAGGTGTAGGGCGGGGAGAAGAAATGGACCATTTCGAGCGATACGCCGCGCTTTGCCATCATGTAGGAGGCGACGGGCGAGTCGATGCCGCCGGAGAGCAGCGACACGGCGCTGCCGCCCATGCCGATGGGCAGTCCGCCCGCACCCGCCTCGGCGGGTCCGTGGACGTAGGCCGCGTCGTCGCGGATCTCGATGAACACCGTCAACTTGGGGTCGTGGACGTTGACCGCGCAGCGCGGGAACGCCTGATGCAGCGCGCCGCCGACCTGCTGGGAGAGCTGAATGGAGGTGAGCGGGAAGGTTTTGTCCGCACGCTTGCTCTCGACCTTGAAATCCTTCGCGCGGGCAAATTCCGGGGCGAGGTAATCCTTAGCGGTGCGGATGATGGCCTGCACGTCCTTTTCACAGGGCAGGGCGCGGCTGACGGCGATGACGCCGAAGACCTGCTTGCAGGCGGCGTAGGCGGCGGTGAGGTCGCTCTCGTCGTTTACCGGCTCAACATAAATGGTACTCTGCTTGGAGTAGATGCGGAAATTGCCGCACTTCGCCGTGCGGCGGCGCAGGTTTCCGATCAGTTTGTCCTCAAAGCTGCGGCGGTTGAGGCCCTTGAGGACCACCTCGCCGAGCTTGCACAAGATCATTTCACGCATGGGGGTTCTTCTCCTTATCGTCCGTGCGCTCCGCTGCCTCGGCGGGAGCGCCGGTATTTTTTGCGGTTTCGTTCTCCGCGCGTCTGCCGGAGAGCAGGCCGAGCGTCAGACACAGCGGCTCGACGGCGGCGAGCAGCGCGCCGCCGAAAAGATAGAGGGCGGACTGCGGCGCGGCAAATGCGTTCAGTCCCGCGAGCGCGGGAGCCATCGGCATCCCCCACCACATAGCGATCACATTCCCGGTGCCGAACTCCGGCGCAAGCAGGAAAGCGGCCGCGTTAAGTACATAGAGCACCATCGCGGCATTCCAGCAGAGCTTTTTGTCAAAGGGGTCCTTCACCGACCGCAGCCCCCAGCCAAAGGCAAGCGCCGGTAACCCGATGAACAGCAGCCCCAATAAAAGTCCGTAGGGCGAGCGGAACGTAAAGGTCGATGTTGAGCCGGATGCAGCGATAAGCAGCAGGAGGAATGCGGCGCAGAGCGCCAGGTGGGCGAGCAGGATCGTGCCGGAAAGACGCATAGCATCGTACCTTTTCATCAGCCTTCCCCCCTCAGAATGTCCGTATTGCGATACTGAATGGCCTCGGCGAGGTGATAGCTCTCGATCCTCTCGCTGCCGTCGAGGTCGGCGATGGTGCGCGCGACGCGCAGCAGCTTATCGTGGCTGCGGGCGGTGAGACCGAGGCGGTCGAACGCGCCCTTGAGGAGGTTTTCACCCGCGGCGTCCAGCGTGCAGAACTCGCCCACCATCGCGGGTGTCATTTGCGCGTTGCAGGTGATGTTCGTGCCGGAAAAGCGCTGCTTCTGGATGTCGCGCGCGGCGTTCACGCGCGCTTTGACGTCGGCGGAGGACTCCGCCTTTTCGCGGCGGCGCATGGCCTCAAACTCCACCGAGGGGACGCTGACCTGTAAGTCCATGCGGTCGAGCAGCGGGCCGGAAATTTTGGAGACGTATTTCTCCACGTCCTTCTGCGAGCAGCGGCAGCGCCCGGAGGGGTCGCCGTACCAGCCGCAGGGGCAGGGATTCATCGCGCACACGAGCATGAACTGGCTCGGGAACGTCTGCGAGCCCTGCACGCGGGAGATGGTGACCTGCCCGTCCTCGAGCGGCTGGCGCATGGCCTCGACGGCGTCGCGCCGGAATTCCGGCAGCTCGTCGAGAAACAGCACGCCCTTGTGCGCGAGCGAGATCTCGCCGGGGCGCACATAGGTCCCGCCGCCGGCGAGCGCAGCCGCCGAGACGGTATGATGCGGCGCGCGGAAGGGCCGCGATTCGATGAGCGGATGCTCCGCGGGCAGAAGACCGAGGACCGAATAGATCTGCGTGACCTCCAGCTGCTCCTGGCGCGTCATATCCGGCAGGATCGACGGCAGGCGCTTGGAGAGCATGCTCTTGCCGGAGCCCGGCGGGCCCACCAGAAGGATATTATGCCCGCCTGCGGCCGCGATTTCAAGTGCCCGTTTGGCATTTTCCTGCCCTTTGACGTCTTTGAAGTCGAGCAGCGCGTGCGGCTGCGGCTCCGGCTGCCAGACGGGCGCGGGCTCCATCGGCGCTTCGCCGGTCAGATGGCGCACGAGCTGCGGCACATCCTCCACGCCGTAGACGGTCAGGCCCTCGGCGAGCGTCGCCTCGCACGCGTTGGCCGCGGGGACGTAGATCGCCTGGTAACCAAGCGCCCGGGCCGCGAGGGCCATCGGCAGCACGCCCGGCACCGACCGCAGCCCGCCCTGCAGGCTGAGCTCGCCTAAAAACGCGCTCTTTTCCTTCGGCAGCCGCACCTGCTCCGACGCGCAGAGGATGCCGAGCAGGATCGGCAGGTCATAGAGCGTACCGGATTTCTTCGTCCCCGCCGGGGCGAGGTTCACGATGATGCGGCTGACCGGGAAGCGGAAGCCGCAGTTTTTCACGGCGGCGCGGACGCGCTCGCGCGCCTCCTTGACCGACGCGTCCGGCAGACCGACCAGTTCAAAGGCCGGCAGGCCCGTGCCGATGTAGCATTCCGTCTCCACCTCGTATCCGGCAATGCCTGCCAGACCCAGCGAATGTACCTTACTGAGCATCTGCATCCCCTCCGCTTTCTCTATTGTATCTCTATCATACAGCATTTCCCGCGAAAAACCAACCAGTTTTTCTCTTTCGCGGCAGCGCGGGGCGGGAATTTCGAAAGTTTTCCGCAGATTCCAAAAAGGTTATTCCAAATTTGATTTACATTGACAAGAAAATGTGATATAGTCAAGGTGCATGAATATGTAATTACTTTTAGGAGGTAATTGTTTTGGTTCGTAAATTCAAAACCATGGACGGCAACAATGCTGCGGCTCATGTATCCTATGCTTATACAGAAGTCGCCGGCATTTATCCCATCACGCCGTCCTCCCCGATGGCGGACTTCGTCGACCAGTGGTCTGCTGCAGGTCTGAAGAACATCTTCGGCACCAAGGTCAAGGTCGCCGAGATGCAGTCTGAGGCCGGCGCAGCCGGTACTGTCCACGGCTCCCTCGGCGCAGGCGCTCTGACGACCACCTACACGGCGTCCCAGGGTCTGCTGCTGATGATCCCGAACATGTACAAGATCGCTGCCGAGCAGCTGCCCTGCGTGTTCCACGTCTCGGCCCGTACGGTCTCGACGCATGCGCTGAACATCTTCGGCGATCATTCCGACGTCATGGCCTGCCGCCAGACCGGCTTCGCCATGCTCTGCGAAACCAACCCGCAGGAAGTCATGGATCTGTCCCCCGTGGCGCATCTGGCCGCGATCGAAGGCAAGGTCCCGTTCCTGAACTTCTTTGACGGCTTCCGTACCTCCCACGAGATCCAGAAGGTCGCTGTCTGGGACTTCGCCGACCTCAAGGAAATGTGCAACATGCAGGCGGTCGAAGAGTTCCGTCAGCACGCGCTCAACCCGGAGCATCCGGCTGCCCGCGGCTGCCACGAGAACGGCGATATCTTCTTCCAGCACCGTGAAGCCTGCA